>Ga0307510_10000364_pt1 | contig 42850 bp, 44 predicted proteins | sample 12_EM_MG_FD_207224 | JGI IMG/M metagenome (GOLD analysis project Ga0307510, IMG submission 207224) | Populus trichocarpa ectomycorrhiza microbial communities from riparian zone in the Pacific Northwest, United States - 12_EM | ecosystem: Host-associated > Plants > Roots > Unclassified | place... | reverse complement strand
GGAGAACTGGCTGCTCTTCGTCGCCAGTCGCCACAGTGAACGCATCGCCGCGTCGCTGGTCTGCATCGACCCGGTCCTGCGCACCGCGTTCGGGCGCTACTGGGGCGCCGTCGAACACGTGCCCTGCCTGCATTTCGAGGCCTGCTACTACCAGCCGCTCGCGTGGTGCATCGCGAACGGCTATGTGCGCTTCGAAGGCGGCGCGCAGGGCGAGCACAAGATGGCGCGCGGCCTGCTGCCGGTGCAGACCTGGTCGGCCCACTGGCTCGCGCACCCGCAGTTCGCGAAGGCGGTCGGCGACTTCCTCGCGCGCGAAGGCGAAGGCGTCGTCGACTACCTGGACGAACTCAACGTTCGCATGCCGTTCAAGGCTTGAAGTCGCCGGCGTAGGCGGAAGAGAACTGCGCCGGCTTCACGTACTTGCGGAACGCCGCGTTGACCTGCTCCAGCGTCAGCTTGCCGATGGCCGCGTCGATTGCCGCCTCGCGCGCGAACGTGAGGCCCTGGAACTGGTTCTCGCGGATCGCGCCGGCCAGGTAGCTGTCCTGCGCGCGGTTCAGGCGCCGGAAGCTCAGCAGGCTGCTGATGCCTTCGCTCAGCTCCTTCGCGCTGAAGCCGTTCTTCAGCGCGCCGGCGATCTCCTCGTTCAGACCGGCCTCCACCTTGGCGCGGTTCTGCGGCGCATAGATCGCGTAGGTCTGCCACGCCGAATTGGGCTCGAAGCTGTTCCAGCCGATGCTGCTGCCCACGCCGTACGACAGGCCTTCCTTCTCGCGGATGCGCTTCCACAGGCGCGAGCTGCCGCCGCCGCCGAGCAGGTAGTCGGCCATCGCCAACGCGGGATAGTCGGCGTCCTTGTCGCTCAGCGGCACCGGCTGGCGCAGCAGCGCGATCGCGTTCTGCTTGTCCGGCGTGTTGAGCAGGAGCCGCTCGGTCTTCGCCGGCCACGCCGGACGCGGCAGCCGCGTGTACGGCGCACTGCTGTTCCAGCCGCCAAACGCAGCATTCAGCGCGCTGCGCACCGCGGCCGGATCGAGATCGCCGACCGCGACGAACTCGCCGGCGCTCGCGCCATAGAAGCGCGTGTGGAAGTCGCGCAGCGCCGCGACCGTCAGCGCGTTCACGTCGGCCACGGCCTCGTCGGCCGTGCGCTCGTAGCGCAGGTCGCCGCGCGGATACGGGTTGCCCAGCCGCGCCAGCGCGTTCTGCGCGACGAACTGCGGTTCCTTGCGCTGCGTCTCGATGTCGGTGAGGCGCTGGCGCTTGATCTCGTCGAGCGCTTCGGGTGCGAGTGCCGGGTTGCGCAGCAGGTCGCCGACCAGCGCCACCGCCGCTGGCAGATGCTCGCGCCGCGAGTTGAGCGAGACCGAGACATAGTTGCCCGAGCCGCCGATCTCCATCTCGGTCTTCAGCGCATCGAGCCGGTCCTGCACCTGCTGGCGCGACAGCGTGGCCGTGCCCTTCTCGAGCACCGCCGCCACGGCGCGCCCGACCTCGCCGAGACCGCGCGTGCTGTTCTCGTCGCCGAAGCGCAGCATCAGCACCGCGGTCACCGCGCCGCCGCGCGTGCCCTTGGGCAAGAGCGCCGCCTTCAGGCCGCCGACCGTGAAGGTCTGCGTGCGCGCGTCGATGTTGGCCGGCGTGGCGTCGAAGGCCTCGACCTTGGCCGCCGCCGCGGCAGGCTTGAACTCCTTCATCACCGCGGCGATGTCGACCCGCGCCGGCTTGGGCGCGCGCTGCGGCGCCTCGGTGGGCAGGTAGGTCGCGAGCGTGCGGTTGTCGGGCAGCAGATAGGCCTCGGCGACACGCTGCACATCGGCCAGCGTGGCCGCACGCACGCGGTCGCGCATCAGGAAGAACATGCGCCAGTCGCCCTGCGCGATCGACTCCGACAGCGACATGCCGATCACCTCGGAACTGGTGAACGCCTGGTCCCATTCGTTGAGCCACTTGACCTTGGCGCGCTGAAGTTCCTCGGCCGTGACCGGCTCGCTCTTCAGCGACTCGATGGTCGACAGCAACTCGCCACGCGCCTTGTCGACATCCTGCCCGGGTGCGAGGCTGGCCCCGGCGATGAAGAGGCCCGGATCGTGCAGCCCGAAGCCGAATGCATAGGTGCTGGCGGCGAGCTGCTTGTCGGTCAGGCGCTTGTGCAGGCGTCCCGAAGGCGTGTCGCCGAGGATCAGGCGCAGCAGATCGACCGCCGCGTAGTCGGCGGCCGCGCCGGGCGGCACGTGGTAGCCGGCGTAGATCACCGGCGCGCCGCCGATGCGGCGCAGCGTCACGCTGCGCTCCCCGTCCTGCGCCGGGTCCAGCGTGTAGAGCACCGGCAGCGTGCGCGTCGGCTTCTTGATCGGGCCGAAGGCCTTGCCGATCCACGCCAGCACGCGCGGCGTGTCCAGCAGGCCGGAGACGACCAGCGTCGCGTTGTCGGGCTGGTAGTACTGGTGATAGAAGGCCTGCAGTCGCGGGATGTCGACGTTCTCGACATCGGCGCGCGCACCGATCGTGTCGTGGCCGTAGTTGTGCCAGTCGAACATCAGCGCCATCGTGCGCTGGAGCAGGATGCGGTCCGGGCTGTTCTCGCCGCTTTCCATCTCGTTGCGCACCACCGTCATCTCGGTGTCGAGGTCCTTGCGCGCGACATTGCTGTGGACCATCGCATCGGCGAGCCAGCCGAGGTACCACTTCAGGTTGTCCTCGTTGACCGCGAGCACCGCGGTGTAGTTGGTGCGGTCGAACCAGGTGCTGCCGTTGGCCTCGAGGCCGCGCTTCTGGAATTCGGCCCAGACCTGCGGATGCGTCGGCGTGCCCTTGAACATCATGTGTTCGAGCAGGTGCGCCATGCCGGTCTCGCCGTAGTTCTCGTGGCGCGAGCCAACGTGGATCGTCAGGTTGACGGTCGTCGTGGGCTTGGAGTCATCGGGAACCAGCAGCACCTGCAGGCCGTTGGCGAGCCGGTATTCGTCTATGCCTTCGACCGAGCGGACGTGGGTCACGCCGGCGGGCAGTGTCTGGGCGATGGCCTGGCCGGAGCCGGCCAGCGAGATGAACAGCAGGATCAGCGCGCTCGCAGCGCGCAAAGGCTTCAGCATGGGCGGTCACCGAGACGTGGAGCGCGCAGTGTAGGCGCCCCTGCCGAAGCCGAACTTCTTTACGCGGGCTTGTACGCAGCCATGCCCAGGCGCACTTCTTCCTTGGCCGAGTCCGGGCCTTCCCAGCCCTTGACCTTGACCCACTTGCCGGCCTCGAGGTCCTTGTAGTGCTCGAAGAAATGCTGGATCGCCTTCAGGCGCATCTGGTTGATGTCCTCGGGCTTCTGCCAGTGGGTGTAGATGGGCAGGACCTTGTCGATGGGCACCGCGAGCAGCTTGCTGTCGCCGCCGGCCTCGTCGTCCATCTTGAGCACGCCGATGGGCCGGCAGGTGACGACCACGCCGGGCGACAGCGCGAACGGCGTGATCACGAGCACGTCGACCGGGTCGCCGTCGTCGGCCAATGTTTGCGGGATGTAACCGTAGTTGCACGGGTAGTGCATCGCGGTTGTCATGAAACGGTCAACGAACAGTGCGCCACTCGCCTTGTCGACCTCGTACTTGATCGGGTCGGCGTTCATCGGGATCTCGATGATGACGTTGAACTCGTCCGGCGCCTTCGCGCCCGGGGTAACTTTGTGCAGGCTCATGGTGGTTTTCGATGCTCGGGGAAAACCCGATTTTATGCGCTCGGCTTGCGGGGCCCTGACGGGCGCGACCCGCTGGAAAACACCATGCCGAGTCCATGGGCTTGCCCGTAGCATGCCCCGAGCCCACGACGGTCGCGTGGCAGCGCCCGGACTGGCCATCCCTCATTGCATTCGACGAGAAAGGAAACACCCTTGATCACGACATCGATGGCGCTCTACTTCGCGCTGGCCTGCGGCCTGGCCGCAGTCGTCTACGGCTTCGTCCAACGAAGCTGGATCCTCAGCCAGGACGCGGGCAATGCGCGCATGCAGGAGATCGCGGGTGCGATCCAGCAAGGTGCAGCCGCCTATCTGGCGCGGCAATACAAGACGATCGCGCTGGTCGGCGTGGTGCTCGCGATCCTGATCGGCGTGTTCCTCGACGCCACTTCCGCGATCGGCTTCGTGCTCGGCGCAGTGCTCTCGGGCGCGTGCGGCTTCATCGGCATGAACGTCTCGGTCAAGGCCAATGTGCGCACCGCGCAGGCCGCCACCAAGGGCATTGGCCCGGCGCTCGACGTCGCGTTCAAGGGCGGCGCGATCACCGGCATGCTGGTGGTCGGCTTGGGGCTGCTCGGCGTGGCGCTGTTCTTCATGTACCTCACAAGCAGTGGCGCCAACGCGGCCGATCTGTCCAAGTCGCTGAAGCCGATGCTGGGCTTCGCGTTCGGTGCGTCGCTGATCTCGATCTTCGCGCGGCTGGGCGGCGGCATCTTCACCAAGGGCGCCGACGTGGGCGCCGATCTGGTCGGCAAGGTCGAAGCCGGCATCCCGGAAGACGACCCGCGCAACCCGGCGGTGATCGCCGACAACGTCGGTGACAACGTCGGCGACTGCGCCGGCATGGCGGCCGACCTGTTCGAGACCTACGCCGTCACGCTGATCGCCACGATGGCGCTCGGCGCGCTGGTGGTGAAGGGCGCCGCGACGATGTCGGCGGTGATCTACCCGCTGATGCTGGGCGGCGTGTCCATCATCGCCTCCATCATCGGCTGCTTCTTCGTCAAGGCCTCGCCGGGCATGAAGAACGTGATGCCGGCGCTGTACAAGGGCCTCGCGGTGGCCGGCGTGCTGTCGCTGATCGCGTTCTACTTCGTCACCACCAGCGTGATGCCCGCCGACGCACTCGGCGACGGCACGCACATGAAGCTGTTCGGCACCTGCGCCGTCGGCCTCGTGCTGACAGCCGCACTGGTCTGGATCACCGAGTTCTACACCGGCACGCAGTACAGCCCGGTGCAGCACATCGCGCAGGCCTCGACCACCGGCCACGGCACCAACATCATCGCGGGCCTCGGCGTCTCGATGCGCTCCACCGCGTGGCCGGTGCTGTTCGTCTGCGTCGCGATCCTGGTGTCGTACGGTCTCGCGGGCCTGTACGGCATCGCGATCGCCGCGACCTCGATGCTGAGCATGGCCGGCATCGTCGTCGCGCTCGACGCCTATGGCCCGATCACGGACAACGCCGGCGGCATCGCCGAGATGGCCGAGCTGCCCAAGAGCGTGCGCGACGTGACCGACCCGCTGGACGCGGTCGGCAACACGACCAAGGCCGTGACCAAGGGCTACGCGATCGGCTCGGCCGGCCTGGCCGCGCTGGTTCTGTTCGCCGACTACACGCATTCGCTCGAAGGCCGCGGCATCAGCGTGAGCTTCGATCTGTCCGACCCGAAGGTGATCGTGGGTCTCTTCATCGGCGGCCTGATTCCGTATCTCTTCGGCGCGATGGCGATGGAGGCGGTAGGCCGTGCGGCCGGTGCGGTGGTGGTCGAAGTGCGCCGCCAGTTCCGCGACATCAAGGGCATCATGGAAGGCACGGCCAAGCCCGAATACGGCAAGGCGGTCGACATGCTGACGACAGCGGCGATCAAGGAAATGATCGTCCCCAGCCTGCTGCCGGTGGTCGTGCCCATCCTGGTCGGCCTGTTCCTCGGCGCGGCGGCTCTTGGCGGCATGCTGATGGGCACGATCGTGACGGGCCTGTTCGTCGCGATCTCGATGTGCACCGGCGGCGGCGCCTGGGACAACGCGAAGAAGTACATCGAGGACGGCCACCACGGCGGCAAGGGCAGCGAGGCCCACAAGGCCGCGGTGACCGGCGACACCGTCGGCGACCCGTACAAGGACACCGCCGGTCCGGCCGTGAATCCGCTGATCAAGATCATCAACATCGTCGCGCTGCTGATCGTGCCGCTGCTGCCGGTCGGTTCGGTCACGAAGCCGGCGGCTGCAGCGCCGGCGCCGGTCGCCTCGGCCGCGGCGATGGCCGACGGCGCATCGTTCAAGGTCGAGAACGGCGTCGTGAAGTTCTACTTCGCCAGCGGCAAGGCCGATCTCGCGACTGGCGCCGAGGCCGCCTTGGCCGACGTGGCCAAGGGCGTGAGCGCCGGCAAGAAGGCCGTCGTCAGCGGCTTCACCGATGCCACCGGCGACGCGGCGAAGAACGAGGAACTCGCGAAGCAGCGTGCGATGGCCGTCTCGGCCGCGCTCAAGACCGCCGGCATCGCCGACGACAAGATCGAGCTGAAGAAGCCCGAGACGCTGACCGGCACCGGCGACGCCGCCGAAGCCCGCCGCGTGGAGGTGGCGCTACAGTAAGGCTGCCCAGCCCTGCAACGAAGAAGGCCCGCGCTCGCAAGAGCCCGGGCCTTTTGCTTTGAGGCGGCCGAGCGCGCCTACATCGACGCGACCAGCATCGCGCGGTAGTCGTCCGCGGTCGCGATGCGCGGGTTGGTCTTGTGGGTGTGGTCGGCGAGCGCGCCGTCGATGATGCGGTCGAACCAGTCGGTCGGCACCTCGAGTTCGGCCAGGCCGGAAGGCAAGCCCAGCCGCGCGTTCAGCGCCTTGATCGCCGGGCCGATCTCGTCGGCGCCGCCCAGTCCCATCGCGAGCGCCATGCGTTCCAGGCGCCTGTCCTTGATGACGCTTTCGGCGCTGGCGTTGAACGCGATCACCGCGGGCAGGAAGACCGCGTTCAAGGTGCCGTGGTGCAGGCGCGGGTTCTTGCCGCCGAGCGAATGGCTCAGCGAATGCACGCAGCCCAGGCCTTTCTGGAACGCGAGCGCGCCCTGCACCGAGGTGCTCATCATGTTGAGCCGCGCATCGCGGTCCTGGCCGTCGCGCGTGGCGCGTTCGATGTGGGCCCAGCCGCGCGCGAGGCCGTCGAGCGCGATGCCATCGGCCGGCGGATTGAACGGCGCGGCCATGAAGGTTTCCATGCAATGCGCGATCGCGTCCATGCCGGTCGCGGCGGTGAGCTTGGGCGGCAGGCCGAGCGTGAGTTCGGGATCGCAGACCGCGGCGCGCGGCATCAGGTGCCACGAATGGAAGCCGAGCTTGCGGCCGTCGTCGACGATCACAATCGCGCCGCGCGCGACCTCGCTGCCGGTACCCGAGGTGGTCGGCACCGCGATCGTCGGCACCGCGGCCTCGGTGATCTTGGCGCTGCCGCCTTCGATGGTGGCGTAGGTCTTCATCGGCCCGGGATGGCGCGCCGCGATCGCCACGCCTTTCGCGCAATCGAGCGAGGAGCCACCGCCGACCGCGATGATGCCGTCGCAGCCGTGCTCGTTGAACATCACGGTCGCGGCGCGCACCGCGGCCTCGGTGGGATTGGGTGGCGTGCCGTCGAAGACCGGGCCGCGCAGCGAGTCGGGCAATGCGGCTTCGACCATCGCCAGCACGCCGGCTGCGCGCACGCCGGCGTCGGTCACGATCAGCGGCTTCCTGATGCCGACGCGTTCGCACTCGGCGCCGAGCAACTGGCGCGCGCCGAACTCGATGTTGATGTGGGTCAGGTATTGAATCAGGGCCATGAATCCGCCTTCGACAACAATCAGCTTCGGTAGCTGGTGTCGATGCGGTCAAGCTTGCGCACCAGCGCGTCGAACACGTCTTGTCCCGCGCCGAACCGGGCGTTGAACTGCAACGAATCCGCGGTGCATTTTCGCTGAATCTCGTCGCTGATCAGGCGCGGCGTGCCCATGGATTGCGTCGCGAGCTGGATCTCGCAGGCGCGCTGCAACAGCCACAAGACAGCGAAGGTGCGCGGGATGCCGTCGCCCCAGGCCAGCAGGCCGTGGTTGCGCAGGATCACCGCCGGGCAGTTGCCTATGCTCGCAAGCAGGCGCGGGCCTTCATCGGCATGCACCGTGATGCCCTCGAAGTCGTGGTACGCGAGCTTGCCGTGCAGCTGCGCCGAATAGAAGTTGCTCGGCGACAGGCCTTCTTCCAGACACGCGACACCCATGCCCGCGGTCGTGTGCACATGCATCACGCAGTGCGCCTCGGGAATGCCGGCGTGGATGGTCGCGTGCGGCGTGAAGCCGGCGGGGTTGAAGGGCCAGCGGCTGTCGCCGATGATGTTGCCCTGCAGGTCGATCTTCAGCAGGTTGGACGCGGTGACCTCGCTGTAGTGCAGCCCGAACGGGTTGATCAGGAAATGCACTTCGGGGCCCGGCACGCGCAGCGAGATGTGGTTGTAGATCAGCTCGGTCCACCCCATCATGTCGAAGATGCGGTAGGTGGCCGCGAGCTGCACGCGCAGGCTGTGTTCGTCGGTGCTGACGGTCATCGCTGCAGCTCCTCAGGCGTAGGACGCGGAGAGTTCGCGGCACGCTTTCGTCAGCAGCATCGCGTCGACGCCGACCGCGATGAACAGCACGCCGGCGTCCACATAGCGCTGGCCGAGCGCGCGGTCGAACACCAGGATGCCCGGCGCCTTGCCGGCCGCGCGTATGGTCTGGATGCCGTCGTCGATGGCGCGCAGCACATCGGGGTGGTTGGCATTGCCCAGGTGGCCCATCGACGCCGACAGATCCGCCGGCCCGAAGAACACGCCGTCGACGCCCTCCACTGCCGAGATCTCCGCCAGATTGGCCAGGCCGCGGGCACTCTCGACCTGCACCAGCACGCACATCTGCGCATCGGCCTGCGTCGAATAGTTGTCGACCCCGCTCCAGCGCGATGCGCGTGCGCCGCCGCTGCCGACGCCGCGCACGCCGTGCGGCGGATAGCGCGTGGCCGCGACCATCTGCGCCGCCTGCTCTGCCGTCTCGACCATCGGGATCAGCAAGGTCTGCACGCCCACGTCGAGCAGTTGCTTGATCAGCGCGACGTCGCCGGTCACCGGCCGCACGACCGGATGCACCGGGTATGGCGCCACGGCCTGCAGCTGGCCGAGCAGGCTGCGCACATCGTTGGGCGCATGCTCACCGTCGATCAGCAGCCAGTCGAAGCCGGTGGTCGCGACGGCCTCGGCGGTGTACGCGCCGGCGAGGCTGACCCACAGGCCGATCTTGCGCTGCTTGTCGTGCATCGCCTGCTTGAAGGTGTTGACGGGCATCTTCATCGGAGTTCCTCGTTGATCTGGGTGGCCTGCATGCTCACACGAAACGGAAGGCGACCGAGCCCAGCGGCCCGTAGTCGACATGCAGGTTGTCGCCGGCCACTGCCGGCGTCGGGCGCGTGAACGACCCGGCGAGCACGACGTCGCCCGCATTCAACTGCTCGTCGAACGGCGCGATCTTGTTCGCGAGCCACGCCACGCCGGTGGCGGGATGATTGAGCACGCCTGCGGCGAGGCCGGTCTCCTCGATCACGCCGTTCTTGTAGAGCATCGCGCCGACCCAGCGCAGATCGACATCGTGCGGCCGCACCGGCCGGCCGCCGAGCACGATGCCGGCGTTCGCGGCGAAATCGGAGATGGTGTCGTAGACCTTGCGGATGACCTTGGTCTCGCGGTCGAACTGCTCGATGCGCGAATCGATGATCTCGACCGCTGGCGTCACGTATTCGGTGGCCGCGAGCACATCGAACAGCGTCGCGCCCGGGCCCTTCAGCGGCTTGCCGAGGATGAACGCGAGCTCGACCTCGATGCGCGGCGCGATGAAGCGGCTGAACGGGATGTCGCTGCCTTGCGCGAAGAACATGTCGTCCATCAGCGGCGCGTAGTCGGGCTCGTCGATCATCGATGAGAGCTGCATCGCACGCGACGTGAGCCCGATCTTGCGGCCCTTGATCGTGCGGCCGTCGGCGATCTCGAGCTTCACCCACTCGCGCTGGATCGCGTAGCCGTCTTCGATGCTCATGCCGGGGAATCGCGTCGAGAAATGACGCAGCTGCATGCGGCTCTTGCGCGCGTCGTACAGCTCGCGCGCCAGGCTTCTCGTGATCTCGGGCGACAGCATCGTTCAATCCTTCTTCTGGAACAGCGGGTGCAGGTTGCCGAGCTTGCCGTCGAACACCTCGGCGCCCACGTCGATCTGCAGCGTGACGCCCACATGGCGTTCGGCCAGCAGCGGCGCGAAGTGGCTTCGCGCGGTCGCGCACAGCGCGTCGCCGATGCGTTGGTGCACGGCCTCGCTGCGGCCTCGGCCCATGCGCAGGTTCAGGTAGATGAAGCCGAAATCGCCGCCGCCATCGGCGACCGCGAAATGCGCCGCCGGGTAGGCGAACACGCGCGTGCCGCCGGTCGGGAACACCTGCGCGCCGGCGTCGTCGCGCTGCGCGAGCATGGTGTCGGCCAGCGCGCGCGCGAGCTGCGTCATGTCGGTGTGCGGCTCGAGATTGGCGGTGTAGAGAACGACCAGGTGCGGCATGGCGCGGCCCTCCTTCAGAGCCGGCCCGCGGTCGCGCCGCGGTAGCCGTTCGCCGCCGAGGCCACCGCCGCCGGCACCGCGTCGCCGCGCTGCGGCGTGACCGGGAACACCGCGTTGATCTGGCCCGTGCCCGATGCCGCAAAGTACGGCGTGACGACTTCGGCCGGCGCGTCGTAGGCCGACCAGCCGAGCGCGCCCAGCAGCATCGCGGTGTCGTGCATGAAACCTTCGCCGTGCCCCTTGGCCGCGTACTCGGGCAGCATCTCGCAGAAGGCGGACCACTCGCCGCGCTGCCACATGCCGACCACGTGGTGGTCGAGCTGTTCGAGGAACGGGCTCCAGACCTTGAACGCGAACTCCGGCGCGAGGCCGTTCTGCGCGAAGCGGTGGCTCAGGCTGCCGCTGGCCAAGAAGGCCACGGTGCCGTCGTAGTGCTGCTCCACCGCCTGCCGCATCGCCCAGCCCAGCCGCGCGCTGTCGTTCAGGTAGTGGGCCATGCAGAGCGCCGAGACCGAGACGACCTTGAAGTGCTGGTCGGCATTCATGTAGCGCAGCGGCACCAGCGTGCCGTACTCCGGGTTCAGCGTGGTCGCGTCATGCGCGAGCGTCTCCACGCCCATCTCGTTGCAGGCCTGCGCGAGCAGTCGCCCGAGCGTGGGGTTGCCGCCGCACTCGAACGGCAGGTTGGCGATGAAGTGCGGCAGCTCGTTGCTGGTGTAGGTGCCCTTGAAATGCGGCGCGCAGTTGATGTGGTAGTTGGCATTGACGAGCCAGTGCGTGTCGAACACCACCAGCGTGTCGACGCCGGCCTCGCGACAGCGGCGCGCGATGAGCTCGTGGCCTTCGATCGCGTCGCGGCGCGTGCCCTGGCGCGGGCCCGGCAGCTCGCTCAGGTACATCGACGGCACGTGCGTGATCTTGGCGGCGAGGGCGACGCGTCCCATCAGGCGCCCCAGTGCGGAATGTGGTGCGAGCCCATCGACACGCAGATGTTCTTCGGCTCCAGGAAGACCTCGAAGCTCCAGGTCCCGCCCTCGCGGCCGGTGCCCGAGGCCTTGGTGCCGCCGAAGGGCTGGCGCAGATCGCGCACGTTCTGGCTGTTCACAAAGCACATGCCGGCTTCGATCGCCGCGGCCACGCGGTGCGCCTTGCCGAGGTTCTCGGTCCACACATAGCTGGACAGGCCGTAGGCGATGTCGTTGGCGAGGCGGATCGCCTCGGCCTCGTCGTCGAACGGGATCAGGCAGGCGACCGGGCCGAAGATCTCGTCCTGCGCGATGCGCATGTCGTTGCGCACGTCGCCGAACACCGTGGGCAGCACGAAGTTGCCGTCGCGCACATGCGCGGGCAACTCGGGCGCGCCCAGGCCGCCGCACAGCAGCGTGGCGCCCTCCTTCGGGCCGAGCTCGATGTAGCTGCGCACCTTGGCCAGATGTGCCGGGCTGATCATCGGGCCGACGATGGTCTTCTCGTCGAGCGCGTCGCCCACCCGCAGGCGCTGCGCACGCTCGACGAACTTCGCGGCGAAGTCCTTGTAGATGCTGCGCTGGACGAAGATGCGCGAGCCCGCGGTGCAGCGCTCGCCGTTGTTCGAGAAGATCATGAAGACCGCGGCGTCGAGGGCGCGCGGCAGATCGGCATCCTCGAACACCACGAACGGGCTCTTGCCGCCCAGCTCCATGCTGAACTTCTTCAGCCCCGCGGCCTTGACGATGCGCTGGCCGGTGGCGGTGGAGCCGGTGAACGAGATCGCGCGCACATCCGGGTGCGCGCACAGCGGTTCGCCGGCGTCCTTGCCGGTGCCGTGCACGATGTTCAGAACGCCGGGCGGAATGCCGGCCTCCAGCGCGAGCTCGCCCAGCCGCGCCGCGGTCATCGGCGACAGCTCGCTCATCTTCAGCACCGCGGTGTTGCCGAACGCGAGGCACGGCGCGACCTTCCAGGTGCCGGTCATGAAGGGCACGTTCCACGGCGAGATCAGCGCGCACACGCCGACCGGGTGGAACAGCGTGTAGTTCAGGTGCGTCTCGGTCGGGTAGGTGTGGCCGTCGGTGCGGGTGCACATCTCGGCGAAGTAGTAGAAGTTGTCGGCCGCGCGCGGGATCAACTGCTTGCCGGTCTGCGAGATCGTCTGGCCGCAGTCGGCCGACTCCATCGCGGCGATCTCGGGCACGTGCGCGTTGATCAGGTCGCCGAGTCGGCGCATCAGCCGCGCGCGCTCCTTCTGCGGCGTGCCCGCCCATGTCGGGAACGCGGCCTTCGCGGCGGCGACCGCGGCGTCGACCTCGTTGGCGCCGCCTGCCGCCACCTCGGCCAGCACGGCCTGGGTCGACGGGTTCACGGTCTCGAAGTAGTCGGTGCCGGTGACGGCCTTGCCGTCGATCAGATGCTCTATGCGTTGCATGACTGTTTTCCTGCGATGCTTTCCTGCGATGCGTCAGGCGCGGCCGAACACGGCGTCGCCGACGATGGTGTTGACGAGCCGGCCTATGCCCTCGATCTCGGTGACGACCTCGTCGCCGACGTTCACGTTGACGACGCCATCCGGTGTGCCGGTCAGGATCACGTCGCCGCGGTCCAGCGTCATGAAGCTGCTGAGGTATTCGATCAGCGCCGGGATGTCGTTCATCAGGTCGCGCGTGTTGCCCTGCTGCGTGACGCGGCCGTTGACGAAGGTTCGCAATTCCAGCGCGTGCGGGTCGGGCACGTCGGCCGCGTCGACCAGCCACGGGCCGATCACGGTGCCGGTGTCGCGGTTCTTCACGCGCAGGTTCGGGCGGTAGTAGTTCTCGAGGTAGTCGCGCACCGCGTAGTCGTTCGCGACCGTGTAGCCGGCAACAAAACGCATCGCCTCCGCGCGCTTCACGTTCTTCGCACGCGCGCCGATCACCACCGCGAGTTCGCATTCGTAGTGCATGAAGGTGGCGTCGGCGGGCCGGCGCGTGTGGCCGCGGTGGCCGATCAACGCGCTCGCGCTCTTCAGGAACGCGAGCGGCTCGTCTTGCGTCGTCACCGTGAGTTCCTTGGACAACTCCTTCAGGTGATCGGCGTAGTTCAGACCCAGCGCGATCACGGTGCCAACCTCGAACGGCGGCAGCCACACGACCGCGTCTTCGGCCACGACGCGGCCATCGGCGAGCTGCAATCCATCGGCATGCGCGACCGCCGCGTGCACGGCACCAGCGTAGGTGACCCGGGCGTGCTTCATGCAGCACCCTCCGCAACGAGGATGTTGCTCAGCCGTCCGACGCCGGGCACCGCCACCGTCACGCGCTGACCGGCTCGCGCGCGCGGCGCGTGGCCGGGCACGCCGATCATCAGGATGTCGCCGGGATGCAGCGTCATGAACTCGGACACGTCGGCGAGCAGGCGGCGCGCGGGTCGGATCAGGCCGGCGCTGCTGCTGCGTTGCACTTCGCGGCCGTCGATCTCGACGACGAGCGTCAGCGCGTCCGGATCACTCGCCGCTTTCAACGGCACCGGCGTGCCGATCGGGCAGAAGCCGTCGCGGCACTTGAAACGCATCGACGGCCGGTAATACGACGCATGCGGCACGCTGATGTCGTTGACCACGACCAGGTGCGAGACATGCGACAGTGCACTCGCCTCGTCGACACGGCACGCGCTGTGGCCGATCACCAGGCCGATCGAGACGCCGATCTCCAGTTCATCCACATCGTGCGGCACGACGATCGCGTCGCCCTCCGCGGCCCAGGTATTGCGCGGCTTGATGTACAGAACGGGCGCCTTGGGCGGCGCCTTGTACGGCGCGGCGTTCACCTGATCGCCGAGCGCCTGGAGGGCGTCGCGGAAGTTCAGCAGCGTGCCGTAGACCGTGCCGCGCGGAGACAGCGAAGAAGGCGCTTGCAGGAGCGTGTGCGATGAGGCCGACATGACGGCCCCACTGTACTCACTAATATGTGAGTAATCAACATCCGGCGCGTCGGGGCATCCTCGGGCTAACCCTAGGACACGTAAAGCTACGACAGCAGCCGCGTCAGCGCATCCGGGTGCACCGCCCAGCCCAGCAGGCCGGCCAAGCCCATCAGCACGCCGAAGAAGATCGGCACCGCCGAGACCCAGTACAGCCACCAGAGCTGCGTCAGCGCCGTGACCGCGAGCACCGCGATCGCGATCGCCAGCGCGGCATCGGAAAGGTCGAACTGGTCGTCGCGGTAGTTCAGGCTGTCGTAGGTCTTCTGGTCCTGCGCGGCCTGCGCCATCAGCTCCTGCTTCTTCTGCGCCTCGTTCGCGGCCTTCGCGTCGTAGCGCGCGATCGCGGCGTCGTAGGCTTCGGCCTCGGTGCCGCTGCGGCCCAGCTTGGCCAGGCGCAACTGCGTGGCCGTGGCCTCGGCCACGTCCTGCCGCACGTTGCGGGCCTGGTAGAAGTTCCAGTGGTCGAGCTTGTCGGCCTGCGCCTGCTGCATCGCCTGGACGATGTTGTCGTCCTTGACCTTGCAGATGCCCATGAACGTGGCCAGGATCGCGACGGTGATCGCCACCATCGTGTTCAGCAGCGCGCTGCGCGGCTCGCCGCTCCGCGAGGGTTCGGGCGGCTTGATGAGTTCTTGCGTGTCGATGTCCATGCGGCGATTGTCCGGCACGGCGCCGCTGCAGGCCGTCACAACTTCCCGGCGCCGACTTCACACAGGCTTCTCATCGCGTTCACGGTCGATTTTCAGAATGGGCGCGTCACCACCTTCGCGCCTCGCGCACCTCGCCCACCATGTCCAATCTCGTCGTCCACGGCGGCACGCCGCTTCGCGGCCGCATCACGCCGTCCGCCAACAAGAACGCCGTGCTGCCGGTGCTGTGCGCGACGCTGCTCACGCGCGAACCGGTGCAGCTGCACGGCGTGCCCGACACGACCGACGTCGGCAAGATCCTCGAGGTCTTCCGCATGCTGGGCAGCGCGGTGCACCTCGACCCCGCGAGCGGCATCCTGCACCTGCACCACCGCGACACCGCGTTCGACGCCACCCGCCACCGCCTGCCGGAGGAGATGCGCTCGTCCATCATGCTGGTGCCGCCGCTGCTGGCGCGCTTCGGCGTGGCCCGGCTCGAGGACAACGTCAAGGGCTGCACGCTGGGCGTGCGCGAGATCGACCCGCATGTCGACGTGTTCTGCCGCTTCGGCAGCAGCGTGACGCGCGCAGACGGCACGCTGCTCGTGCGCTGCGCCGACGGCCTCGTGGCGAACGACCACTGGCTCGACTACGCGTCCGTCACCACCACCGAGAACTTCGTGCTGTGCGCTGCGGCGGCGAGCGGCACCTCGACGCTGACCAACGCCGCCTGCGAACCGCACGTACAGGAGTTCTGCCGCTTCATGACCATGCTGGGCGTGCGCATCGACGGCATCGGCACATCGCGGCTCACGGTGCACGGCGGTGCCGCGTTGGCCGGAGCCGACTTCATCTTCGAAGGCGACTTCCACGAGATCACGACCTTTCTCGCGCTCGGCGCGATCACCGGCGGCGACGTGCTGGTGCGCAACAGCGCGCCCGAGAACTTCCCGCTGATCGACCGCACATTCGCGAAGTTCGGCGTGCAGATCACGCATGCCGATGGCTGGTCGCGCGCGCATTGCCCCGATGCGCTGCGCGTGCAGACGCCCTTCACCAGCAATGTGCTGACCAAGGTCGAGGCCGCGCCGTGGCCGTACTTTCCGGTCGACCTGCTGCCCATCTTCATCGCGCTCGGCGTGCGCGCGCAGGGCAATGCGATGTTCTGGAACAAGGTCTACGACGGCGCGCTCGGCTGGTCGGGCGAGCTGGCCAAGTTCGGCGCGCATGTGTTCCAGTCCGACCCGCACCGGCTCGTCACCTTCGGCGGCAACCCGCTGACACCGGCGGTGGTGGAGAGCCCCTACATCATCCGCGTGGCGGTGGCGCTGCTGATGGTGGCGGCCAGCGTCGAAGGCCGCTCCGAGATCCGCAACGCGACGCCGATCAAGCGGGCGCACCCGCGCTTCGCCGAGAACCTGCGCAGCCTGGGCCTGCGCGTGGAGTGGACCGCCGAGGCGTGAATGCGGGTTCGGCGATCTCGGCGCGATCAGCGCGTCGCGATCCCGTCGAACAGCCGCTCGACGAGCAGCGCCGCAAGCCCGGCCGACAGCGGCTGGTGGCCCGCGAGCAACCGAAAGAACAGCGGGCCGTAGAGCATGTCGAGCACGACCTCGACATCGGTGTCGGCGCGGATCTGGCCCGCTGCGATCGCCGCGTCGATCAAGCCCCGCCCGGCCTCGCGGCTCTTCAGGATCACCTGATGCCGGAACGCCTTCGCCAGCTCGCTCTCGGGGTTGGCCGAGGCCATCGTCAGCGTGATCTGGCGGCCGCGCTGCGTCGCGAAGGTCTCGATCACGCTGCGCAGATGCGCGGTGAGCGCGGCCCGCGCCGAGGCAGCGCGCCGCGGCGCGGCCTCGGCCAGCGGCTGCGCCATGAAGGCGGCCATCGCGAGGTCTTGCGCGTTGGTCCAGGTGCGGTAGATCGTCGGCTTGCTGACGCCCGCTTCGGCCGCCACGCGCTCGATCGTGAGGCGGCCCAGGCCGTCGCTCATCAGCAGCCGGTAAGCCGTGTCGAGCACGGTCTGGCGCGCCGCCTGGCTGGGCGGCCGGCCGGGCTTGCGCTTGGTCGCCGCTTCGGCCGGTACACCGGAAATATCCGGAACATGGGGAAGGTCTTGACTCATTACGTTCCGTATCGTAATCTAATTAAGCATCAATGGCAACACACCAAGGAACCCCCATGACCTCCGCATTCGCCCCGCCCCGCCAGATGTGCCCCTACCTCTCGGTCAAGGGCGCGCAGGCGGCGATCGACTTCTACATCGCCGCTTTCGGTGCCGTGCTCGACTTCAAGCTCGTCGACCCGGGCGACGGCCGCATCGGCCATGCCGAACTGCAGATCGGCGCGTCGCGCTTCTTCCTGGCCGACGAATACCCCGACTTCGGGGCCGTCAGCCCCGACACGCTGGGCGGCTCGCCGGTCAAGTTCCATCTCGACGTGACCGACGCCGACGCCTTCGTGGCCCACGCCGTGCAACACGGCGCCACCGTGCTGCGGCCGGTGACGCTGGAGTTCTACGGCTCGCGCGCCGGCATGGTCGCCGACCCGTTCGGCTACAGCTGGATGATCGCCAACACGGTGGAGGAACTGAACGCGCAGGAGATGCAGCGCCGCTGGGACACGAGCCAAGGCTGATCCTGCACCAGCGCGACCTGCGCCGAGGCCGGTGTGTGCCGAGGCCGGTGTGCGCGATGTATCGTTGGAAACCTATCGCCCAGTCACCCATTCACCGGCCGCCACACCATGCTCGCTTCGTTCATCCGCCCGTCCCCGCGCGGGCTCGTCACCGCTCTTCTCTTTGTCGCGCTGCAGGCGCACGCTGCCGACATCGTCAGCGAGCGTGTCGTCGTCTCCGGTGCGGTGAAGGCACCGCTCAGCCTGCAGGTCGACGATCTCAGGGCGTTCCCGGCGGAACAGATCGCCAGCGTCACGGTCACGCGCCGCGTCGACAACCAGGAAGTCGCCTCCACGGTGCGTGGCGTCAGGCTGACCGCGGTGCTGGACCGCGCGGCGTTCTCGGGCACCGGCCAGAACGACTGGAAGCACACCGTGGTGCTCGCGACCGCGACCGATCGCTACCAGGTCGTGTTCTCGTGGCCCGAACTCTTCAACAGCGACCTGGGCGCCGGCACGCTGGTGGTCTTCGAGCGCGATGGCCAGCCGCTGGCCGAGCGCGAAGGCCGCATCGCGCTGGTCTCGGCACGCGACCTGCGCACCGGCCCGCGCAGCGTGCGCTGGCTGAACCGGCTGGAGGTGAGAACGCTGAAGGACTGAGCCGCGGCAACGCCGGGGTTCGGCCGTACCGCTTCAGCCGTGCTTCAGGCAGCCCGGTGGCCCCGCGTGCCCCGCATCGTCGTCGGGCTCGTCGTCATCCGCCGGATGCGACAAGGCCACCGCCAGGCTCGCCACGCTCGCGCCGCGCAAGGGCAGATAGGCCACGCCCTGGCGCGTGCACAACTTCTTCAGGTTACCGGCCGAATCGTGGTCGATGCAGTCGACCGGGAACACGACCAGCTCGGCCCACGCCACGCCGGACGCGAGCAGGCCCTTACGGTCTTCGAGGCCGCCGTCGTGGTGCTGGAACTCGCCGCCGTGGCGCAGCACGAGGTCGCGGATCGCCGGCGTCGAACTCGGCCGGCCGCCGACGTAGAACACGCGCCGGCCCTTGAGCGACTGGTCGAGCACGCGCTGCGCGGTAGATGCGCCCTCGCCCACTTCGCGCAGCTGCGTTTCGGCCGCCGCGAGTTCGCGGTTCAGCGCGAGCACATGCCGGTCCAGGTGCGCCAGCTCTTCGCGCAGGCGCGCCGATTCTTCCGCCGCCGCGCCCGCGGCCTGCTCGGCGCGTTCGCGCCGGGCCGTCTGCACGGCCACCTGCGCGAGCGTGGCCGCGAGTTGCTCGCGCTCGAGCTGTATCGACGCGGGCAACGCGGCACGGGCCGCCGCGGCCTCACGCTCGGCCTCGGCATGGGCGAGCTCCAGGCGCAGCCGCGCGATGGTCTGATCGCGCTCGTCGGCGAGCTCCTGCGCGCGCAGCTGCTGCCGCTCCGCGCGTTCGCGCAGCTCGGCGTTCTCGGCTTCCAGCGCGACCAGCCGGCGAATGTCGGCCCGGTTCGCGGCGCCGACCAGGTGCGACAGCATGTGCACGTCGCCGAAGACCTTCTGGCGCAGCTCGGGCGTGACCTGCCGGTGCGTCAGCACGGCCCAGTACGCGCCGGGGATCTCGCCCTGCTTCAGCGCGTCGTCCCACAGCGCCGTCAGTGCGGCGCTGTCTTGCGCGCGCGCGAAGCGTTGCACCACCACCTCGTGCCGCTGGTCGAGCGCCTTGTGCAAGGCCTTCACGACCGGCCCGCCCTGCGCCGACAGCCGCACCGCTTCGTGGTGGACGTCAAGGTCGCTCGAGTCGCGCACGAACAGGAAGCGCGCCATCAGCTTGCGCAGCTCCGCGGTGCCCATGCAGGTACCGATCACCGAGCAATGCAGATGCGGGTCGAGGTCGGCCAGCCGGACGCGCGCGGAGGTGCCGCTGGTCTCGGCCGCGGCCGCAGCGTCTTCCTCGCAGCACGCGACCGGCGCGTACGCGGAGCGCGCGGCCGACGCCAATGTCGACGATGCGGACGTGGACTGGGCGAGCTTGAACGGCGGCTTCAACATCATCGGATTCCGGCACGGCGCGGCGGCTCGATCGGCGCCCGCGATTGGCGCGCCGACGCCGTCAGCTGATCGCAATATACGCTGGAATATATCGATCGACCGCAGCGCATCTTCTCTTCATCGCCACATCCGGGCATCAGCCACTGTGGTTTCGGCGCTGAGCCACCTGCGGCGAGGCTCGCCGCGTGCAGGATTTGTCCGACAAACGCCCGCGCGATTCGCCGCTCCACAAGGCGGGTCGCGTTTTTTATTATTTTTACTCGCGCCGTCGCTCGTGCGAGACGGAGGGTTGTCATCCACCTGCTTCAAAACGCCTCATGGCCAACAAAACAAAACGCGGCCTCGCCACCACGGAAAGCCAAACGCCCGAATTGAAGAAGACGCCGACGGGCATCGCCGGGCTGGACGAGATCACCGGCGGCGGCCTGCCAGCCGGTCGGCCCACGCTGGTCTGTGGCGCAGCAGGATGCGGCAAGACGATGCTGGCGGCTGAATTCCTTGCGCATGGCGCGCTGGAATACGGCGAGCCCGGCGTGTTCATGATGTTCGAGGAAACCGCCGCCGAGCTGGCGGAGAACCTGGCGTCGCTCGGCATCGACATGGCCAAGCTGCAGCGCCAGAAGAAGATCGCGCTCGATTTCGTGCGCGTCGAGCGCAACGAGATCGAGGAAACCGGCGAGTACGACCTCGACGGCCTGTTCATCCGCCTCGGCCACGCGATCGACTCGATCGGTGCGAAGCGCGTCGTGCTCGACACCATCGAAGCCTTGTTCGCCGGCGTGCCGAACCACGCCATCCTGCGCGCAGAGTTGCGCCGCCTGTTCCGCTGGCTCAAGGACAAGGGCGTCACCGCAATCATCACCGGCGAGCGCGGCGAGAGCACGTTCACGCGCTATGGGCTGGAAGAATACGTGGCCGACTGCGTGATCCTGCTCGACCATCGCATCGTCGAACAGGTGTCGACGCGGCGGCTGCGCGTCGTCAAGTACCGCGGCTCGTCGCACGGCACGAACGAGTATCCGTTCCTGATCGGCGCGCGTGGCATCTCGGTGCTGCCGATCACCTCGCTCACGCTGTCGCACGTGGCTTCGCGCGAGCGCGTGTCGACCGGCATCCCCGGCCTGGACCAGATGCTGGGCGGCCGCGGCGCCTACCGCGGCAGCAGCATCCTCGTCTCCGGCGCGCCGGGTACCGGCAAGAGCAGCGTCGCGGCCAGCTTCGTCGACGCCGCCTGCCGGCGCGGCGAGCGCGCGCTGCTGTTCGCCTACGAAGAGTCGGCAAGCCAGTTGCTGCGCAACATGCGCTCGATCGGGCTCGATCTGCAGCGCTGGGTCGCCAAGGGACTGCTCAGGATCGAGTCGACACGCCCGACGCTGCACGGGCTGGAGCAGCACCTCGTGCACATGCACGACATGGTGCAGTCGTTCAAGCCCGAGGTGGTGGCAGTCGATCCGATCAGCAACCTCACTTCGCACGGCGAAGACGCGGGCCTCAAGCTGACGCTGATGCGGCTCATCGACTTCCTGAAGACCGCGGGCACGACCGCACTGTTCACCAGCCTGACCGCCGACCGCGGCGATGCGGTCGCAGCCACCTCGGAGGTGGGCGTGTCGTCGCTGATGGACAGCTGGCTGCTGCTGGCCAACGTGGCCTACAACGGCGAGCGCACGCGCACGCTGCAGGTGCTCAAGTCGCGTGGCATGCCGCACTCGAATCAGGTCCGCGAGTTCGTCTTCTCCGACCATGGCGTGGACCTGGTGGATGTGTACCTCAATGGCGACCAGGTTCTCACCGGCACCGCGCGCGTCGCGCACGAGGCGCACCTCAGCGCGTCCAACGACCTGCGCGGCCGCGATCACGAGCGCAGGCTGCGTGACCTCGCGACCCGCCGCAAGACGCTGGACGCGCAGATTGCCGCGCTGACCAGCGAGGCCGAGGAGCGCGCGGGCGAAGTGCAGTTCGCGATCGCGCGCGAGCAGTTCGAGGCCGACGGCGTCTCGACGCGCGCACGCAGCATCGCGGCGTCCCGCGGCGCCTCGGTCGCGACGCCGGCGGTCGCGAAGCCGGCGGCTGCGGGCCGAAAGGGCTCGAGATGACCCCCGACATGCCGATCGAAAAGACATCCCCTTCCCGCTCCGCTCGCAAGCCCGAGTGGCAACTCAAGCTGTACGTGGCCGGCAGCACGGCGCGGTCCGCCGCGGCGCTGGAGAACCTCAAGCGGCTGTGCGAGAACCACCTGGCGGGGCGCTACAGCATCGAGGTGGTTGACCTGCTGGTGAACCCGCAACTGGCGGCAGGCGACCAGATCCTGGCGGTGCCCACACTCGTCCGCAAGTTCCCGGAACCGCTGCGCAAGATCATCGGCGACCTCTCGAACGAGGCGCGCGTCCTCGTCGGGCTGGACGTGAAGCCGGTGGATTGAGCCGGCATGACGCATCCTCTTCCGCCAGTCGAGCAGCAGCTGTATCGGCTGTACGTGAGCTCGGCGTCGCCGGTGTCGTCGCGCGCGGTCGTCAACGCGCGCCGATTCTTCGAGCGCCATTTGCCAGGCCAGCATCGGCTGCATGTGCTCGACATCGCAACGCATGTCGCCTCCGCGCGCGATGACCAGATCATCGCGTCGCCCACCTTGATCCGGATGTCGCCGCTGCCGCGGCGCCGCTTCATCGGCGACATGTCCGACACGGCGCGGCTGCGCGAATCCCTCGGGCTGGTGGCGCCCGGCGAGGAATGAACGGCATGGCAGCACCCGAACAGAATCGCCTGCTCGCGGACGAGAACGCCGAGCTGCGCATTCGCCTGCAGGAACTCGAGGACACGATCAACTCGATCCATCGTGGCGATGTCGACGCGCTGATCGTCAACAACGACATCTACACGCTGGAGAGCGCGCACGCGGCTTCCAACCGCTTACGCCAGGACGTGCTCGGGCAGATGGAGGACGCGGTCTTCGCGTTCGACGTTGAAGAGAACGTGATCTACCTGAACGGCGCGGCCGAACGGCGCTACGGCGTGACCTCGGCCGATGTGCTCGGCCGCAGGCGCTCCGACGTCTTCACCGAAACCGCGCGCGACGACGCCGCCGACCCGGCCTTCGCCGAGCTCGCGCCCGGCAAGCGACGTGCGCGCATCGTGACGGTTCACCACCTGCTGGACGGCTCGGACATCCACGTCGAGTCGATCGTCTCGCACCTGAAGGACCCCGCGGGCGCGACCTGGGGCACGCTGGCCGTGGTGCGTGACGTGACGCAGCGATGGCGCACCGAGGCTCGGCGCGAAGCGCTGATGACGCTGAGCGATCGGCTGCGCGACCTCGACAACCCGGACGCCATCGCCTTCGAGGCCGCCGCGATCATCGGCGAAACGCTGCAGGTGAACCGCGTCGGCTACGGCAGCGTCGATGCGCGCGCCGAGACGCTGCGCGTGACGCGCGACTGGGTCAGCGCCGATGTGGACTCGCTCGCCGGCACCTGGCCCCTGCGCGAGCACGGCACGCTCGTCGACAACCTGAAGCGCAACGAGTTCGTCAGCATCACCGATGTGCGCAACGACCCGCGCACCGCAGACGCCGTGCAGGCGCTCGAGCAGCAGGGCATGCGCGCGCTGGTCAACCTGCCGGTGGTCGAGCACGGGCAGCTCGTGGCGGTGCTGTACGTGCACCACGCGCGCCCGCGGTGGTGGTCGCGCGAGGACCTCGCCTTCATCCGCGACGTGGCCGAGCGCGTTCGCCTCGTGCTCGACCGCTGCCGCAGCGCGGCCGCGTTGCGCCACAGCGAACTGCGCCTGCGCGAAGCGAACGAGAACCTCGAAGCCACCGTGCTCGCGCGCACCCGCGAGCTGATGGCCACCGAGCAAGCCCTGCGGCAAGCGCAGAAGATGGAGGCCGTCGGCCAGCTCACGGGCGGCATCGCGCATGACTTCAACAACCTGCTGGCCAGCATCAGCGCGAGCCTGCAGGTGCTGCGCGTGCGGCTGGCCAAGGGCAACAGCGATGGCGCGGAGCGCTACATCTCGATGAGCCTGGACTCGGTCCGGCGCGCCGGCGCGCTCACGCAGCGCCTGCTCGCCTTCGCGCGCCGCCAGACGCTGGACCCGAAACCCACCGACGTGAACCGGCTGGTGGCCGGCATGGAGGATCTGCTGCGCCGCTCCGCGGGGCCGAATGTGGCCGTCGAGGTCATCAGTGCGGACAAGCTGTGGCCGACGCGCATCGACCCGTCGCAGCTCGAGAATTCGCTGCTGAACCTGTGCATCAATGCGCGCGACGCGATGCTGCCCGATGGTGGTCGCCTCCGCATAGAAACCGCGAACCGGTGGCTGGACGAACACGCCGCCGCCGAACTGGAACTCGCGCGGGGTCAGTACGTCTCGGTGAGCGTGTCCGACACCGGCTCAGGCATGTCGGCCGATGTCGTCAAGCGCGTGTTCGACCCCTTCTTCACGACCAAGCCGCTCGGCCAGGGCACCGGGCTGGGCCTGTCGATGGTGTACGGCTTCGTCAGGCAGTCGGGCGGGCAGATACGCATTCAATCGGAGCTCGGGCAGGGCACGACGATGTGCCTGTATCTGCCGCGCTACGTGGGCGAGGTCGAGGCCGACGAGAACGCGGGCGCGGCCGAGCCAGTGCAGGCCGGCGACGGGCAGACCGTGCTGATCATCGAGGACGAGACATCGATCCGCTCGCTGATGTCCGAGGTGCTGGAAGAAGCGGGCTACCGCACGCTGGCCGCGGAAGACGGCCAGTCGGGCTTGCGCATCCTGCAGTCGGGCAGAAGAGTCGATTTTCTGATCACCGACGTGGGCCTGCCCGGTGGCATGAATGGCCGCCAGGTGGCCGATGCAGCGCGTGTCGCGCGGCCTCAGCTCAAGGTCTTGTTCGTCACCGGCTACGCCGAGAACGCAGCGGTGGGCGATGGGCAGCTGGAGCACGGCATGGCAATCATCACCAAGCCCTTCGAGATCACGACGCTCGCGAAGAAGGTGCGCGAGATGACCGAGCAGCTCTGAGCAACCGCGGGCGCGCCGCTCAATGCACCGACGCGAAAATCCAACCGTGTGGGACCGGAAGACTGGTCGGCGCCTGCCGCGGCGGGTAGACTGGAATTCATGTCGTCGCAGCCCTCCTCCTACCACTGGCAGCGGTCCCCGGTTCCGCTCACGGCGGAATGGGCCGAACGGTGCTTCGTCCAACTGATCGCGCTCGATCCGCTGCTCGACCACGACGAGGCCCGCACGCTGGCCGCCGACATGGCCGAACGCCAGCACTGGCGCAACATGCTGCCGGAGCAGGCGGCCGAAGCATTGTTCCAACCGATCACCAAGACGCACGATCTCTGATCGCCCCAGGCGAGGCCCGGCACGCCGCGCCTCCCGCGGTGCCTACCAGGCCTTGGGCAACGGCTTCAGCAACTCGATGCGGCCGGCATCCACCGCCACATAGCCACCGCTGATCAGCTCCTTGAAGACGCGGTTGACCATTTCGCGCGACGAGCCCACGCGTTCCGCGATGTCCTGCTGCGTGAGCTTTTCGGTGATCACGCGGTGCGCGCCTTCCTCGACGGCCAATGCTTTCAGCAGCGTGGCCACGCGCCCGTAGACGTCTTCCAGCGCGAGGCTCTTGACGTTCTCGGTGAGCTTGCGCACCCGCGCGATCAGGCCGTCGATCAGGTGCAGCGCGAAGTCGGGGTTCTCGACGACGAAATCGCGCAAACTCGCGCCGGTGACCACCACGCACGACGTCGGCTCCAGCGTCATGACCGAAGCACTGCGCAGCCCGCCGTCGAACGCGACCTCGCCCACGTATTCGCCCGGGCCGTGCGTGTTGAGGATGACCTCCCTGCCCGCCTCGTTCGACGCGTAGACCTTCACGCGGCCGGACAGGATGATGTAGAGCGAGTTGCTCGCATCGCCCTCGGTGATGATCACGGTGTGCGCCGGGAAGCGCTTGACGCCACCCCGCGCGGCCATGCCCTGCAGCGCGCTCTCTTCCAGCGCCGCGAATTCGTCTCGACTCTTTGCCATGCATTCATTCTGCGGGCAAACGCAAAGCGACGCGCCGGCGACGCACCTCGAAACGCGGATGTGGCAAAAGTCACAAGCCCCGAGTGCGGAATGCCGCTGCGGCGGCGCGCCTGAAGTCGGACGATTCCGACAAGCCGGTGACTTCACCGGCCGCCCTTCAGGAGGCTCTCATGTCACCCGCACTGATCACCTTGTTCGAAATCACGATGACCGTCGTTGCGGTCATGGCCTTCGCGATGCAAGTGCTTTCCGAGCGCGACTGAGATGCGCAATCTCGGCTTGCGGTTGCTCGTGCCGGCGTTGGCGCTCGCGGTGGCGCTTTTCCACACGGAAGTATTCGCCCAGTTCAGCAGTGGCCTCGGCGCGACGGCCGATGCGCCCACCTACCTGAAGTGGGTCGCGGTCGTCGCGGTGGTCGCGCTGCTGGCGGTGCGCCGCCTGCGCTGACGGGCGGCTGCACCACCCACGCCTGAGCTCAGGCGTGCAGCATCAGGTTGAGCTGGTCGACGACCTCGGCCCAGTCCGCGTCCTCGAGGATCTCGTCGCGCAGAAAGCGCGCCTGTGCCTCGCTCCAGAACGGCGCGTCGCAGAGTTTCGCGCCGCCCGACAGCGGGCGCTGCGCCGCGACGAACGCCTGGATGTCGGCTTCCTCGCTGGGCAGGCCGAGTTGAGCGAACAGGTCGCTCATGGTGTGGGTGTTCAGTTCCATCGTGTCCTCCGCGTTGCAAAGAGCGTGCTCGGTTCGGACTACGGCAGCGAATAGGCCACCACGGCGTCGCCGAGCGTGGTCCCGAACGAGCCGTGGCCGCCGGCCGCGACCACCACCACCTGCTTGCCATCGGTGGCGCGGTAGGTCATCGGCGTCGCCTGCCCGCCCGCCGGCAGGCGCGACTCCCACAGCTGAACGCCGGTGGCCGTGTCGTAGGCGCGCAGGTAGTTGTCGGTGGTGCCGCTGTAGAACACCACGCCGCCGGCGGTGATCAGCGGCCCGCCCAGGCTGGGCACGCCCATCTTGAACGGCAGCGGCAAGCCGCCGAGCTGATCGCGCACGGTGCCGTTGCGATGGCGCCAGAGCGTCTTGCCGGTCACCAGATCGGCGGACACCAGCGCGCCCCACGGCGGCTGCTGGCACGGCAGCTTGAGCACGGACAGGAACGGTCCCATCTTGGCCGCGTACGGCCCGCCGTAGTTCTCGCCGAACGCGCCCGGGCCCTGGGTCGCGATCTGGCTGGTTGCATCGTGGCGCGGGATGAGCTGCTGGATGAAGGCGAGCTGCAGCGCCGCGCCCACCACCGCATGCCGCTCGGGATCGACCGCCACGCCGCCCCAGTTGAAGACGCCGGTGTTGCCCGGGTAGACGATGGTGCCCTGCAGCGACGGCGGCGTGTCACGCCCTTCGTAGCGCAACGCATGGAACCTGATCATGCACATCAGCTGATCGACCGGCGTCACGCCCCACATGTCCTTCTCGGTGAGCGGCGGCGGCGTGAAGCTCAAGGCCGAGACCGGCTGCGTGGGTGCGGTGCGGTCACCGGCGACCGCGCCCGAAGGTGCAGGCACTTCGCGCACCGGCACGATGGGCTCGCCGGTGCGCCGGTCGAGCACGAACAGATCGCCCTGCTTGGTCGGGCCGACCAGCGCCGGCACGACGCTGCCGTTCACCGGCAGATCGACGAGCGACGGCTGCGACGGCACATCGCGATCCCACAGGTCGTGGTGCACCGTCTGGCGCACCCAGCGCACCTGGCCCGAGTGCAGATCGAGCGCCACGATCGCGCTCGAGAAACGCTCGACTTCGGCGCTGCGGTCGGCGCCGTACTGGTCGGGCGACTGGTTGCCGAGCGGCACGTAGACCAGGCCGAGCGCTTCGTCCGCACTCGCCGCCGACCACATGTTGGGGGCACCCGCGGAGTAGGTGGCATCGGCCGCGATCGGGGTCGTCTGGTCGGGGCGGCCCGGGTCCCAGTTCCACACCAGCTTGCCGGTGTGCACATCGAAGGCGCGCACCACGCCGGAAGGATTGGCCACCCGCACGTTGTCGTTGACGGCACCGCCGATCACGATGAGGTCCTTGGTGACCAGCGGTGCGGAGGTCGGCATGTAGGCGCCCGGCTTGACGTTGGGCATGTTCGCCCACAGCGACACGGTGCCGTGCTCGCCGAAGTCTTCGCACGGACGGCCGGTGTGCGCATCGAGTGCTATCAGGCGTGCGTCCATCGTCGAGGTGATGACGCGCTGCGCGCAGGCGGTCGCGGGCGCCGCGTCGTCGTGGTAGCCGACACCGCGGCAGGTCAGGTGCTCGCTGGTGTTGTCGATGCGGATCTTCGGATCGAACTCCCAGCGCGGCTTGCCCGACACGTCGTCGAGCGCGATCACGCGGTTGTGCGGCGTGCACAGGTACAGCGAGTCGCCGATCTTCAGCGGCGTCAGCTCGAAGGTCGTCTCGCCCGGATCGCCCGGGCGCTTCATGTCGCCGGTGTGGAAGGTCCAGCGCGGCGCGAGCGTGCCGACGTTGGCCGGCGTGATGTCGGGCAGCGCGGAATGGCGCTGTCCCATGGTCGTGCCGCCATAGGCCACCCACTCGGTGCCGGCGGGTGAAGGCGCAGGGCGGGTCGGCGGTGCGGGGCTGACCGTCTCGAGCGCGGCGATGTCGTACGGGTCGCCCAGGCTGGCCACCAGTGCCGTCACGCCGACGACGAGGACCGCGACCAGCAGCCCTGCTCGACCGAACCGCGGCCGGTCCGGTGCCTGCGCGCCGAACGCCTTCACGATCCAGGGCATCAACAGCCAGATGCCGATGACCTCCAGCAGCGCCAGTCGCGGCACCAGCGCCCAGTAGTCGAGACCCACGGTCGACACGGCCCAGCACGCCGCCGCCAGCAGGATCAGCGCAAAGCCGGCGAGCCCGAAGCGATGACGACGCATCAGCAGCACGCCGTCGACGAGCAGCGCGAGGCCGAGCAGCAGGTAGCCGAAGCTGCCGCCCAGACTGACCAGCCACGCGCCTTCGATGCCAATCAGCAAGCCGAGCAGGATCACGAGGCTTGCACTCAGAGTCAGGACCACGGTCACTCCCGAGGTGTTGATGCGACGCCCGATGCTAGGAGACGGCAAGGGTTTTGCCTGTAGGCCAACTGCCCGAGACGCGCGCTCACGCGGCGCGTCCGGGCTCGCGTGGAATGGTCACTTCGAAGCGCGTTTCGTCCAGCGCCGACTGGACCTTCACCGTTCCCGCGTGCGCCTTGGTGATCTGCGCGACGATGTAAAGGCCGAGCCCCAGGCCGTCGCCATGGCCGTCGCGCGGATCGCCGGCGCGGAAGGGATCGAAGATGTGCGGCAGCACCGCGGCGGGCACTTCGCCCAGGTTGCTCACGCTGAACACGATGGTGTCGGTGCGCGTGCCGTCGAGCACCACGGTCACGTCGGAGGCCGCCGCGCCGTGCTGCAGCGCGTTGCCGATCAGGTTCGACGCGACGCGCGCGAGCTGGTGCGCGTCCCACACGCCGCGGGTGTCGCCGGTGACATTGAAGGCGATGCGCCGCGTCGGGCAGGCATCGCGGTGCTCGTCGACGACACGCGCGATCGCCTCCTGCAGATCGGCCTCCCCCGTCTGCAGCGCGATGCCCTCGCCGAGCCGCGCGCGCGCCAGATCGAACATGTCGTCGATCAGGTGCTTCATGCGCTTGCCGCTGGCCTGCAGGCGCGTGGCCGCCTTGCGCACGAACTCGGCATCGCCGTGACGCGCGCCCATCGCCTGCGCCGTCACGAGCAGGGCCGCGAGCGGGTTGCGCAGATCGTGCCCGAGCATCGCGACGAAGAGTTCGTTCAGGCGCAGCGTCTCGCTGCGCTCGTGCAGATCGTGCGCGAGCTGCCGCTGCTGGCGATGCAGGCGGAAGAACACGTCGGCCTTGTTCTTCAGGATGCGCGGGTCGATCGGCTTGTAGAGGAAGTCGACCGCGCCGCTCTCGTAGCCCTTGAAGAGACGGTGCTGGTCGTTGGCACCGGCCGTGACGAAGATCAGCGGGATGTGGCTGGTGCGCTGGCTACCGCGCATCAGCTCGGCCAGCTCGAAGCCGTCGACCTCGGGCATCTGCACATCGAGGAACGCGAGCGCGACGTCGTCGTGCACCAGCAGCAGCTCGAGCGCCTCGGTGGCCGAGCGCGCCAGCAACAGCTCCACGCCGTCCTGGCGCAGCAGCGCCGACAACGCGAGCAGGTTCTCCTCAAGGTCGTCGACCAGCAGACACTTGACGTTGGGCAGGCTCATGCTGCGGGCCGCCCCGTTGCGTTCGAGCCGGCGGCGGGATCGCTCAGCGAGCGCAGCAACGCGGCGATCTGATCGAGGCCACCGACGAAGTCCACGGCACTGCGGGCGATCGCCGCGCTCGGCATCATCGCGCTCTGCGCCACGGCCGGGTCCTGCACGAACACCAGCCCGCCGGCGCGCTTGATCGCTGCGGCGCCGCGGCTGCCGTCGTCGTTCGCGCCACTGAGCACGATGCCGAGCAGGCGCGCGCCGAACACGTCGGCCGCCGATTCGAACAGCACATCGATGGACGGCCGCGAGTAGTTCACCGGCTCATCGTCCGACAGCGCGCACTCCGGCCCCGCATCGACCAGCAGGTGGTAGTCGGGCGGGGCGATGTAGATGTGGCCGGGCATCGCCGGCTCCTTGTCCTGCGCTTCGCTCACCACCATCGCGCAGTGGGCGCCGAAGATGTCGGCGAGCTGGCTGGGCCGGTCGCGCGGCAGGTGCAGCACCACGAAGGCGCACACCGCAGCGGCGCGCGGCAGCGCCGGCAGCAGCGTCATCAGCGCCTGCACGCCGCCAGCGGACGCGCCGATCACGACGGCATCCACCCGACCCGCGAGCGAATCGTGCGCGTTCATGCGATCGCCCGTTTCTGGTAGATGCGGTGCGGCGGCGCCACCTCCTCGAACGCGGCAGCCTGCGACGAGAAGCGCAGCGACTCCTTCGCGCCCACGCCCAGAAAGCCGCGGTTGCACAGCGACTCGTTGAACAGGTCGAGCGCGCGGTCCTGCAGCGGCCGGTTGAAGTAGATCATCACGTTGCGGCAGGAGATCAGCTGCATCTCGGCGAACACGCTGTCGGTGGCCAGGCTGTGATCGGAGAACACCATGTGGCGCTTCAGCGACTTGTCGAACACCGCGCGCCCGTAGGCCGCGGTGTAGTGATCCGACAGCGACGAGCGCGCCCCGGACTGGCGATGGTTCGCAGTGAACAGCGGCATGCGGTCGATGTCGAACACGCCCGACTCGGCGCGCTCCAGTGCCTCGGGGTTGATGTCGGTCCCGTAGATCAGCGTGCGCTCCAGCAGGCCTTCTTCGCTGAGCAGGATCGCGAGCGAATACACCTCCTCGCCGGCGCTGCAGCCGGCCACCCAGATCTTCAGCGACGGGTAGGTTCGCAGCAGCGGCACCACCTTCTCGCGCAGCGCGCGGAAGTACGCCGGGTCGCGGAACATCTCGCTGACCTGCACCGTGAGGTAGTCCAGCAGCATCGGGAACATCGACGGCTCGTGCAGCGTTCGGTCCTGCAACTGCGACAGCGTCGCGCAGCCGAAGCGTGCCATCGCCGTCGTCAGGCGCCGCTTCATCGAGGCCTGCGCATATTCGCGAAAGTCGTACTGGTACTTGAGGTAGATGGCGTCGATGAAGAGCCGGAGCTCGATGTCGAAGTCCTTGAGCGGTGTCGACATGGCTCACTTCGGCATCCACACGCGCACCAGCGAGAGCAGCCGCTCCACGTCCAGCGGCTTGGCGATGTAGTCGTTCGCGCCCGCGGCGATGCAGCGCTCGTGATCGTCCGGCATGGCCTTGGCGGTGAGCGCGATGATGGGCAGCTTCTTCCACTCGGGCCGCTTGCGGATCTCGCGCATCGCGGTGTAGCCGTCCATCTCCGGCATCATGATGTCCATCAGCACGAGGTCGATGCGCTGGCTCGGTGATGCGAAGTTGGCCGTCAGCGCCTCGATGGCCTCGCGCCCGTTGCGCGCAATCTCGATCTGGATGCCTTTCGGCTCCAACACCTTGGACAGCGCGAACACGTTGCGCACATCGTCCTCGACGACCAGCACGCGCCGGCCATCGAGACTGTGCTCGCGCTCGCGCGCCACCTTCAGCAGCCGCTGGCTCTCGGCGGGCAGTTCCGACTCCACCTGGTGCAGGAACAGCGTGACCTCGTCGAGCAGCCGCTCGGGCGAGCGCGCATCCTTGATGATGATGGACTTGGAATAGCGCCGCAGCTTCAGCTCGTCGTCGCGGCTCAGGTTGCGGCCGGTGTAGACGATGACCGGCGGGAACGAGACCGACTCGCCCTGCGACATCTGCTCCAGCAGGTCGTAGCCGCTCAGGTCGGGCAGGTTCAGGTCCATCACGACGCAATCGAAGGTCGTCTCCTGCAGCTTGGTGATCGCCTCGGACGCGCGCTCGACCATCGTGATCCGCACGTCGTCGGACGCCAGCAGGTGGCCGATGCTCTCGCGCTGGCGCGCGTCGTCCTCGATCACGAGCACGCTGCGCACGCGCTGCGTGAACTTGGATTCGAGCCGCTGCAGCGCCTCGACGAGCTGCTCGCGCTTCACGGGCTTGAGCGCATAGCCGACCGCGCCCAGCTCCATCGCCTCGTGGCTGTAGTCGGCGACCGAGGCCACATGCACCGGGATGTGGCGGGTGAGCGGGTTGCGCTTGAGTTCGTCGAGCACGCTGAGGCCGGAGTGATCGGGCAGGTTCATGTCGAGAAGGATGGCGCTCGGCCGGTGGCGCGACGCCGCGAACAGCCCGTCCTGCGCCGTGTGCGTGACCACGCACTGGAAGCCCATCTCGCGGCACAGGTCGCGCAGGATCGCGGCGAAGCGGGTGTCGTCCTCGATCACCAGGATCAGCCGCTTGCCCGTGTCGATCTGCGCACGGTCGTCTTCCATCGCGATCGGCGTCAGCGTGGTGGTGCTCTGATCGCCGCGCCGCAGCAGCGACGCGGTCGCGGTTGCCGGATCGTCACGCCCTGCAGGCGTGTCCACCAGACGCGGCGGCGCCAGACGCGGCGCGGGCTGCGCGACGAAGCGGCGCGCGATCCGCAGCGTGAAGCTGCTGCCCGCACCCGGTTCGCTCTGGAGCGAGATCTCGCCACCCAGCAGCTTGGCCAGATCGCGCGAGATCGACAGCCCGAGGCCGGTTCCGCCGTACTTGCGGTGCGTGCTGCCGTCGGCCTGGCGGAAGGCTTCGAAGATCACCTCGTGCTGATGCGCCGGGATGCCGATGCCGGTGTCCTTCACGACGAAGCTGACGCTGGTCTCGTCGTTCGCCGACACCCGCACAGACACGCTGCCGCGGTCGGTGAACTTCAGCGCGTTGGACACCAGGTTGCGCAGGATCTGGTTGAGCCGCCTGCCGTCGGTCTCCAGCGTCTCGGGCGCGCCGGGCTCGATGCTCACATCGAGCACCAGCCCCTTCTGCTCGGCCAGCGGCTTCATCGACTTGGTCAGCGCCTCCATCATCCGCGCGACGTCGACTGTCTCGGTGTTGACCTCGACCTTGCCGGCCTCGATCTTCGCGAGATCGAGCACGTCGTTGATGAGGGACAGCAGGTCGTTGCCTGCCGACGAGATCGTCTGCGCAAACTTGACCTGCTCGGCCGTGAGGTTGCCGCTCTTGTTGTCGGCCAGCAGCTTGGACAGGATCAGCGTGGAGTTCAGCGGCGTGCGCAGCTCGTGGCTCATGTTGGCCAGGAACTCGCTCTTGTGCTGGTTGGAGCGTTCGAGTTCCTCGGCCTTGCCGATGAGATCGGTGTGCGCCGCGGAGAGCTCGTCGCGCTGGTTCTCCATCGCCTGCGCCTGCTCCTCGAGCTGCGCATTGGTCTGCTCGAGTTCGGCCTGCTGCGACTCCAGCAGGCTGCGCGACACCTGCAGCGCACCCGCCTGTTCCTCCAGCTCCTCGTTGTTGACGCGCAGCTCTTCCTGCTGCGCCTGAAGCTCTTCGCCCTGGCGCTGCGTTTCCTCGAGCAGCTCTTCGAGACGCGAGCGGTCCTTGGACCCCCGCACCGCGACGCCCAGCAGCTCGGCCACGCGATCGACGAACGCGATGTCCTCGTCGCCCAGCTCGCGGAAGAAGCCGAGCTCGATGACCGCATGCACGGTGCCGTCGATGCTGGCCGGCGCCAGCAGCAGTTCGCCCGGCTCGGACCGGCCGGTGGACGACACCACGCTCAGATGCGATGCCGGAACCTCGCGGACCCGCATCGCGCGCCCATCCTTGAGCGCCTGTCCGAGCAGGCCATCGCCAGCGCGAACCGTGACCGGCGTCGATGCCGGGTTCACGCCATGCACCGCGGCGCGCGTCAGGCTGCCGTCGGCGTTGGCGACGTAGAGCGCACCCACCTGCGCATCGAGGTAGTTCGCCAGAAAAGACAGCACCTGCTCGCTCAGTGTGTCGAGCCGCTGATCGCCCTGGATGCGCGACGTCAGGTCGAGCTGGCCGGCCTTGAGCCAGGCGTCGACCTGCTCGCGCCGGAACTCGCGCGAGGCGAGCACGGCGGCCGTGAGGATGAGCAGCAGCAGCACCGCCGAACCGCCCCACGCCACGGCCGACGACAGCCACGTGGCCGCTTGCCAATCGGCCTGGCGCGCAGCGAGTTCGCGGGTTGCGTCCTCGCGCATGTCGGCGATGATGGTGCGGATGCGGGTCATCGCGGCCCGTCCGCGGTCGCTGCGAACGATCGCGAGGGCGCCCTCGGCATCGTTGGCGCGGCGCATCACGATGGTCTCGTTGAGCTCGCTCAGCTTGTCGCGCGACAGCTGCTCCAGCATGTCGATGCGGCCTTGCTGCGCCGTGTCGTCGGCGGCGAATCCGCGCAAGCCGCGAAGCTGTGTGGCCATCGACGCGGTCGCATTGGTGTAGGGCTCGAGGTAGCTCTCGCGGCCGGTCAGCAGATAGCCGCGCTGGCCGGTTTCCGCGTCGGTGATCGTCGACTGCAGGCGATCGAGCCCTTGCAGCAGCTCCAGCGTGCGCGTCACCAGGGTGGCGTTGGCCGCACGCGTCTGCAACGACGCCCAAGACAGCAATGCGATCAGCAGCACGACGAGCACCGCGGTCGCGTAGCCCACAAGCGCGCGCGGCGGCAGCGGCAAGGTGCTCCCCGCGATACCCGCTGTGCGCCGCCCGCTTGGCTTGGTTCTCATTCTTGATCCTTGTCTGGAGCCGGCGCGGTTGCACGCGGGGCGCCACAAGGATGGGCCCACCCAGAGACAGTTTGCTACCGAGGGTGGCTAGGCTAGCGCGTCAGTGTGCCAGCGGGCCGTGGGATGGCATCGAATTGCACTGTAGGCGCCTTCCTACACGGCCGGGGCCGAGCCGGTCGGCGCGGCATCGACCCTTCAGGCCTTGGATGCCAGCACGCCCGGGTAGCTCAGCGAGCTGCTCGAGGCCGAGAGCCCGAACACCGCAGGTGTCGCCTCCTGCTGCTGCAGCAGCGAGGTGTAGAGCGACATCACGTTGCCGCCTCTTCCCGCACTGCGGGCCGCCTGCGAGATGGCGGCACTTTGCCGCAGGCTGGTCGACAGCGCGGTGGCGTCCGAGGCAAGTGAAGCCACGCGCGATGCGAAGCTCGGCTTGGTGGCATCGGCCTTCAGGAACGCGATCGCCGCGGCCGTGTCCTTCTCACTGCCGGTCGCTTTCAGGTTGCCGCCCGATCCGACCGAGAGTTCTATCGAACCCTGCAGCGTGACGCCGGCCTTGGCCATCGCGCTGCGCAGATCGCTGCCGAGCGCCGCCTGTTTCTGGTCGAGCTTTTGCTGCGCACTGGTCGACTTGAAAGTGTGCGACGCCAGATCGAGCGCCGCCTTCGCGGCGGCCTTGGCGGACGCGGAGGTGGCTGTCGACGAGGTCGCCGTTGAACCCGTCGTCGAATCGGAGGCGGCGCCGGTGGATGTCTTGCTCAGCAGCGAGTTGACGTACGCGGAGATGGATGTGCCGCTGCTGCCGACTGCGTTGAAGCTCATGGGGAATCGTGCCGTTGTTCGAGGTGTGCCTCGGAACATCGGATGCTGACGCGGCGACGCGGTTGCGATGCGATCAAAAGGACGAGAAGCGCCGTCCATTTCGAGCGACCGCGCTCCCGAGGACCAGCGCGGTCAGTCGTAGCGCCAGATCTCCGATTGGCGCAGCCACGGAACGTGCGCCTTGGCCGACGCGAGCGCGGCCTCGCCCGATGGGAACATCAGCGTGCCGTATTTGGACAGCGACTGCCACCGCGCGGCGCCGTCCGACTCGCCGCGGAATTCCTCGAACCCGAAGCTGCCGTCGTCACGCTTGAAGACATCGACGCAGTGCGAGCCGTCGCTGTTTTCGAATGACGCGAGGACCTTGTTGGGCATCAGATGGCCTCCACCGACCTACCTCAACCACGCGGTCGCCCACGCCGACAACGGGCGCAGCGCAGCATGGAGATCGCGACCGCTCTCGGTCAGGAAGTAGCCGCTGCCGGTGTGATCGATCAGTCCGGCCTCGCGCAACTCCTTGAGCCGCGTGTTGAGCAGACTGGGGTTGGTGTCGGCAGCCTCTTGCAATGCACGAAACGTGACCGCCTCGCCGCGCAGTTCCCACAACACCCGCAGCGCACCGCGGCGGCCCAGCAGGTCGAGCGCGACCATGATCGGACGACCCGTCTTCGAGCCGCGCGCAGCGGTGCCGACCTTTGGCGTTGCCATGAGAACTCCGATGAAAGCCTGATGCTTTACTTTTCATAGCAGACGATCTAGGCTCTGCTATCGAAAATATAGCATGAGGTCGACATGACAGCACGCGTCTCTCCGGCAACCGAGCCCTTCCCCGCCGATGTCCAGGCCTGGCTGACGCGCACCATGCCACCCGGCAAGCCGCCGCTGGTGCTGTTCGCGACGCTGGCGCGCGACCCGCGTCTGTTCGGCAGGTTCTTTGCCGGTGGCCTGCTGGACCGCGGCCACCTCACGCTGCGGCAGCGCGAACTCGTGATCTTGCGAACCACCGCGCTGTGCCGATCCGAATACGAGTGGGGCGTGCACATCGCGATCTTCGGCGCGCGCGTCGGTGTCGATGCGCTGCAGACGCGCTCGCTGGTCGCCGGCTCCGCGGACGATGCATGCTGGAGTCCGCAGGACGCCGTCATCCTGCGGCTGTGCGACGCGCTGCACCGCGACTGCACCGTGGACGACGCGCTGTGGGCCGCGTTGCGCGCCATCTTCAGCGAAGAAGCGATGCTCGAACTGCTGCTGCTCGCGGGCTTCTATCGCACGGTGAGCTACCTCACCAACGCCTTGCAGTTGCCGCTGGAGTCCGACGCAGGACGGTTCCCGGCCATCTGCCAGGACATCACTGAGGCCGGATAGCCGCTGTCATTGCAGCGGCCATTTGAACCGTGCGCGCATCCGACACCGGCCCGAACACCATGATGCCGGCCCAGACGACCGACAACGCGAGCGTCGCGCCCACCACCACGCTGGCCCGGCAGGGCTGCTCGCGATGCAGGTCGGCACAGCGGTGCCGACCGGGCTTGTCGTCGAACTTCTTCATGACTTCATCTCCAGACTCGGGGTCGATGCGGCACGCGACCCGCGCCGCGGCCGGCGCATGCGCTCGATCGCATGCAGCAAGGTCAGGTGCAGCACGTCGCGCTGCGCGTGGCTGCCACCCAGCCGGTGCGCGAGCGTGGGCAGGCTGGCCAGCAGCGTGATGGCGAGCGCCGTGTCGCCGCGGCCATAAGCCATCAGTGCGCGGCAGGCCGGCAGCCCGAGGCGCCGCGTGGTCTCGCCGTGACGCGTGGGCTTGGACTGGCCGTGCGCCAGCGCCAGTTCCAGTCGCCGCGCGCGCACGCCGTCGCGCGCGCCGACGAAGGCCAGCATCGCGTGAATGTCGGTGAAGCTGCAGAACGCATGGTCGACATGTGCGTCCCAGGCACGCGCGAGCTCGCTCCAGCGCGCGCCCGCGTCGCCGCCTTGCAGACGGACACGCCACAGCAGCGACGTGGCGTCGATCAGGTCCGAGATGTCGACCGACGGTGCGCGCCGCACCTGCGTGTCGTAGAGCGCGAGCGCGCGGTCGGTGTCGTGAAGCGACAGATGGAACAGCGCCACATGCCACCAGCCGTGGGTCGCGACCACCGTATCGGGCTGCCACGCCGAGGCATGCTCGTTCATCCACGCGACGCCGGCGGCGCCACGATCGGTGGCCTCGAACACATGGGCCATCACGTGATGCGCGCGCGCATCCATCGGGCTGACGGCCAGCGCCGCGCGGGCGCGCGCTTCGGCCAACTCGAACTCGCCGTTCTCCTCGAGGCTGAAGGCGTGCATCGCGATCACCGCGTGGCGGCCCGGCAGATCGCCGGACCAGGCCGCAGCAGGCGCTCCACGCGTTCGAGCATGCGCGGCGTGTCGCCGGTGACGTGGTCGAGCGCGTGGGCGAACTGCAATGCGAGCAGGTCACGCGGCTCACGCGTGAGCTGTTCACCGAGCAAGGCCTTCGCGAGTTCGTAGTGATCGCCGAGCACCGCGCAGAGCGCGGCCATGTGCGCACGCTCGCCGTCGTTCGCCGGCAGCCGCATCGCCCGCGCGACGATGGCGCGCGCCGACTGCACGCGTCGCGGATCGCGGCTGCAGACCAGCAGCCACGCCGGCAGCAGATGCGCCATCACGAAGTCCGGCGCCTCGCGCTGTGCGGCCAGCGCGAGCGCGTCGGCGCCGTTGCGCCAGCTGCAGGCCGCGATCAGTGCGTGCTCGTAGAGTTCCGCCGCGGCAGCGTTGGCGCCGCTGAGCCGGCATCCCCGTTCGTCGGTTCTGATCATGAGATCGCCTTTCTGAAATCCGCCGGTCCCGGCGTGATGTTGATGTTCATGCGGAAGAGGTTGTCCGGGTCGTAGCGGCGCTTCACCGTCTGCAGCCGCGCATAGTTCGCGCCGTAGACCGCGGTGACGCGCTCGGCTTCGTCCTCGGTGAGGAAGTTGACGTAGCCCATGCCGTTGGCATGCGGCGCCACGTTCTGGAACACGCGCCTGGCCCATGCGCGCACGCGCTCGTCGTCCGCGCTGTCTGCCCAGCGTCCGTGCAGGTTCATGATGTAGCGCGCGCTGCGGCCGGTGTAGGCGGTGGCCGTGGGTGAGACGCGTTCGACCGCGCCGCCCATCTGCGCGATGAAGATCTCGCACTCCGGCCCGGCCGAGGCCGCGGCCGACGCAATCACCACGTCGATGGCCTCGTCGGTGATGGCGCTGAAGTTGTGGGACTTCCAGTAGTTGCGGCCGCCCTTGGCCAGCAGCGGATCGAACGCGGTCTGAAAGCCGGCATACGGATTGGCACCGACCGCCACGCCCACCGGCTCGCCGAAGCGCAGCACGGGTGCGGCCACCTGCTCGCCCTTGTCCACCGGCCCGGCATAGACCATCGCCATCACGACGACGTCCTGGCCATGCACCTCGGGCGGCAGGAAGGGCAGCGGCGGCGCCTTGCGCAGCACGGTCCACACGCTGAGTTCGTCGGGCGCCGTGCGCGTGAAGTCGCGCCACGCGCGCAGCACCTGGCGCGCCTGCGCGAACGGGTAGACCACCAGACCCGAGTAGACCTCCGGTCCGATCGGGTGCAACTTGAACTGAAACGACGTGACCACACCGAAGTTGCCGCCGCCGCCACGCACGGCCCAGAACAGATCGGGGTGCGCATCGGACGACGCCACGCGCACTTCGCCATCGGCCGTGACGACCGTTGCCGAGACCAGGTTGTCGATGCTCAGGCCGTGCTTGCGCGAGAGCCAGCCGAAGCCGCCGCCGAGCGTGAGGCCGGCCACGCCGGTGGTCGAGTTGATGCCGAAGGGCGTGGCCAGGCCATGCGCCTGCGTCGCCGTGTCGACATCGCCGAGCAAGGCGCCACCCGCGACCGTGGCGGTGCGCGTGGCTGCATCGACCTGCACGCTGCGCATGCCGGAGAGGTCGATCATCAGGCCGCCCTCGGCCACCGCGTTGCCGGCGATGTGGTGGCCGCCGCCGCGCACGCTGACGAGCATGCGGTGCGCCGCGGCGAAGCGCACGGCCGCTTGCACGTCGGCGTCGCGGGTACAGCGCGCGATCAGCGCCGGGCGTCGATCGACGCTACCATTCCAGACCTTGCGCGCTTCGTCATACGCGCTGTCGGCCGGGCTCAGTACGCCGCCGACCACCTGTCTCGCGAAGGCGTCGAGATCCGCGGCCCGAAGTTGCCGAACGTCCTTGTCCAATGTGAGGTAAGGCAGTGTGTGCATGGTTTGCTCCAAAGAATGTTGAGTGGATGACCGCCTCGAATGCTTCGTGGCGATGCAGACCATTCTTCGAATTCGTGCTGTGCGCCGCACGACCCGGTGTCCGGCGCTTCTGCTCGAACGTCCGCGCTTGCGTGGGCGCATTCATCGCGTTTGCTCGAGCGTCCGGCGGCCTTGATCGAAACGCCGCATCGATGAACCCATGAGCCAGGACACCCTGTCCGATGTGCTGCGCGCGGTGCGTTTGCGTGGTGCCGTGTTCTTCGACATCAGCGGCAGCAGCGAGTGGGCCGCGGAGGCGCCGCCCGGCAAGGAGCTCGCACCGCTGCTGATGCCGGGCGTGGACCACGTGATGGAGTACCACGCGGTGGCGCAAGGCAGTTGCTGGGTCGGCATGCTCGACGGCCCGGCGGTGCAACTGCATGCCGGCGACATCGTGATGTTTCCGCACGGCGATGCGCACGTCGTCTCGAGTGCGCCGGGCATGCGCGGCCGCCGCGAAGAAGTGAGCGGCATCGCCGACATCAAGCCCGACCGCCTGCCGCTGCAACTCGCGTACAGCGGCGAGGGGCTGATCTACCCCAAGCCGGAAGACGCCGCGGCCGACGTCACCATCATCTGCGGCTTTCTCGGCTGCGACCTGCAACCGTTCAACCCGTTGATCGCCGCACTGCCGCGCATGCTGCATCTGCGCGCGAGCGAGGACGACGGCTGGATGGCCGACTTCGCACGCCAGGCGGTGAGCGAGTCACGCGCGCATCGCGCTGGCGGCGAGGCGATGCTCGCGCGCATGAGCGAGATGATGTTCGTGCACGCCGTGCGGCGCTATGCGTCGCAGCTTTCGGTGGAGAGCGCGGGCTGGCTCGCCGGGCTCAACGATCGCTTCGTCGGACCCGCGTTGACGCTGATGCATCAACAGCCCGCGCAGCCGTGGACCGTCGACGAGATCGGGCGCCAGGTCGGGCTCTCGCGCTCTGCGTTGCACGAGCGCTTCGTGCAGCTGATCGGTTTGCCGCCGATGCAATACCTGGCGCAATGGCGCATGCAATCGGCCGCGGGCATGCTGCTCGACACGCGCGCCACCGTCGCGACGATTGCGCTTGATGTGGGCTACGACTCCGAAGCGGCGTTCGCGCGGGCGTTCAAGCGCGCCGTGGGCAAGCCGCCCGCCGCGTGGCGCCGAGATCGCGGCAGCACGCGCGGGTAGCGGCGCCCGACATGTTCAATGCAGACTGGCCAGGCCCAGGCTGGTGCAGGTCTGGTTCAGGCGCATCCACGACTGCGCCGCCTGGTCCTTGACCACACGCAGCGCGTCGACCATGACGCCCTTGGACGATCGGGACTGCAAGCCTTCCAGCTGGTCGAGCAGCTCGACGAACTCATGGCCGCGCGATGCCATCCCGCCATCGAGAGAAAGCCGGGTGCAGCAGAACAGCGCCAGCAGGCGATCGCAGAACTGCTGAAGGCGCCGGTCCTGGTGCGGGTGCCTGAACGCGTCTGCAAGATCGCACACCTTCGCCCGGGCGCGGAACATCTGCGCCCGAAGCCCGCCGACATCGGCGATCACGCTCGGCAACGCTGCGGCATCGGCCGCCTTGACGCGCTCTATGCTTTGCGCGAACAGAAGGTAGTAGTCATCGACCACGGGGCCCAGATCGCGGTAGAGCGGCTCGACGATCTCCTTGAACAGCTGCCTTCGGTTCAGCTCGCGCACCTGAAGCCGCTCGATGGCCCGGTCCATCGACACGAGGAAAAGCTCGACGCTCTCCAAGGTGCGGGGAGCGGCCGCCGCACGCACCGGCGCGACGACCGCAGCGGGAAGCGGATTCGGCCGTCTGCTGATGCGGCGCGCCCTGTCCAGCAGGCTCCTGGCAGGCGATGCGCGTCCGGGAGGTGCGCCTTCGCGGGCCGGCCCCGCGTCGTTCACCGGGACCGACTGATGTGTGCGGTTGTGTTCCATGCCGCTATATCTATCGCACCCAAGCTGACTGCAACATGACCGGCATCGACGCGCGAGCCTGCAGCGCCAACATTCGCAGAGATTGACATCGATGGCGCGGCCATCAAAATCGAACCGAGCGCTGCCAAAGGCGGCCAAGGAGACCCGATGACGCGCAAGATCGTTTTCACGACCAAGGCAGCGAAGCCGCCCGCCGCCTACAGCCAGGCGGTCAAGGCCGCAGGGCTGGTCTTCGTTTCCGGCACGGCGCCGACCGATCCCGCGACCGGGCGCATCGAGGGCAGCACCGTGCAGGCGCAGACGAGGCAATGCCTGACCAACATCGCGGCCATCCTCGAAGAAGCAGGAAGCTCGATGGACAAGATCGTCAGCGTCACCATCGTGCTCGCCGACGAGGACGACTTCGCAGGGATGAACGAGGAGTACGTCAAATGGTTCCCGAACGACCCACCCGCCCGCCAAGGCGCGAAACTGCCGGCGCGCATTCCGGGGCTGAAGGTCTCGATCGCCGCGATCGCCGAGGCCTGACATGAAGCGCGTCACCGGCATCGGCGGCATCTTCTTCAAGGCCAAGGACGCGCCTGCGCTGCGGGCCTGGTACCAGCGTCATCTCGGCATCGACGTCCAGGCGTGGGGCGGTGCGGCGCTCAGCTGGGCCGACTCGGCGGCGCAGGGCACATCCGGCTCGACCATCTGGTCGGTGACCTCGTCCGACAGCGACCAGTTCGCGCCGGGCAACGCGTCGTTCATGATCAACTACCGCGTCGACGACCTGCACGCGCTGGTCGCGGCGCTGAAGGCAGAAGGCTGCAAGGTGCTCGACAAGATCGACGACTCGGAGTACGGCAAGTTCGCCTGGGTGATCGATTCGGAGGGCAACAAGGTCGAGCTGTGGCAGCCGCCGGCTGGTCAGTGAAAAGTATCCTAAGAAGTAGTCCCAGAGAAGTAAGCCGCAAAGAAGCACCGCCATGTCCGCCTCCCCCATCCTGCAGATCGCACCACTCGGCTTCCCGTGGGAGACGATCGATCCGTTTCTGTTCTGCGTCTACCA
>Ga0307510_10000363_pt1 | contig 42861 bp, 31 predicted proteins | sample 12_EM_MG_FD_207224 | JGI IMG/M metagenome (GOLD analysis project Ga0307510, IMG submission 207224) | Populus trichocarpa ectomycorrhiza microbial communities from riparian zone in the Pacific Northwest, United States - 12_EM | ecosystem: Host-associated > Plants > Roots > Unclassified | place... | reverse complement strand
TACTCTTTTGTTATCAGTAACTTTTAATGTATAAACTTGATTTATAATATTAATTTGGGCTTCTGATAAACTTCTTGATCATTTATTTTGTGATTTTTCTAAAAAAGCATCTTTATAAAGTAATTGTTCAAAATCTTTCATAGTTAATTCTACTTCATGTTTTAGACCTTTTACTTTATAAATAACTTCTCTTTCAATAGTTTCTAAACAATAAACTTTAGGACTTAAGAAAATAGCTTTTTTACAAATATTTTCTAATTTCATTTTACCTAAAATAGTATTACTGATCATAGAATCAGGTAAAGGTTTATCTATATAAGCACTATCTGTATCAGAATAATATAATTTAAAATTAGGATTATTTTTAAAATAAGTCATATGAATTCTTGAATAAGCAGTAATAGCAGAAGCAACACTAACATTTATATTATGTGTTTCATCTTTTTCTTCATTTATTATTTCAGAAGATTTTACTTCAACTAAAAAGTAATCATCTATTTTTGTTTTTGTAATAATAAAATCAAAGAATTTATTTTCAAAATCCGCAATATAATCTTTATGAATAATATTTACTTCTGAAAAATTATCATCCATACCAAATCTTCCATATAAACTATTTAATAAAATTTTAGCTAAATAATTCATAGGATCACTTTTAGGATATTTTAATCTGAAATTATATAAAGTTTGTACATATTCTTCAAAGATAAAACCTTTATCAAATTTGTATCCTCATAAAATTTCAAATTTATATCCTAATTTCATAGCATTATCCATTTCTGGAGAGAATAACATATCAGATCAAGTTCCAATTGGAGCTATAGTTCTAATACCACTATTTGTCATTACATGAGTTTGAATAATAGGATGTTTAATATTATCAGGTGCAATTATATTACAATAAAAGAAGCCAAATGCATTAGTATCAATTGTTTTTATATTTCCTTGGAAAAACATAGGATTTCCAATTGGCATTTCAAATTTCTCCATACTGAAAGGATATAATGAATTAGCATCATATACAAATAATTTAGTTCCTTTAGGAGGTTTAGGGATATACATATCTACTGCTCCTCCTGTGTAACCTACTCTAATATCTTTAGCTATTTTACCACTTAATTGAGGAATAGTATTTTTGGGAATATAATTAGTTCTATAAAATTAATTTACTTAATGAATTATATACATTAAAAGTTACAGATAATAAAAGAGAATATTTACTATTCAGTTTTTGTAAATTAATTTATATTTAATTTACGATCTTAAAAATATAAAATTTAGTTTATAATTTTAAATAATAAATTAAACAAATAAATTATTATATTTTATAAATTTATTTATATAAATAAATTTTAATTTATTATAAAATATTATAATAATATTTAAAAAATATTCTTTAATTAGAGTATTATATTTTTAGGTTAAACCTACATTTAATTATAAATAAATTTATAAAAATAATTTAATTTATTTAAATGTTTATAGCCTTACTCGTTCAAAATTTAGATCGAATATTAATAAAATAGGCTTATTTTAATATTTTTTTTATAAATGAAATATATATTAATAAATATATTAAGTTTTACAACAATAATATCTAGTGTATTAGTTATAACTTCTCAAAATCCAGTAATATCAGTAGTATATTTAATTTCTGTATTTGTAAATGCAGCAGGTTATTTAATATTATCTGGAATAGGTTTTCTAGGTTTATCATATATAATTGTATATGTAGGTGCTATAACAGTATTATTTTTATTTGTAATTATGATGATAAATATATCATTAACAGATATAATAGATACTGGAAAACAATATACTAAAAATTTACCTTTAGCTTTTGTAGTTGCTTCATTATTTCTATTTGAAATGTTTAATATTTTACCATTTAGTTTTAATAATGTATCTAGTTTAAATTTTATCTTTGATACTATAACTAATTTTAATTTATTTATTTGAAATAATAATGAATTAAATTTTATTAATAATATTCATACAACTTATCAATCTAATATTGCAGATACTACATTTATCTCATTTAGTCAAATAGAAGCTATAGGACAATTAATTTATACTTATGCTGCTGTATTATTAATAATATGTAGTATTATTTTATTATTATCTATGATTGCACCTATATTCATATCATTAAATAAAAAATAAATTATTTAATATATTCAAATATTATTTTTAAATTTATATAAATTTACCCCTTTTCTAATATAATTAAAATTATAAATATATATTACAATGAAAATATAAATATAAATCTTTTGATTATAATTAATATTATAAATCTAAAATTTAAAGAAAATTAGTAAATATTTATTTAAATAAATATAATTAGTAATTTTTAATAATATGAAAAAGATTATTATAAATAGAGTTGAGTTTACAGATGGTTTCTGTAGTAGATCTGCAAAATCTATAAAAGTAGGGTTCAATTCCCTCTTAACTCTAAAATAATTAATAAAAATTTTTATTTAAATTTTTAATTAAAAGAAATCTATTAATTATATATTTTGATAATTAGTAAATATTTATTTCAATAATTATAAAATAGAATATAATTATAATAAATTCTCTTAGTTCAATGGTAGAACTGCATTCTTCTAAAGTGTTAATTTTGGTTCGAATCCAAAAGAGAATAGAATTTAATTAATTTTAAAATTAATATTATTTCTATAATATTAAAATTAATATTAATACAAATCCCTATTAAATTAGGTTGATTATAAAAATAAATTTATTGTTACAATGTCTTTTACTTATATTTAATTATATTTATATAAATTAAATATATTAAATAAAAATTTATTATAATAAATCTACTTATAAAAATATTTAATTTATTTTATTTTATTTTATAATAAATAAAAAATATATATTTTTTATAAGTTATGTTGTTAATTTTAATTAACTATTTTAATCGATATTTATATTTATGAAAATTGTAATTTATGACTATATTTAAATTTATATATTTTAATTCTTTTTGTAATTAATAAAAATATAAAAATTAAGTGAATAGTCTATTATAAATATAAATATAAATAAAGATGATAATTATATTTATTTATGAATACAAATAATTTAATTTTAATTTTATTAAATGTATTAATTAATTTATTAGATGTATTAGCAGTAATATTACCTATATTATTATCAGTAGCTTTTATGACAATAATAGAAAGAAAACAATTAGCAGCTCATCAAAGAAGAGTTGGTCCTAATACAACAGGTTATTATGGTTTATTACAACCTTTTAGTGATGCTCTTAAATTAATAGTTAAAGAAACTGTTATACCATCTCAATCTAATAAAATATTATTTTATTTAGCACCTGTATTTTCTTTAATATTTAGTTTATTAGGATGAGGTATAATTCCTTTTGGACAAGGATTAACATTATTTGATTTTTCATTAGGAATATTATATACTGTAGCTTTATCTTCTTTAGGAGTATATGGAGTTTTATTTGCTGGTTGATCAGCTAATTCTACTTATGCTTTTTTAGGTTCTTTAAGAAGTACAGCAGCTATGATTAGTTATGAATTAATATTAAGTTCTGCTTTATTAATTATAATAATATTAACAGGTTCATTTAATTTTACAACAATAATTGAAAATCAACAAGCTATTTGATATATTATACCATTATTTCCAATATTTATATTTTATTTTATATCTATTTTAGCTGAAACATCCAGAACACCTTTTGATTTACAAGAAGCTGAATCTGAATTAGTAGCTGGATTTTTCACTGAACATTCTAGTGTACCTTTTGTTTTCTTCTTTTTAGCTGAATATGCTTCAATAGTTTTATTTAGTTGTATTACTTCTATATTATTTTTAGGTGGATATCATATGCCTGAATTATTTATTAATGATTCTGTAATTAATTTACAATCTATTATACTTGGATTAAAAACATGTATATTCTGTTTTATGTTTGTATGATTTAGAGCTACTTTACCTAGAATGAGATATGATGCTTTAATTGATTTATGTTGATTAAATTTATTACCTGTTTGTGTAGCTTTCATTATATTAGTTCCTAGTATCTTAATAGCATTTAATATCTCACCTTATTAATGTATTTATAATTTAATTATAAATAATTATTTAATATATAAAATGTATTAATATATTTATAAATATATTATTTAATATATTAAATTAATTTTATTTTCTTATCCCCCTTTTTATATTATAAGAAATTATAAATTTTGTTTTTTAATTAAAAATATTTAATAAAATAATACAATTTATTTTATTTGTATATACAAATTAAAATTAGACTTTAATATTTAAAATTTAGAATAAAATTTATATATTTAATTTATAATTAATATTACTTAATTTTAAGATAAAATTTTTGATTTTATATGATAGTTTTAAATTAATAAATTAAATTAAAAGAGATACTAAATATTGCAATTTAAAGCATATAAAATAAAACAATAAAATATAATATAATTTATTGTTTAAATATCATAAGAATTTAATTTTGGTTCCGATTGAACGTTGTTCAGTAGTTTAAGACATGCAAATCATTATTTTTAATAATTATTATATAAAATTATATAATATTATAAGAAATAAGGTGTAAAGGTGAGGATAATAAATAAGTTACTTTATAATTTCCATAAATAGGAAATAAATTTAATTATTAATAAATATAATAATTAAAATAAATTAGATAATAATATTTAATTTATATTAAAGGAAATTTTCTGTTATAAAATACTATTTATTTTGATTAGGTAGTTGGTAAGGTAAATGCTTACCAAGCCGACGATCAATAGCTAAGTTTGAGAGAACATATGGCCACATTGGGAATGAAATCTCCCAAGTAGTTTAATACTACCAGCAGTCGAGAATATTAGTCAATGCTCGAAAGAGTGAACTAGCTAACTGAAATCAATTAAAAAATTGATAACATAAGGGAAAATAATGATATTACCTTATTATTAGTGTCGTCCAAAACTGGTGCCAGAAGACTCGGTAAGGCCAGAGACATAAACGTTAATCGTCTTAATCAGGCGTAAAGGGTTTGTAGGCGGCTTTTAATTAATTTATAAATTTGAAATAAAGATAAATAAATTAAGAATAAAAGCTAGAATCAAATAGAGGATATATTAAATAATGCTTAGAGTAGGTCTGATATCTTTAAATACTAAGTAGAATATTAAAGGCGAAAGCTTTTTTCCATTAATGATTGACGCTCAGAAACGAAGGTGAGGATAGGAAATAGGATTAGATACCCAAACTACCCCTCTCTGTCAACGATGAATGGTAATTATTAATAATAAATTTATTAATGATAATGTTAACACGATAACCATTCCGCCTTGTGAGTACAACTGCAAAGTTGAAAACAAAAAAATTAGTCGGTTTCGGAGCAAACGAAGTGAAGCATGTTATTTAATACGATAATCCGCGTAAAACCTTACCAGTTCTTGAATAAAAACTTTTATTTTTTATATTTTTATATAAATTATATAAAGGAATGTTTTAATTTTAAAATAAATAAATATTTTAAAATAATAAATAAAACATTTAATACAGGTGTTGCATGGCTGTCTTCAGTCCGTATCGTGAGAACTGAGGTTAATTCCGCTAACGGACGAAATCCCTATTGTTAATTTAATATATTATTTACATACTTAACAATTAATGATTCTTATAGAGTTTCATTTGGGGCTAAGACAAGTCGTTATGGCCCTTATGAACTGGGCTATAGACGTGCCACAAAAACTTTTACAAAGTGATGCTAAACTTTTTCTTAAATTGAATTAAATAAAAATAATCGAAAGATTAATAATTCAATTAATTTTTTAATTTTTTAATAAGAAAGTTAAATTTAGAAAATAGGAAGAGCTAATCAATAAAAAAAGTTAAAATATAAATTTAGACGGATTGTTTTCTGCAATTCGGGAACATGAAGAAGGAATTTCGAGTAATCGTTGATAATAAGCGCAACGGTGAAACTAGCATCCGTGATGAACTAACTGTCTGTCGCTGGGAAGAAGCTTATATTGATGGAAATGGGAATATAATTATAAATTTTTCATAATTAAATTTAGATTTATATATATTATAAATTTAAATAGTTATTTTATTAATTTAATATTATAACGGTTATGTTAAACTAATTAGTTTTTATTAATTCAATTGAGTAACATCTCAAAAGTCATAGCAAGGTAGCCGTACTGGAAAGTGCTGCTGGAAAATAAATAAATTTTACCCCCTTTTTTATTTATAATTGTAAGAGATTAGTTGAGTGGTTTAACAGCATATTTACACTATGCAGACAGAGTTTCGATTACTCTATCTCTTATTTCTAATTCATAAGTAAAAATTTTAAATATAATGTTTAATTTTAATTAAATATTTTTAAATTATATTATTAATTAAATAATATTTGATGTAAACATTTATTAATTTACGAGTGTGCCGAAATTTGGTAGCCGGGTAAATTTTAGGTATTTATGAATTTATATTCGTAAGAGTTCAAATCTCTTTGCTCGTATAAATATAAAATCTTTTTTTTATTTCCTGCAACCAAATTAAAATCTAAATAAATTAATTAATATTAAAATTTTAATAAAAATTAAATAAAATATATTAGAAATTCATTTATATATTAGCTAAATATTATATCCTTTTTATAAATTATATTTATTTAAATTATAATCTAAAGTTTGATACAAAATTAAATTTTTGTAACATCTTTAGCTAAATTGGTAAAGCGTTTGCCTTCGAAGCAATTAATTATTGGTTCAAATCCAGTAGGATGTAATAAAGTTAATTATATAAAATTTTAATAAAATTTATTAAAATATTATTAAAATTAATATTAAAAAATAAATATATAAAAATAAAAATAAAAGTAATGATGTTTATTAGTATCATGATTCTTATAGTGGCAATAGCCCTACCTTCAATAAATAGAAATATTTCACCAAATTTATATTTAAGAATATCTTCATTATTATTACTTTATACTGGAACATTAGTTTTTAATGCTTTTTATATTCAGTCAATTGGATCAGGTATAGGTATATATAATGGTTTATTCCAAATTACTTTATTTACACAATTATTTGATATAGTTATAATATTAACAGGTTCTGTAATATTAATAGCTTGACCTTTAATAAATCATAAATTTATAGATAATAATCTAGAATTAAATGAAAAAAGTCATAATATATTATCAATTAATAATTATAGAATAAAATATTCAATAATAGTATTAATATCAACTTTAGGTTCTTTATTATTAGTATCTTCTTCAAATTTAATAACATTATATTTAAGTTTAGAATTACAATCTTTTGGAGTATATATATTAGCTTCTTTATATAGACATTCAGAATTAGCAATATCTGCAGGATTAAAATATTTTTTATTAGGTAGTTTAGCTTCTTGTATTATATTATTAGGTTGTGGTTTAATTTATACTTTCACAGGATTAACTAATTTAGATTCAATATATAGTATGATATCAGTAGTTGATAATAATAATATTTTATTAGGTTTTAGTTTAGGTTTAATATTAATTTTTATAGGATTATTATTTAAAATAGCAGCAGCACCTTTACATAATTGAGCACCAGATGTATATGCAGATAGTGCTACAATAATAACAACATGATTAACTATTATGCCTAAAATATCTATTTTATTAATATTATTTGAAATACAAACTCATATTAATTTAATAGATAATATTAATTTAATATTAGAATTAAATCCTTTAAATAATATAATTAATAATAATATTTTAAGTTTTAATAATAATTATTTATGAAGTAAAAATTTATTATTAATAAGTTCATTATTATCATTATTAATAGGTACAATATTAGGTTTAGCTCAATCTAAAATAAAAAGATTATTAGCTTATAGTACTATATCACATATAGGATTTATTTTATTAGCTTTAGCTATTAATTCAGAACAATCTATAGAAGCTTTAATATTTTATATAATACAATATACTATTACAAATTTAAATACTTTTTTAATAATTATATTATTTGGATATATAATAAAAAATTCATATAGAGATTTAATACAAAGTATAATGATTGAAGATGAAACAGGAACAGAAAATGATATAAATTATATTTCAGAATTAAAAGGTCAATTTTTCTTAAATCCTGTATTATCAATAACTTTAACAATTTGTTTATTTAGTATGGCTGGTATACCTCCTTTAATAGGATTTTTCTCAAAACAATTTGTATTATATTCAGCAATTCAAAATGGATATTATTTTATGTCTATAATAGCTATTATTGTAAGTATAATAAGTGCTTCTTATTATTTAAAAATAATAAAAATATTATTTACAGAAGAAGAAAATACATCTGAATATAGTGATAAAGAATTAAAAATAATTAATAATTTAAATTCTAATTCAGAAATAGAAATAAGTAGTACTAATAGTTTTATTATATCTACTTTAACATTATCTATTTTATTATTTGTTCTTAAACCATCAATTTTATTAAATAGTACAACAATACTTTCTTTATCTTTATTTAATTATTAATGAATAATTTATTAATGTTATTTATTTTTGTTCCTATTTTAGCTTTTATTTTATTATTTTTAAATTTCTTATTTTCAGTTCATAGACCTGATGAATCTAAAATATCAGCTTATGAATGTGGATATTCAGCTATTAGAAAACAAAATAGAACTGATTTCCAAATTCAATTTTATATAGTAGCTATGTTATTTTTAATTTTTGATTTAGAAATATTATTATTATTTCCTATAGCTGTTACTTTATATAAAGTAAGTACTTTTGGATTTAGTATAGCTTTAATCTTCTTTATAGTATTAACAATAGGATTTATCTTAGAAATTGGTTCAGGAGCTATTTCTATAACTACTCAAAATAATCATAATAAATAATTTTATTTACAGAATTTTTATTAAATAAAATTCTAATTAATTATTTTAATTTATTATTTTTATTAAATTTTATTTACCCCCATTTTATAAAATATTATTATTTAAGATTATAAATTTCTTTTTAAATCTAATAGCTCTAATTTAAAGTTAAAATAAAATAAAATTTTGAAGAATTTTAGTAATAATAAAGCAAATATTATATTAAAATTAATAAATTTTTATTTATCTACAATATTTCAGATCGTCATTTATCTAAATTAAGATTTTAATATTTTTTATAAATTTTGTTTTTACTGATTTTTATATTGAGTAGAATTTCAAAATTAAAAATTCTTTAAATATATTTATATAATAATTTAAAAGAATATAAAAAATTAAAGGGGGAATCTGATAATTGGTAATCAGTTGTATTTGCATTACAAATATGATAGTTCGAGTCTATCTTTCTCCATAAATTATAAGCCTCGATTGCTTAGTGGTCAAAGCGCTATTCTGAAGATATAGAAATGTGAGTTCAATTCTCTCTCGGGGCAAATTATTTTTAATTATTAATTAATTAATAATTAATTTTATTTTTATTTTTAAGCCAAAATAGTTTAATTGGTAAAATGAATTCCTTGTAAGACTTTGATATTGGTTCAATTCCAGTTTTTGGCAATATTTTTTATATTATTTTAAACAAAATTGTTTAATTATATTACAAAAAAACAAAAATAATGATTTGAGTTGTAGTTTAATTTGGAAAAACATCATTTTTTGGTAATGAATAATATCAGTTCGAATCTGGTCAACTCAGTAAATAAAATAAAATTAAATTATAAGGAAGCAGAACTCGAGTGGTTGAGTGTCTCCCTTTTAAGGAGAAAGTTCTGGTTCAAGTCCAGATGCTTTCAATTATAAATATATAATTTATCTAAAATTGAATTAAATTAAAATTATATAAATTTCATATATTATTTATATTTTTTAAATTAAGGGCAGGTGATCCGATTGGTAATGGTGATTCTCTGTAAAAGAATTGGTTAATACCGTAAAAGGTTCGATTCCTTTACTGCTCAATTATATAATAAATTAAATGGTAGATGACAAATTGGTCAGTCGCTCCTTTTGGGTAGGAGACATATAGCATGTTCGAATCGTGCCTACCATATTTATTATTTTAATATATTAAAATTTTAACAAAAATAATTATTAAAATTAAAAAAAAAGTTAAAAAATTAATATTTAAAAATTATCTCAAAACTGATTAAATATTAAAGTCTTAAAATTTATATTATTATTTCAAATATTAAATTAAACTTTATTTAACTTCTAAAAACAAAAATTATGGTGTTATGGCAGAGAGGTTATTGCGGGGTGCTGTTAATACTTTATTCATAGGTTCGATTCCTATTAACACCTTTTAATATTTAATAAACAAAAATAATATTAAATTATTATTTATTAAAAAAGATTATAACATAATAAATATAAAAATAGAAAAGAGTTGTTGGTCATGCATGCATGAAAGGAGTATAAAAGTATTGTGAAATATGCATGCATGCATAAAAAACAAAAAACAAAAAAGAAAGGAGTATAATTAGTATAAATAAAAATAAAAAAAAAAAAGGGGGTACAAGAGTCAATAGTAGGTATAAGGGCCAATTATTCAAAAAATAAACCCTATTTCACAAAGATTCTTTCGATTTTAGATTTTCTTATATTCATAAAAACTAATAAAAAAGCACTTTTTTGTGAGTTTACGTTTTTTTGGTTTTCAAGGTCTAAAATCCTTTTATATTTGGGGGTAAATAAAATGTTAATGATTTCTAAGTAAAATTTTATAATAAAATTTCTAGAAATAAGTTAAATTCTGTATCTATAAATATTAAATGTTGTTCACATAAATTATTTAAAATGTTTCAATCTAAAATAAACATTGATTTAAAGTTAAAATTAATAATTGGTATCTAAAATTAGTATAAATTTACTTTGTAAACAGTAAATCTATAACGATAACTAAATAAATTTCATATTATAAAATAATAATAATAATTTAATTTAAGTTTTATTCCCTCCCAACCACTAACCTAGACATGAAATAATCTCGAATAAAAACAAAAATTCTGTTCAAAAAAGGTTTTGATTCTAAATCAAAAATGGAATCCACTTTTTTATTTTATAAAAGAGTAATAATTAAGCGAACATGTTGAAATTGGTAAACAATCTCTTCTTAAGCAGGAGTGGAAGTAATTCCTTAAGAGTTCAAGTCTCTTTGTTCGTATACGTTTTACAATAATAGTGTTCAATATATATAATTTAAATTATATTTAGATAGTTTAGTGTAACGGTTTGCACGCTAATCTCATTAGTTAGTAGAAGGGTTCAATTCCCATTCTGTCTTAGTTATTATTAATTAATTTAAATTATATTATAAAAATATCTAATAAAAAATTAATTTTATGAATTAATAAAAAAAAAAAATAAATTTTAATTATAAATTTGATTGTTCTCTCTATGATTCAATTGAAATTTTATAAATTATATATTTGTTTTTAATAAGGTCTTTTAGTATAATGGTCGTACAGCTACCCTTCAAGTAGCTAGTGTCAGTTCGATTCTGATAAAGGCTATGTTTTATATATATTTATTTAACTTTAAATATATATAATTAAAATAAAAGTAAAATAAAATATACAATAATTAAACAAATAAAATTTAATACTTTTTATTATATTATTAATTGAATTAATATATAAATTTATTTAATAAATAAATAATTAATTTTATTTAAATATAAGTATATAAATTTTAAATAAATAATTTCTTTATAACTTAATTTTATAAATTCTTTAAATATAAATTTAAATAAAATTTATAATAAATATTGTTAATCGTTATTAAATTTAAAATATATAAATTTAATACTAATTTTAGATACCAATAAAAAATAAAAACATAAAATGTTACATAATTATAATTTAATTATAAATTCTCCATTAGAACAATTTGAAGTAAGTAGTTTAATAAGTGTAATAGCACCAATATTTGGATATATAAATATAACTTTAAGTAATTTAGGATTATATTCTATATTAATATTATTTATAATATTAAGTTTACATATAATAAGTAATAATGAAAATAAAATATTACCATCAAAATGAAGTATAGCTATAGAAAGTATATTTACAACAATTAATACAATGGTAAGAGAACAATTAGGTAAAGAAATTTATTTACCATTTATTTATTCATTATTTTTCTTTATATTAATAAGTAATTTAATAGGTAATATACCTTATTCATATACTATAACAACTTCTGTAATAGTAACTATTGGATTATCATTTACAATATTAACAGGTGTAACTATACTTGGATTATATATTCATAAATTACATTTTTTCTCATATTTTGTACCTTCTGGAACTCCTTTAGCTTTAGTTCCATTATTAGTTTTAATAGAAACTGTATCATATTTAGCTAGAGCTTTATCATTAGGTATAAGATTATTTGCTAATATGGTAGCAGGTCATTCATTATTAAAAATATTATCTACTTTCTTATATCAAATGTTTAATAGTAGTTTTATTATAGCTATATTCACTTTAATTCCATTTGCATTCTTTTTAGCATTATGTGGATTAGAAGTAGCTGTATCTATTATTCAAGCTTATGTATTTGTATTATTAGTAATATCTTATATTAAAGATGCTATCTATTTACATTAATTATTATTAATTATAATTTAATTATAATTATAATTTATTAATAAATAATTTTATTATTAAATTATTATTTATTTTTAAAAATAAATTAAATTTATATAAATTTACCCCTTTTTTATATTATAATTATTATTATAATAAATAGAGTTTTAAAAGTTATAAATAAGGAATAGTTTACATTGGAAAGTTAAAACGATTGCTAATTGTTCGGGATTAACCCTTAGGTGTTCGACTCACCTCTATTCCGTCCAATTAAAAAGATTTTTTTTTTTTTTTTTACTAAAAGTATATATCACAGTAGGTATAAGGGGCAGGAATGAAAAAAAAACTCGCTAAAATAAGCAATATATACAATCATATAAGAAAATTTAATATTATTAATGGGTAATAAATGATCATAAAATCCTATTTTCGTACTTTTTCAGAAATCAAGCGCTGATTTTTATTTAATTCATATAGAATTAAACAGAATCGAACTGTAAGATCTAGAATTTCGAGTTCTAAAATTAATACCAATTAATAACTAATCCTTAAAATAGATTAAGAAAGAATTGAACTTTCTATAGAGAATATCTATAATAAACCTTTATTTAATCTCTGGTAGTTTGAGATCTAATTGAAAGATCTATTAAATATAATATTCAGATGGATAGCCTAAATAATTTATAATTTAATATTCTCCAGAATCAAACTTTAAGGTGGTAAATAAACACAATGAATTTATATAATTAATTTATATAAATGTATTAACTAAATTTTTTATAACTTTGAAAGTTAATTTCAATAGATTTATATTTAAAGATAGTATAATAAGATTTTAAACTATCAATATTACATTGTTCATGAAATATATTAGTTTTATCTTGAATATAATTACCTATTAAAATAGAGTTACTTTGTTTGGTTACTAAAATTTGTTGTGATAAAACAGTATATGGTTCATCATATCTAGCATTAAATGAGATAAATGGAATCACAGTATAAATTTTATCATTATCTAAATTATTAATGAAATTTTTAATATCATCTAGATCTATATCAAACATTTTATAATATTTAAATTTACCATGTTTGATAATATTAATTTTTTCATCTAAATCAGATAATAAAGAAATATCTTTAATAGAAATTAATTTAAATATTTCTGGATGTGGATTAAAAAACAAAAATCAAAAATAGAAGAGTAAATATGAAAAGTGAGGAATGTTGTATGGATTGACGACTTTATTCAACTAATGCTAAAGAAATTGGAACTCTTTACTTAGTATTTGCAATATTTGCAGGTATGATAGCTACAGGATTTTCAGTTTTAATTAGATTAGAATTATCTTCACCTGGAGTTCAATTTCTTCAAGGAGATCATCAATTATTTAATGTAATTATAACTGCTCACGGAATATTAATGTTATTCTTTATGGTTATGCCAGCATTCATAGGAGGTTTTGGTAATTACTTTTTACCAATACATATAGGAGCTCCAGATATGGCTTTTCCAAGATTAAATAATATAAGTTTCTGATTATTACCACCTTCATTAATTTTATTATTACTTAGTGCATTAGTAGAAAATGGAGCAGGTACAGGTTGAACAATATATCCACCATTATCAGGAATTCAATCTCATTCAGGTGGTTCAGTTGATTTAGCTATTTTTAGTTTACATTTAACAGGAGTATCTTCATTATTAGGAGCTATTAATTTCATTACTACAGTTTTAAATATGAGAACAAATGGTATGAGTTTACATAAATTACCATTATTTGTTTGAAGTATATTTGTAACTGCTATTTTATTATTATTAGCTTTACCAGTTTTAGCAGGTGGGATAACTATGTTATTAACAGATAGAAATTTTAATACTAGTTTCTATGATCCAGCTGGAGGAGGAGATCCAATATTATTCCAACATTTATTTTGATTCTTTGGACATCCTGAAGTATATATATTAATTATACCTGGATTTGGTGTAATTAGTCAAGTAATTTCTACATTTTCAGGAAAACCTATATTTGGTTATTTAGGAATGGTTTATGCTATGTTCTCTATTGGAATATTAGGATTTTTAGTATGATCTCACCATATGTTCAGTGTAGGATTAGATGTAGATACAAGAGCTTATTTCACAGCAGCTACAATGGTAATTGCTGTACCTACAGGAATTAAAATATTTTCTTGAATAGCTACATTATATGGAGGTAGTTTAAGATTAACAACACCTTTATTATTTACATTAGGATTTTTATCTTTATTTACAATAGGAGGTGTAACAGGAGTAGTTTTAGCTAATGCTTCATTAGATTTAGCATTACATGATAGAATTAAAAAAGATCCTCTTTATATTCATAAATTCTGAGTAGGATTAATGGATGGTGATGGAAGTATTCAAGTAAATCATTGAAGATATAAAAATCTTCAATATAGATTAGTTATTAAATTAAAATATTGTATTGAAAATTTAACAATGTTAAATCTAATTAAAAAACATATTGGAGGAAATGTAAGAATTATTGAAAATGATAAATTTATTATCTGAGTAGTAAATCATAGAAAAGATATTCAAAATTTAATTAATATTTTTGTTTCTTATCCACCATTAACTTCAAGATTAAGAGCTCAATTAGCATTTATGTTAGAATGTTTTCAACAAAATAATGTTGAATGATATTTAAATGCTAGAGATAAAAAATATCTTAATTCAAATACAGATATTGTTAATATTGATTATAATTATTTTAACGAATGACTATCTGGTTTTATAGAAGCAGAAGGTTGTTTTTCTATTAGAAAAGTATCAAATAATAACTCATTTTCAATAGGACAAAAAAATGATAAATATATTATAGATATAATAAAAAATCATTTCAATGCTCAAAATGAAGTTAGAGAATTAAATAATAAATTTTGATTAATTGAAATTTATAGAAAATTAACTTTAATAAAAATTATTAATCACTGCATTAATTACCCTTTACTTGGAGAAAAAACACTTTCATTTATTCAATTTAGAGATCTTTTTAAATAAGTGTCATGTTGTCTTACCACTGTGATAAATTTAAATAATTAATTTATCGGTAATATTATTATATATCAATATTGCTAACGGTGAAACCTTTTAAATGGAAAATAACGCTGTTTCCATACTACAAGTTTAAAAGGCAATACCGTGGAAACCAAAAATATAAAAATTTAAGAGTAGTTGTTTAAAATCAAATAAAATTTAAGAAAATAAGAAATAAATTAAATTTTACTCCCTTTACTTTTTAATAAAATGGTAAAATGAGTAATATTAATTATATTAAACTATCTTTTCTTAATAAGGGTTAAGTAAGAATGGTTTCTTATAGGAAATTCTGAGTTCTAATTTAGGGTTCGATTCCCTCTTAACTCTATTATTAAAATTTATTTCTTATTTTATTAAACAATTAAACAATAATTATTAAAATTTTATATTAAGTAGGATCCGTAGAGACTATACGTGGTAATCGAACGTTAATTAAGTTTAATAATTAGATAAGATATAGTCCGATCCTCATTGTAAAATGAGTATTTTTCTATTTAAAATTAAATTATGATAAATAGAAAACAATTTAATGACTTATTATGTAGTAGCTCATTTCCATTATGTATTATCAATGGGAGCTGTATTTGCAATATTTGCAGGTTTTTATTTCTGAATACCTAAAATTACAGGATTATCATATAATGAATTATTAGGAAAAATTCATTTTTGAACTTTATTTATAGGAGTAAATACTACTTTCTTTCCTCAACACTTTTTAGGTTTAGCAGGTATGCCTAGAAGAATACCAGATTATCCTGATGCCTTTAGTGGTTGAAATCAAATTTCAAGTTTTGGATCATTAATTTCAATTATGGCTACTGTATTATTTGGTTATATTATTTATGATATATTTGCTAATGGAAGTCTAGTAAATACTAATCCTTGAAATATACCTTCTTATTTTACATCTTCAGAACAATTTAAAAATGAAACAGATACAGCTACAACTTTAGAATGAACATTACAAAGCCCTATCCCATTACATGCTTTCAAAATGTTACCTGTTCAATCTTAAATTAATAAATTAGAAATATATTAAATTATTTTTAATTTTAACTTAAAACTTATTATTTATATTAAATAAACAGTTCATTATATAAATTTACCCCTTTTTTATATTATAATTATTATTATAAATTTTTAGTTTAATTAATTAAAAGAAATATAATAAAAGAAATATAATAAAAGAATTATATTAAAAGACTGTAGCATAATTGGTAATGCAGTTCGCTCATAATGGATATTATAAGGGTTCAATTCCCTTCGGTCTTATTATAAAATTTATTTTATAAAAATAAATATTAAAAATATATAGGGCACTTGGTCGAGTCTGGTTTATGGCGCTCGTTTTGAAAACGAGAACTTGATAAAAGTCGTGAGTTCAAATCTCACAGTGTCCGATAATACTCTCTTTAAAAGAAGATACAAATTTGGCAACTTAGTATAATAATATATTTGGTTTATTTATTAAATAAATATTTATAAATATAAATTATAAATTAAAATCTATTTAATTTTAAATAGAGACTGTAGACTCAAATACTGAAAAATAAAATTTCATAATGCTTAGTTTATTATTACTGATACCTGTAATAGGTAGTTTAATATTAATCACAATCCCAGAAAATTCAATAGAAAATAAAAAAAGAATGAAAAGAATAACATTAATAAGTATGATAATAAATTTTTTAATATCAATATATATTTGATTAGAATTTGATTCCAGTACTATTCAATATCAATTTGTATATGAATTTATAAATTTAAGTTATTGTCATTTAAATATTGGTATAGATGGAATATCATTATATTTTGTATTATTAACTACATTTATAAGTCCTATAGCTATATTATCTAATTATAATAATATAAATAATAATTTAAAATATTTTTTAATATCCTTTTTATTATTAGAAACATTACAAATAGGAGTATTTATAGTATTAGATTTAATTTTATTCTATATATTTTTTGAAAGTGTATTACCAATATTATTTTTAGTAATTATAATATATGGTTCAGGTGAAGCTAGATTAAGATCAGCTTTCTTATTTTTTTTATATACTTTATCAGGATCTTTATTTATGTTATTAGCTATACTTCAAATATATAGCTATGTAGGATCTACAGATTTTCAAATAATATCTTTATCCGAAATAAATTTAGATAGTCAAAAAATTTTATGATTAGGTTTCTTTCTAGCTTTAGCAGTAAAAACCCCATTATGACCTTTAACTGGATGATTATATAGAGCTCATGCTGATAGTCCTTTAGCTGGATCTATTTTATTAGCTGCTACAATATTAAAATTTGCTACTTATGGTTATTTAAGAGTTTTAATTAATTTTTTACCTGATGCAACAAATTATTTTTCACCTTTAATTCAAACTATAGCAATTATAACTTTAATTTATGCTTCATTAGCTACTATTATTCAACAAGATACTAAAGCTTTAATTGCTTATTCAAGTATTGCACATATGAGTGTAGTTATTTTAGGTTTATTTTCTAATACAATTCAAGGTATTGAAGGTGCAATATTATTAGCATTAGCTCATGGATTTGTTTCTCCTGCTTTATTTATTTGTGTAGGAGGTATAATTTATGATAGAACAAATACTAGAATAATTCATTATGTAAGAGGATTAGTAACTTATATGCCTATATTTACTATATTATTTTTCATTTTTATATTAAGTAATACTGGTATACCATTAACTTTAAATTTCTTAGGTGAACAATTATCTTTAATTGGTATATGAGAAAGAAATCCTATAATAGCTGCATTAGGTGCAACTGGGATTGTTTTATCTGCTATTTATTCTATTTATTTATATAATAGAATTTCTTATGGTATTTATTCACCTCATTTAAAACCTATTAAAGATATTTCAAGAAGAGAATTTAATTTATTAATAACTTTATTATTACCTACTATTTCATTAGGTATATTCCCTAAAGTGATTTTAGATGGTTTACATTTTAATGTTTCTTCATTACTTTATAATACTTAATTTGAATTATTATTTCCCCTTCTTTTTATATTTAAGGATTAGCTATCTAATGGTTTAGATTATAAATTTTATAAATTTCTATTTTAAGTTCGATTATTACTAATTCTATTTATATAGGGTTAATAACTGAATGGTTTCAGTTAAGAATCTCCTAAATTCTTAATTAGGGTTCAATCCCCTTTAGCTCTAATGAGTTATAGCGGCTTCCATTTCTACAAGAAAATGGTTTTGAATTTTTTCAGCTTTTTGGTATATTTCAGAGTATAAGAAAAATCATTTTTTTTATTATAATTGAAAGTCACTTTTTTATAAAAGAATTAATATAAAGAGTGTAGTATTAACGGTTAGTATGACGATCTTCAAAATCATTGGTAGGTGTTCGAATCACCTCACTCTTGTTAAATTTTATTATTTTATATTAAAAAATTTAAATAAAATTTGATCTATTAAATTTAAGGGATCTTAGCTTAATTGGTAGAGTTTCTAATTGTCATTTAGAAGAGTTCCAGTTCGAATCTGGAAGGTCTCGTGAACAATTTTCATTAAAAAGACTTAATAATTACATAATATTATATAATCTTGAAATAAATAAGAAAGTTATATAATAAATTATTAAACTATAATTATTTTAGTTTATATTTAATAATATGAATAAATAAGTTTATATAATTAAAATAAACATAAAATAATTGTCTTCGTTATTAAAATTATTATAATAATTTTAGTACTAATTTTAGAAACAAACAAATAATTTAAAAATGAAAACTAATTATATAAATAAATCATTAATTAATCTAAATACAAATAATATAAATTTAATATTAATATCTTGCTATTTAATATTATTAATTTATTATATTAAAGTATTAATATTTTTAATAATCTTTTTAATATTTAAAATAATATTAAAATATAATAATTTTATAAATAATATATCTTGAATTAAAATAGTATTTATAAGTATTTTAATATATAATTATTTTAATATTTATTTAATAAATAATGTTATTTATATGGATAACACTGAATATTTAATATTATATAATAATATTTATATAAAAGGTTTAAATTCTTTAGTTGAAAATTATGGTGAATTAATAGCTTATGCTGTAGGAGTTAAATTATCTAGTATATATTTGAAAATTTCACCTATTGAACCTACATTTTATTTTCATTTTGGTTTAGGTGTTGGACCTACTTCAGATTTAACAGTTCACCAAGAATCATATATTTCACCTATAGATTCTAATTTTAAAAATTATGTTTTATTAACAGTTGAAAAAGCTGAAGATCATATAAATTTACTTAAAGATATGGTACCTTTTCATCATAAACATTATAAAATATCTAAAATGACTAATATAGAAAATAATACTACAGTTCTTAGTGGAGATGCTCCAACTAATATTAATGTTGTTAATATTCATTGTTCTTTAGAATCTAATGATTTATATGTTAATTTTTTTAATAATTTTGAAAATTTAATATTTAATATTTCATATAATTTTTATATTATTTTTATAAGTATTTATTTTATTTTCTTAATTATTAAATTTATAAATTATATTAAATTTATTTTATTTATTAATAATATCTAATTTCTTATTAGTAATTACATTTTTTATATTTTATAATAATATTTTTATTATCTAATTATTATTTTTATTAATAATTTATTTAATAATGTTTTAAGAAAAGAATTTATAATAAATTAATTATAAAAATTAAAATATTTTGTTATTTATTTTGTTTTATAATTACCCCTTATTATATTAATTAAAATATAAAAGAAATAGTTTATTTAACCAAAATTTTTAATTAATTAAAAGTTATTTAATTTAAATTTAAATTAAAAATAAACGAGTATAGTTAAGTTGGTATAACCTCTACCTTCCAAGTAGATGTCATCAGTTCGAATCTGATTACTTGTACTTATATATTATATTATATTATATTATTTTATATAATTTATATATAATATAAATTAGACACTATTATATAATTTTTTTAAAAATAAAAATGTTAGCAGCAGCAAAATACATTGGTGCAGGTTTAGCTTGCTCAGGATTAATTGGAGCTGGAGCAGGGATTGGTTTAATCTTCTCTTCATTAATCGCTTCAACAGCTAGAAATCCTCAAATAAGAGGTCAATTATTCAGCTTTGCAATTTTAGGATTCGCTTTAGCTGAAGCTACAGGATTATTCTCTTTAATGATTGCTTTCTTATTATTATATTCTTAATTTTTTATATTTTAAGAATTATTTAATAATAATAACAATTTAATTAAATAATTATCCTATTTAATTAATTATTATATTAATTAAAATATTTATTTTGTTTTATAAAATTGAATAAATAATTAATTTATCATTTACCCCCATTAAATCTTTATATAAATATATTATTTAAATATTTATTTATATATAAATTTAAATATATTAATTAAATATTTATATAAATTCAATATAATTATAATTCTTTTTATTAAATATATTAAATTGAATTAAATTTAAAAGTAGAGAATAATAAATAATTAATTATGTAAATATTATTAAATAATAAATATTAATAATTATATTAATTAATTATTTCTTATTTATCTGAATAGATTTATATTTAATAAAGAAATTTAAATATAAAATCCCTAAATTAAAAATTAATTAATTTAGCTTTTGTCACATTACCCTTAATTAAAAATAAAAAAAAAATAACTTTAAAAATGAATAAAAATTTATATTCAAATATCAAAATAAGTCCTATTTATGGTTTATCAATATTAAGAAAACATATATATAAAGGAATAACTGATATATCTGTAGAAAATATAACAAATAGTTATAAGGAAATAGAATTAGAAAATAAAAAATATATAAGTAGAAACAGAACTAATAAAAATTTACAAACAATAATTAAATTAAGTGATAAAATAATTAATACTAATAAATCTCAATTAAATTTATTAAATAAAAATCAATTTAATTTAGATAAATTAAATAGTTTAAATGATATAAATAAAGAATTAACTAAAACAAATTTAAATGAATCAAATTTAATATTTATGAATGAACAACAATATATAAGATTAATTAGTCCTTTTAATTCTAAATTAGCAAGTTTTATTAATCATATTTATACATTTACTAATAGACCTTATAAACAAATAAATAAAAATTTATATAATTTATATACAATATGTAAATCAGCCTTTATTAATATGTCAAGTATAATAAGTAAACCTATTATATCTATTAATCCTAATTTATTAAAAATTACATTATTTTATTATTGAAAACCATTAAAAAACAAATATTATAATAGTAATTTACATTCTAAATTTTTAATTTTACATTATAATAAATTAGAAAAATTAGTTAATTTATTAAGTAAATTATTTAAAAAATCAGTAGAATTAGAATTAATTAGAATATATTCTCCACAAAATGAAAGTAATATATTAGCTAATCTTATTGGTATATTAAGTAATTTTATTAAATTTAGATATATTCATATGAAATTATTTAAAATAAGTAAAATTAAAAATATTAATAAAGGATTTAATAATAGATTTAATAATAATAAAATACCTTCTTTTTTATCTGGAATTTATTTAAAATTAGCAGGTAGAGTTTTAACACAAAGAACTCAAAGAAGAGTTAAATCTAAAGTAATTCAATTAGGTAGTTTAGCTAAAACTAAAGCTAGAATAATTAATACTAATAGATTTGTTAATAAAAATAAAAGAGGTACATTTAGTATTACTATAAAAACTGGACATATTATTAATGATTAATTAATATCATTTTTATATTGTTTATTAATTATTATTAAATTTATATAAATATAAATTCATATTTTAGTTTTTTAATTTAACTAAAATATTTACAAACAAAAATAACATAAATTAAAATTATTATAATTTTAATAACATTCTAAGTAACTAATCATATCTAAAATTTTAGATATTAAAATTTATTAATTTCTATTAAAAATTATAAATTTAAATTAATAATTACGCTTTAGTTTTATAAATAATTAAAAATAAAAAAAAAATAACTTTAAAAATGAATAAAATAAATAGAAATCAATTTCAATCTTTTCCTTATCATTTAGTAGATCAATCACCATGACCTATCTTAGTTAGTTTTTCATTATTAAGTTTAACTTTAGGTGCAGTTATGTATATGCAAGGTTTTACTCATGGTGGACAATTATTAAGTTTAGGGTTTACTTTAACAGTATTTGGTATGATACTATGATTTAGAGATATAATAACAGAAGGTACTTAAAAAAATATTTATATTGAAAATCATATATTCATTTATATTGCAAAAGGAATATCTAAAGAAATAATCAAAATTTTATTATCTAGATATATAGAAATTGAACAATCTAAATTTAAAGAAAAATTTTATTATTATTTAGCTGGATTATTAAAAGGAGATGGACTTATAGGTCTACTTTTTATTAGTAAAACATTATTTAATAAAATATTAAATCCTAGAATATTGTTTACTTCTCATATTAATAATTATAAAAGTATTAATATATTCTTAATTAATTAGGAAATATCAGTAGATTAAAAAAAAACATTTTACATAAACAGGTTATTTAAAATAATGAGTATTAAGAAAAATATGAATAGTAAAAGACAATTCACTAATTTTCTAACTTTGTTATTTAGTTAAAAAGTTAAACAAATTAAATATTAAAGCTACTTATGTAATCTTTTCCTTTTTATCTTTAAGTTGTATGCCTAAATTATTATGTGCCTTCTATAAACTTCACTATATGCTGGAAACCCCTTAGAGCTTTTGGTACTCATTAATAATATTTTATTTAAAGTAAAAATTCAAAAGATTGGGCAATCAGCAGGAAACCAACAAAATAAAAATAAATAATTAAAAATAAAAAATAAATAGAACGAAAATTTACAATTATTATCCCCTTTAGATAAATTAGTTATAATAGTTTTAAAATTTTTTTCTAATATTTAAAAGAATATACAATTTTTATAAAAAATAATATTAAATAAATAAAATATAAAAGAAATAATAAATATTTGAAAAACAAATATTATAATTTTTATAAAAATTGTAAACCTTTAATAGTTTAAGAGTTAAAATATTAAAAACCAAATTCTATATATCTATCTGAATAAATATTAAATATTCTTATTCAAAATATACTTCCTAATTCTAAAAAACAAAAATCAATTTTCAATTTTAGTTTAATATTAAGGCTGTTTTTTTATATAAAAGTATTAGTAGAAATTATAAAGAAAGCCCTTAGTTTAATTGGTAAAATAACATTTTTGTTTATAATAAGCAAATAAAAGGAGATTTTGGTTCAAATCCAAAAGGGCTTACCGTCACAATTGTGACAAAACTTTTCTGTTTTTTTTTATAACTAATCACTCCCTCAAAAAAAAATATTAGTTATTTAAAAATAAATAGAAAAGTAGATTAATTATTAATTTAAGTTTATTTATATGGATTGTAAATAAATTAATAATTATACTGTAGTTGCCAAGTCTTAAAATAATTTCATATAACATGAATAATAATAATAATAATAATAATTTTTTTCCTAATCAAAATATCCCAGCAATAACAAACGGAGAAATCGAAGCAATAGCTAACGAAAATGCTGTAAATGCCGTAAATGTATTAAATATTATACATATAGATGAGACAATAGACGATGAATTTGAAGTAGACTCTGGTTATGGAAGTAATGAAAGTAATGTTGGTAGTGATATTAGTAATGAAAGTATTGCTGGAAGTAATGAAAGTAATGCTGGTAGTGATATTAGTAATGATAGTGATTATCAATTTGAATTTGTAATAAATGATCCAACTCCATTTGTCATGCCAGATGTAGATTTTAATATATGTCCTATTCATGAATTAAGAGCATTTGAGTTCCAAAGCCTATATGCTAGAGAACTTGAAGAAAATTCAGTTTCTGAAGAAGATGTAATAGAAATTTTATCTTGATTTACAGAAGAACAATTAGCTACAAATATAGTTAATGATATATTCGTTGAATTAATAAGTCGATTGTAATATTTATATTGTAATATTTAATACACTTAGGTATAAATTATTAAATTATTTCACCCCCTTTTTTTATAATTATTTATTTTAAAATAAAAGAGTAAACAAAATAAATAAGATATTTAACTCTTATCTAGTAAGTTTACAATACGTTCTTTAATATAATTTTTTTTTTTTTAATTAATACACATTATTTTAAGTAGGATCCTCAGAGACTATACGCGAAGATTTAATATTTATTTTATTCTTTTTCTTCTATTATATTATTAATATGTAATAGAAGGAAATAGCTTAATTAGCTAAGTATATAATAATTTATTATATAAGATATAGTCCAACCTTTTTTGAAAGATTAAGGATTACTGACTTATTTAGGACATCATACTATACAAGTACAAAAAGGTTTAACTATTGGAGTAGTATTATTTATTATTAGTGAAATATTTGCTTTTTTAAGTGTATTTTGAGCTTTCTTTCATTCTAGTTTATCTCCAACAATAGAAATAGGAGGAGTATGACCACCACAAGGTATAACACCTTTAGATCCTTTTGCAATACCATTATTAAATACTATTTTATTATTATCATCTGGTGCATTTGTAACTTATGGTCATCATGCTTTAATACAAGGAGATAGAAGAGGAGCTATCTTAGGTACATTATTAACAATAATTTTTGCTATAATATTTACTGCTTTACAATATTATGAATATACAGAATCAAGCTTTACAATGAGTGATTCAGTATATGGTACAGTATTTTATGCTTCAACTGGTTTACATGGATTACATGTTATAATTGGTACATTATTTATTTTAGTAGGTTTTATTAGAATAATTAATTATCATTTAACTGATACACACCATCAAGGACATGAAGCTGCAATATTATATTGACATTTTGTAGATGTAGTTTGATTATTCTTATTTATAGCAGTTTATTACTGAGGTGGTAACTAATCTATAAATAAATAGTAATATTCAAATATAATTTATAAATCTAATTATTAGAATTATAAATTAAACATATAAATTTTCTTTCTTATCCCCATTAAATAAATTAATAAATCGCTAAACAAAAATTAAATAATTATTTTTGTAATTAGCAAGTAATATTATATATTTATTAAATTAAATTAAATTAAATTAAATTAAATTAAATAAAATAATAAATATAAATATTAGACATTTAATACAAGTCCCAAAGGGTTTATAATATAATAATACTATGAATTTATCATTATTTTTATTTTTAATAGGAATATTAGGTTTTATATTAAACCGAAAAAACATAATATTAATGATAATTGCTATAGAAATAATGTTATTAGCAGTAACTATGTTAATATTATTATCAAGTTTTAGTTTTGATGATGGAATAGGACAAATATTTAGTATATTTATAATTTCATTAGCAGGAGCTGAATCTGTAATAGGTTTAAGTATTATTGTTGCAGTTTATAGAATTAAAGGAAATATTTTAATTAGACAAGAAACTTAATGTATTTAACAATATTAATTTTACCTTTATTAGGTTCATTTATCTCAGGATTTTTAGGTCGAAAAATAGGAGTAACAGGATCTCATATAATAACTTGTACTTGTTTAATATTATCTAGTATATTAGCAACTATTGCTTTTTATGAAGTAGGATTAAATTCAAGTCCAGTTACAATTTATTTATTTAATTGAATAGATTTAGAATATATGAATATATCTTGAGAATTTTTATTTGATCAATTAACAGTATCTATGTTTATTCCTGTATTATATATTTCTTCATTAATTCATATATTTTCAACAGATTATATGGCTGAAGATCCTCATAATCAAAGATTTTTTTCTTATTTATCTTTATTCACTTTTTTTATGTTAATATTAGTATCTGGTGCTAATTTTTTTGTAATGTTTGTAGGTTGAGAAGGTATTGGTATTGTTTCTTATTTACTAATTAATTTTTGATTTACTAGAATACAAGCAAATAAAGCAGCTATATTAGCTTTAACTATGAATAGAGTAGGAGATATGGGTTTAAGTATTGGATATTTTGCATTATTTGCTTTATTTGGATCATTAGATTATGCAACAATATTTAGTTTAGTACCATTTATGAATGAAACAGCTTTAACTATTATAGGAATATTATTATTAATAGGTGCTATGGCAAAATCAGCTCAAATACCTTTACATTCTTGATTACCTGGTAGTATGGAAGGTTTTAAAGGTGCAAAACATTATATTTAATTTAATATATATATTTTCTATTTCTATATTTATTCTTACAATTTTTGTGATATAAAATATTTATCTATATTACCCATTATTCATTCAATACCTACTTCAGCTTACATATTATTACTGGAAACATATTAGGTGATAGTTATATTAGTCTTTCTAAAAATAAATAATAAAACTGAAGATAAATACTCTATAACTATAGATGTTTACTCTTTAAATTATTTAAATCATCTAGATCAAAAGGTTTATAATCAATTCACTAATACAAAAATTTATGCTTATCTTAATATTTCATTATCTCATCATAAAGGAAAAGAAGTATCTTATTATCAATTAAGAACTAAAATATATCCTCTATACACAACTGTACATAGTTTATGATATAAATGAAATAACGATGAAAATAGATTTATAAAAATTATTCCTTTAAATATATTTGATATATTTTAAAAAGTATTTTTAGCTTATTGAATAATGGATAATGGTTATTTTTATTCTTATGGTAGAACTCAAATAACACTTATTTGTACAAAATCATTTTCTAGAAAAGAATGTATAATTATTTAATCATTATTAGAAAATTTAAATATTAAATCAACTTTAAAAATAAGAGATAAAAATAAAACAGATATAGAATTAGAATATCTAAAACTAATATTGGTAGAGTTATCTCTTTAGTTAATCCATATATGCACAAAGATTTTTTTATATAAATTAAGAATATAATTGTTTTAAATAGGGCCTTCCTTAAACTTCACTATATGCTGGAACACCCTAAAGCTTTAAGTACTCATCTAAATTTTAATAATTATAAATAGATAGTTAAAATCTTAAAGATAATACAATGGGCAATCAGCAGGAAACCAACAAAATAAAAATAAATAATTAAATTTAAATCAGTTAAAATATTTTAAGAAAATGAGAAATTAACTATTTAATTATATTACCCCTTTTTTATAAAATTTATATTTATTAAAAAATAAAAGAGACAAAAAATTAATAAATTCTCTTAGTTTAATGGTAGAACTGTATTTCCTAAAATATTAATTTTGGTTCGAATCCAAAAGAGAAGACTGTGGAGGTTGTGGAAGAGGGACTAATTTAGAAATGTTTTAAATATTATATTTAAATTTATTTCTAGAAGTAGAGTAAAGATAAGTTTATCAAATCTAAAGATGAGTTTATATTTTACATCTGATTATGTAATATTTAAATTTATTAAATATTCTCCTTTAATTCCATTTATAATAATGATTAGTTAATTGTCATATTATCCTGATTTTATTTTTTTATATAAATTTTATATAATGATATTATTAAATTATTTAATGGATAATGGTTACATTTTCTATGGAGTTTTCGCATCTACTGTTGGATTCATAAAATATAAGTTAATTTTATTTTATGTAAATTCATTTTATGTAGATAAAGGAATTCAAACTGATGCTTGAGAAGACTATTCAAATAGATCTAGTAAAATAATCTAAGTATTAGTAACTTCAATTGATAATCTAATACTAAATTTATTTTTAATTGAATATATAAATATTGGAATTCAAACTATATCTGAAGATTTAATACAACATTATCTGTTTCACAAAACACATCTAACATAGGAACATAAATTATTACTGATGGTATAAGTAGTGTAAGTACAGCTACAACTGTTTTACCTATTCCATCTATGGATATTTCAATGGTTCTTAATCCATATTTATTAACAAAAGTAGATCAAGGAGTTCAAATTATTATAAAACCTATGTTTGGTAAAGATTGAAACATTATTATTGAATATATAAACAATAAATCTAGTTTCTTCTTTGATGCTTCAGGATATGATACTTGAATAATACCTGATCCTTCTGTTTTAATTTTAATTACTAATTATCAATTTTGACTTTCTTTTTTGATAAATTCAATCACTAGATTTATAAAATTTATAAATCATTCTATTAACTATCTATTACCCCCTTTTTATATATTTAACAAAATTTATTTTGTTTATTCAATGTCTCATTTAGTTTATATTTATATAAATAATTGCTTAACAGCAGAGACAGTTCTTTAATAATAAATACCTTTTTTTTTTTTATAATGTTTTTAAATAATTTAATTTCTATTTTAGAAATTCTTAATGTGTATACAAGCACATTTCTACTTATGTCCAGTTTAACTTTATTTTATTCGAAAGATTTAAAACTATCAAAAATAAGATTAATTAAATATATACAAATATTTTCTTTTGTTTGTTTATCTATTTACTTTATATATAATATATTTAAAATATTTAATATCTCCTTATCAGATATTATTATTTATATAGCAGATAATAAAGATGTAAATTTACATGATCATGTATCTGTAGAGAAAGAAGCAGATAAAGCTATAAATCAAGGATTACAAACAATTGGTACTCAAATAGGATTAGGTGCTACAATAGCAGGAGTAGCAGCAGCTATTGGTAAAACTTTAGCTAAAGCTCTTCTACCTCCAGTGCAAAAAGCTGGTGTAATAGTAGGTGCCGGTCTTCTTGGTGGCTTAATTTATTCTTCAATTTCTCAATATAATATTAATAAAAATTATAGCGATAACATAGAGAATATTACAAATGCTAATACTGCAAACGATTCTAATATAAATAATTTTATAAATGATAATATATCATCTAGTCCTTTAGAAGTTATATTATTAAACTTAGAATTAACAATTTACATATGTGTATATATGTGAGTTATATTAATAATCCAAATATTATTTAAATTTAATTTTAAAGATAATATAAAATTAAATTTATCCTTAATTTTAGGCAAAAAAATAAATATTATCTTAAAATTAATTATCAATAAAGTAATAATTTTAAATAAAAAAATGAGTATATTTTATATATGATTAATTCTAATTTCTGTATTAATTAGTTTATGTTCTTCTATTTTTTTTTTTTATTACAGATATATCTAATAATATTGATGATTATATAAAAGTTTATAATTCTATTAAAGGTAAATAAACTTTACTAAAAATAGAATATTAAATTTATATAAATTTGAAATATTTAACTATCTTATTTATTAATTAAATTACCCCTTTTTCAAGTAAATTATTTTTATAAAAGAGTGAACAAAGCTAATAAATACATAATTTTATTATTATTTGTTGTTTTGTTTATATTAAATCTAAATTTATTTAATTTTTTTTCTCATTTTCTTAAACAATAATTATTTAAATTTTATTTTTAGTAGGATCCTCAGAGACTACACGTGAAGCTCCTTTATAAAAATTTTATAAATATAAAGGATGAAGATATAGTCCGACCAGTAGAGAGATCTATTGTTAACATATGATGCCTACACCAGTATCAGCTTTAATTCATGCAGCTACTCTAGTTACTGCTGGATTATATTTATTATTAAGATCTTCACCTTTATTAGAATATAGTAGTACAGCATTATTAATAATAACTTTAACAGGTGCTACTACTGCTTTTTTTGCTGCCACTTGTGGTTTAGTTCAAAATGATTTAAAAAGAATAATTGCTTTTTCAACAATAAGTCAATTAGGATATATGGTAATGGCTGTAGGTTTAAGCCAATATAATGTAGCTTTAATGCATGTTGTAAATCATGCTTTCTTTAAAGCTTTATTATTTTTAGGTGCTGGAGCTGTTATCCATAGTTTTTCAGATCAACAAGATGTTAGAAGATTTGGAGGTTTAATTAAATTTTTACCTTTTACTTATACAACTATGTTAGTAGGATCATTATCATTATTAGCTACACCATGATTAACAGGATTTTATAGTAAAGATTTAATAATAGAATTAGCTTATGGTCAATATAGTTTTAGTGGTACATATGCTTTCATATTAGGAAGTATAACAGCTGGTTTAACTGCATTTTATTCATTTAGATTAATTTGTTTAGTTTTCTTAACTGTACCAAATGGACCAAAACAATCTTATTTAAATGTTCATGAAGCAAATAATAAAGTAATTATACCATTATTTTTATTAGCTTTATTTAGTATATTTTTTGGATTTATCTTTTCTGATTTATTTGTTGGAATAGCTAGTGATTTTTTTAGTAATGCTTTATTTATTAAACCTAATAATATTTCTTTAATTGAAGCTGAATTTAGTTTACCTTTATTTATAAAATTATTACCTGCTTTATTATCATTATTTGGTGCTAGTTTAGCTATATTTTTATATCATAAAAGTCCAATATTTATTATTGAATTAACTGATAATTTAATTGGACAAAAATTATATACTTTCTTTAATGGTAAATATTTCTTTGATATAATTTATAATAATTATTTTATTAATAAAGGGTTAGATTTAGGTTATAATATATCTAAAGTTTTAGATAGAGGTATAATAGAAATGGTAGGACCATATGGTTTATCTCATACTTTAACTAATACAGGAAAAAATATTAGTAAATTAGATACTGGAGTTATAACTACATATTCTATTTATATTACTTTATCTTTACTTTCTTTAATTTTCTTAATTTTTGCTCCTATATTAATAGATACTTCTTTATTAAATGAAATAAGATTATTTATAATTTATATTGCTGCTTTAATTATAGTTTTATCTTCTTCTAATATTAAATCATAATTAATTATATTTTTATAATTAATATTTTATTAATTTACCCCATTACAAATATAAATAAATAATTCAAATATAAATTTAAAATTTAATAATAATATGAACATAATTTATTAATTTAAATTTAATCAATGTCTCATTTATTAAGTTTTTATTATTTTTTATAATAATAAAAATAAATTGCTTTAATGCAGAGACAGTTCTCTAATAATAAATATTTTAATTTATTTAATATGAGATCAAAATATTTTACATTAAATTTAAATGCCTCAATTAATACCATTTTATTTTGTTAATCAATTTTCATTCTCATTTTTAACTTTACTTACTTTAATTTATATATTTTCTAAATATGTATTACCATTTTTTACTTTCCAACAAGTAATAAGAATGTATATCACTAAATTAAGTAATAAATCATAAATTTAATTATAATATTTATTTATAATTTAAAATAAAATTAATTATTATTATAAATTTATAATAATAAATTAATATCAATTTAGTTTAATCTAATTTGATTATTATATTATTTTACCCCCATTTTTATAATAATAATAATAGTTATATTTTTATAATTGTTATACAATAAAAGTATACTATATAATAATATAGTAAGATTTTAATCTTTAATTAAATTAAATTATGTTAATTTAATTAAATTTATGAAATAATTGAATAAGGCGAATCTTAGAATACTTAAATTATATTAATTAAAAAATAAAATATAAATTAAATTATAAAGTATTAATACTAATAAGTCATATATTATAAAATTTATAATATTATAAAATTAATTAAATTAAATTAAATTAATAAAGTAGATTAGTATTAAATTAAGAGAGAATAAATAAAAAATAAAAAAATAAAAATGTTTAAAACACTATCATTATTTAATACTATATATAACGATGCACCACAACCCTGACAAATAGGATTTCAAGACAGTGCTGCACCAGGATTTACTGGAATAGTAGAATTACATAATACTATCTTTTTCTATTTAATAGTAATATGTGTTGGAGTATTTTGAGTTTTAGGTTCATCAGTATATTATTTTAATATTAAAAAATCACCTATTATTCATAAATATTTAAACCATGGAACATTAATTGAATTAATCTGAACAATAACACCAGCTTTAATATTAATAGCTATAGCTTTTCCAAGTTTTAGATTATTATATTTATTAGATGAAGTAATATCACCTACAATTACAATTAAAGTAGTAGGTCATCAATGATATTGAAGTTATGAATATTCAGATTATGTTACTGAAAGTGGAGAATCAATTGAATTTGACTCATATATGATACCTGAATCTGATTTAGAATTAGGTCAATTTAGATTATTAGATGTTGATAATAAAGTAATTATTCCTGTAGATTGTCATATAAGATTAATTATTACTGGAGCTGATGTAATACATTCTTTCGCAATACCTTCATTAGGACTTAAAGTTGATGCTGTACCAGGTAGATTAAATCAATCTTCTATTATAGCTGAAAGAATTGGAACATTTTATGGTCAATGTAGTGAAATTTGTGGAGTATGACATGGATTTATGCCTATTGTTATTGAAGCTGTTTCTGTTCAAGATTATTTAGCTTGAGTTGATCAAGCTAATAGTTAATTTATATATATATTTAATATTTATCTTAAATTTTATATAAATATATAATTTTTATAATATTTATATTTCTAAATATTAATTAAATTTTATTAATTTACCCCATAAATATAAAAGTATTAAATAAAATCTTTAATAATAAATTATATATTTATATTTTTTATAAATTTAATATTTTATTTTTTAATATTTGAAAAATAATTTGTAGCATCAGGTAAAAAATTAATTAAATATTTCCTAAAGCCCATAATTTAATGGTAGAATGATTTCTTGATGAGAAATTCATAGAAGTTCAAATCTTCTTGGGCTTATTTAAAATTATATTAACTTTAAACCAAAAATTAATTACATTGTCAGAATATTGAAACAATTATTTTATATTAGATTAATAAACATTTCGTTTAATTTATAAAAAATAAATATAATTGTTATTTAATAAGTAATTATAAATTCATTATTTATATTTACTTTAATTTTAATATTAAATGAATCATTTATTATAAAATTAATAATTAATTATTTAAAATTAAATGGTTTTGATTAATAATAATAATTTAACTACAAAATTAATCAAAATATTTATTATTTTAAAATAAATATCTATTTAAGATAATTTCTATAAACTATTTATTAAAATAAGGTATAAAATACCATAATTAATACTTTATAATTTTCAAAATAAATAAAATAAATATAAAAATATATTAGTAAAGTTTTGAAAATAAATTAAATAAAAGATATTAATTAAAAAATTTATAAAACAAAAAAATACAAATGAGATTATTAAAAACTAATGTATTATTAAGATTATTAAATTCTTATATTGTAGATTCACCTCAACCAGCTAATATTTCCTATTTATGAAATTTTGGTTCATTATTAGGAGCTTGTTTAATAATACAAATATTAACTGGAGTATTTTTAGCAATGCATTATCAACCTCATGTAGATTTTGCTTTTAATAGTGTAGAACATATTATGAGAGATGTAAATGCTGGTTGAATATTAAGATATACACATGCAAATGTAGCTTCATTCTTCTTTATTTTTGTATATGCTCATATTGCTAGAGGATTATATTATAGTTCTTATAAATCACCTAGAATATTAGTATGAAGTATAGGAGTAATAATATTAATATTAATGATGGCTATAGCTTTTTTAGGATATGTATTACCTTATGGTCAAATGAGTTTATGAGGTGCTACAGTAATTACTAATTTATTATCAGCTGTACCTTTTTTTGGACAAGATTTAGTAGAATTAATATGAGGAGGATTTAGTGTAAGTAATGCTACATTAAATAGATTTTTCTCTCTTCATTTTTTATTACCATTTTTATTAGCTGCTTTAGTAATAGGTCATTTAATGGCTTTACATACACATGGATCTAATAATCCAAATGGAATATCTTCTAATGGAGATAGATATGCAATGCATCCTTATTTTACATTTAAAGATCTTGTAACTATATTTGCATTTTTATTAGCTTTATCAATTATAGTTTTCTTCTATCCAAATTTATTAGGACATAGTGATAATTATATTCCAGCTAATCCTATGAGTACACCTCCTTCAATTGTACCTGAATGATATTTATTACCATTTTATGCTATATTAAGATCTATACCTAATAAATTATTAGGAGTTATAGCTATGTTTGGTTCATTATTAATTTTATTAATATTACCTTTAACTGATGTATCTAGAATAAGAGGTAGTCAATTTAGACCAGCTATGAAATTAGCTCATTGATTCTTTATTATAAATTTTGTAATATTAATGTGAATTGGTTCTCAACATCCTGAAAGCCCTTTTGTAGAAGTAGGACAAGTTGCTACAACATTTTATTTTGCTTGATTCTTAATTATTGTTCCTATTATTGGTTTAGCAGAAAATACTTTAATGGATTTAGCTACAGATAATAAATAAATATTATTATTTTTAATTATATATATTATTTTTAAATAAATATAAAATTTATATATTAAATAATTATTATTTCATTTTATTTAATTTTACCCCCCATTAATAATATTATAAATTTATATTAAAAGAGTATAAATTATATTAAAATAATTTTATTATTTTGTTTATATATAATAATAATAAATAAGATTTATAATATTATTTCTGATATTAATTTATTTATAAATGACAAATTAATTATATGAATATAGACAAATCTTATAAATAAGGTAGAATTAGTTTAATTGGTAAAATAACGTCTTGTGGCGACGCTGTTCAGAGTTCAAATCTCTGATTTTACCCTAAATTAATATTTTTAAATATTTATTTAATTATTATATAAATTAAAAAATTAAATGAGTTAAGATATCTAAACCTGTAAAATTTATACAAATTATATGTGAAATTTTAAGATAAGGTTCCAGGTCTTTATATAAACTTTCATTATATAAAATTTAATTGTATATTGAAAAAATAGAATAATCTATGGATAAATAAACAGAAAAATATTAATTTAAAATAATAATTATTATTGAATCAAACACTTTTGTAAATTTAAATAATTAATTTAATAATTTAAATTTGTTTTTAATTTTTATTATTTTAGATGAGAAATCTTTAATTCCTATACTCAGACTTAATAATATTTAGAATATACCAGCAGTATTTGTTAATTATAATTATTTTATTTTAAATAATTAAATTATATATTAACAAATAATATGAACATAATTAGTTTCGTAGATATAATTTTTCTTCTAACTCATTTAATTTTTTAAATTATAAATGAATAATTGAATAAATAAATAATTTAATTTTATTAATTAAGCTGAAATAGTTTAGATGGTTAAAACTTATCATTCATGACGGTAAAATAAAGGTTCAATTCCTTTTTTCAGCTAAAATTATATATTTTTAGAAATATTAAATTTATTAAATCTGTTTTAAAATATTTTTATCAGGAATTAATTTAAAATAAAATATTTTATTATTTTATAAATTTATGAATTAGATAGTTTTAAAATAAATCTAAAAATTAAAAGTATAGATGACAATTTAGTAAAAACATCAAAGTAATTTAAAGGAATTATTAAGGATAACTAGCAAATTTATTAAAAAGGAGGTATAAACCAAAAGCCACAAACTAATTAATAATAATTATTAATAGTAAGTAAATTGTGGCGATCCTAAGGGAAACCTTAATTATTAATACTTCCTGAAGCAAAACATTGTATTAAGGAAAGGAAAGGAAATCAACCGAGACTCCGAAAGTAATGGTGAGTGAAATCGGATTAGCTTAAAGAAATTTAAATATTTGAAATAATATAAAATTAATTATTATAAAATGAAATTGGAATATTATTAATAATAATTTAAATAATTATATAATAATTATTTAAATAAATAATTACCAAAGAAGGTATTCAGTCCTGTAAAATAAAAATTCTCTTAAAAATAAGTACAATGAGAGATAACTTGTTGGAATATAGGGGAACCATCCTCTAAAGCTAAGTAAAATAAATTTAGCGATAGTGAAAAGTACTGTAAAGGAAAAGTTGAAATAGTTCATTGTATAATGAAATGAAATAGTCTTGAATTAGTAATTCTATAAGCAGTCGAAGTTTTAAAATATAAAATGACGACGTACCTTTTGCATAATGGGTCAGTAAGTTAATGATAGTAGCAAGGTTAATTAGCCTTAGCGAAAGCGACTAAATTATTTGTATAATAAAATTATATAATTTTAAATTATTTTATAAAATAAAATAGAATAAATTCCTTATATAATAAATAATTTAAAAAATTTATAATATAAGTGATTTATTTACAAATATAATTTTGGGTTAGTTACTATTATTAGACCCGAAGTCAGTTGATCTTTCCAAAACCAGATTATAATGGATCGAACGGTTGAATGTTGCAAAATTCTCCGAAGAGTTTTGGAAAGCGGTGAAATGCCAATCTGAACTGGTGATAGCTGGTTTTCTACGAAACATATTTTAGTATGACATCTATTAATAAATTTATGGAGGTACAGCACGGTAATTCCCAACTAATAATATATTTATATATTAAAAGTTTAGGTTGAGGGGATCTTGAAAATCTTACCAATGGAAACGAAACTCGAAATAACATAAATTGATAATAGATATTCAGACTATTCATGATAAGTTGAATAGTCAAGACGGAAACAGCCGAGAACATGGATCAAGGTCCCGAATGATTATTAAGTGAAAGTAAAGGAAGTAATAGATTGAATGCAGCTGTAAAGTGAGCCTGGTAGTCGCTATCTTTTAATGACCGTTGTAACAACGTAGCAGCCTTTAGACTATTGCGCCAAAAATTTAACGGGTCTTAAATAATCAACCGATATCCTGTTAATTATAAATATAATTAAAATAAATTATTTTTATAAATTAGGTAGTAGAACATTCAGTATAATTAATGATAAACAGTGTTTCATTGTTTGTAAATAACTGAAGAGATAATGCTGACATGAGTAACGTAAAAGAAGTTATAATACTTCTCGCCGAATACGAAAGGGTTATAAGGAAAGGTTAAACCACCTTATGTTAATGCGGCCTCTAAGGTTCAGAACCAAAGTTTTGACTGATGAGTAATATATTGAAAATCTTTATGGAAAATTATAAAAGATCAGGAAATTTAAATATATAATATATTATTAATAATAATTAATAATAAATTAAAATACTACCGTACTCTAAACCGACACAGGTTCGTAAGTAGAGAATACTAAGGCGTAGAGCTAAAAGTTGTTAAGGAACTCGGCAAGTTGTTCTCATAAGTTTGACAATAAGAGAAACCATATAAAATTTAAATTAGCCATAATATAAATAATTATATGGTATAATAAAATCGGAGGCCACGACTGTTTACTAAAAACACAATTCAGAGCAATTATTAAGATAATAGTATTCTGAATGAAATTTGCTCAATGCCATTAATATAAGAGAGGTAATTTTAAAGTTACTAATCGAAAATCTGGTTAATAGCGGTCTTAACTATGAGGATCCTAAGGTAGCAAAATAAATTGGCCATTAAATGTGGTCTTGTATCAATAATGTAACGATGGTCTCACTGTCTCTACAACTTGCTCAGTGAAATTGAATTGCGAGTGCAGATGCTCGCTGTCTTCAGAGGGACGGGAAGACCCTATGCAGCTTTACTATAGTTAGTTATTACATTAATTTAAATTCAATTAATAGTAATTAGGAATGTCGAAAGACTAAATTTGGAAAACCTTATAATTTGAATTAAATTTTTGTTTACTTTATAAATTGAAATTTAAAGGATAAATGACTAATTGGTAGTTTGACTGGGGCGGTCGTCTTTAAAAAAGTAGCAAAGTACATCCAAAGATTTTAAATTAAATTATAATATTATAATTATTTATTATAATATACAAACAAAAAATATTAATTCTCTAATATTTAAAATATTAAAAAAGAATTAAATAAAAATAAACTAAATAAATTAGTTTATTATTACAAGGTATAGCTAGAAATTGAATGGAGATCAATAAACCAGTGAAAGGTTTTGAAGTGTATAATGGCGGAAAGCATACCTAACTGAAAGACTTAGAAGTCGAACAGATACGTAAGTAGGGCATAGTGACCCTTCGCTATATAATGGAATAGACGGGGATCAATCGATAAAAGTTACGCTAGGGATAACAGGCTGATAGCCGGTAAGAGTACACATTGTTCCGGCTGTTTGGCACCTCGATGTCGACTCATCCTATCCTCCGGGTGAAGAAGCTTGGAAGGGTTCGGCTGTTCGCCGATTAAAAGGGTACGCGAGTTGGGTTTAATACGACGTGAGTCAGTATGGTCCCTATCTTCTGAAGATATAAATAGTAAAAAGGAGAAGACCTTCTAGTACGAAAGGATCAATAGGCTGTGTTTCTCTAGTGTACCAATTGTTGAATTTAATTATTATTTAATTAAACAAGCATAGTTGGGTAGCCACAAACATATTAGATAAGCGCTGAATGTATATAAAGCAAGAAACTAACTCCTAGATACTATCTTAATTATTATTTCTATTATTTTTTAATAATATTTCTTATTATTATATTAATCCATAATATAATTTTTAGAAATGAAATAATATTTAATTTTATAAGAAAAAGAACATTTCTTAATAGGATGCAAATGTAAGTAACTGTGAATTATTTAGTTTAGCATTACTAATTTATAAAATAGACTTGATGTTTAAAATTGTTCAATTTTTAATCTTTTTAATAAAAATATATTATTTATTAATCATATTTTTATTAAATTAAAATATTAGATAAAAGAATAAAGTATATATAAAAGGATAGTATATTATTTCTAATTATTAGATATAAATTTTTGTAATGTCTATACTTAAATTATATATTTTACATATAATTATATTACAGTTTTTTTTTATTTATTTAATTTAAATTTTGAATATTAGAAGTCGAAGCTATTAATTCAGAAGATGTTAACTTCATAGAATCAATTAATGGTAATTCAGATAATTTTAAATTATAATCTGGAATTAGTAGTATAAGAGTCAGTATTACAAACAAAAAACCTAAACACGAAAGAAATAGAAATAAAATCGATTTTTCTAACTTTCATAAATGAATAAAAAACCCTTAAAATTCGAAATCATTTTTTATTTCCAGTATAGAATAATGAATCATCTAAATAGAATGTATTTATACACTCATTTATTTTCGAATGAATAAATCCTGATATCATATCAGGATTACTATTTTGATTGATTATAATAGGTTTAGATAAATTTATTGTAGGTGTATCTTCATTATAAGATAAAGATGAGTATACAAATTCTAAAAACACTACATAAAATCTATCTTCCTTTAATTCAGATAGAAAATTTTTTATATCTAAACTATCACTAAATTCTAAAATTCTAAATTGACAGTTATTGAAAATACAAACATCATGTTTAATAAAATCTTCTAAATAAGAGATTCTATTAATAGACGTTGACATAAATCTACTATCTGTTTTAAATTTTGTACTAATAGATAAGGGTATTAAAAAAGCTAATTTATAAAAACTATCACCAAATATTAATAATTTAATATTTAAAATAATAATAAATATAATAAATGCTAATGAGATTAGTTGGATTAATCTTAAAAACATATTTTTATTATCACTTATTAAATTTAAAGTGGCTAATATGAAATTAGAAATTGCTAGTAAAAGCGGAATTATAAATCAAATTCCAGTCATATTATAAATAAATAAGATAACTATTAATATTAAATAAAATAAATACATTTAAAAAAAAAATTAATTCTTTTCTTCATTTAACGTCTGTAGATAGCGCTTTGGCATAGACGGCTTTAAGGTTTGTCTCCGATTTAAAATGAGGTCAGATTATTATTTGTATAGTTCCTATCTGAACATTAAAGAACATCAATTAAATTAGTATCAATAGATTTTAGTCTTACTCTAAATAATTGTAAAATATTATATTTTTGATAATTTTTCAAATCTTTAATATTTATTTTAATGATTTCATTTAATTTAAAACTATCATCCCTTTTTATAATATAATTAAAATAATCAATATAGGTTTAGTTTGTTAAGATAAATATTATAAAATATATAAATGAAAAACTTAGATAAATTCACAAAAGCTGAATTAATTAACAAATTTAAAAAATTAGAAAATCAAAATTCTAATCAATCTCAATCACAATCTCAATCACAATCTCAATCTAAATATCAATCAATTTTAAATATAATAGATAAAATATTACTTTTTAAAAATTTAATATTAAAATTAACTTTAATTACATTAATAATTAGATGAATTAAAAAATATTCATTAGTTAAAAAATTATGACATATTTTTAGTTTAATTGGTAATGCATTATTAGGATTCTCATTAATTGATATTTATTCTTGAGATTTTATTTCTTGAATTAAAGATACTTCAATTTATAAATGATATGCTGATTTATTTATTTGAAGTAAAAATGAAATTAAATCTACAGAAATTAAAGATATATCCAGTATTTCCAAAACTAATTGAGAGGAAACAGAAATTAATCAAAACAATAGACGAAATAATAGACCTATTATCGAAAAAATAATAAATAAAGAACCTGAAATTTTAAATCAAGAAGAATTTAATTCATTAGAAAAATCAAATAATTCTAATTATAAATATTATTTTATATTAGGTACATTAATTATTACAACTGGTATAGTTTGATATTATTGAAATGATATTAGACCTGGAGATGCAGCAAATACTATAATTGAAAAAATTAGATCTTTTCGATCATGATTTAATAATGACCCGAACAATATTATTGACAACAATCCAAGAAACAATACGATTAATATTCCGACGAATATAAATCCACCTATTGAAGATATTCAATTAACTGATAATACTCAACCTTCTAGTAATAATCAAATATTAGAAAATAAAGGTAAAACTGTTTTAACTTCTCCTAGTTTGGAGAATTTAAATGAACAAGCAGAAAGTTCATGAAATTCCTCGAGTTCATCAATTAGTGAAGTTTCATCACCTGGATCAGACGATTCTTCAGTTACAATTACTCCTGATTCTATTTCTTCATCTAAAATTACTAATGTTTTAATTAATACTTCTAATTGAAGAGCTAAATTTACAGATGAAGTAAACACTAAAATTAATTTTATTGAAAGTTCATTACTTAATGAAAATGAATCAGATATTAGTTTAAAATTAGCTGATTATTTCACTTATCTTATAAATGAATATAATATTGAAATTCAAACATATAATTTTATGAAAAATAATTCTAAATATACTATAGCTGATTTAAATAATATGAAAGAATCAATTTATTATTTCAGAGAATGAATTTCAAAATATCAACCTAAAATTTTTCCAGAGTCTACTGTTTCTATAGAAATAGGTAGTTTATCTGATTCTCCTAAACTATTAACTAAAAATATAGTTTAAAAAATAATATTTCAGTATGCTTCAGTGACATTTAAATATTAGGAAATACTTCGCCATAATGGCACTCATATAAATAAATCGGAGGTGCAACCTTAAACACAAAATTTATAAATAAAATTAATGAAATTTGATCAAAAGATTCAAGAAATGAATATTAAAATGTTTGAAATTATTTCTACTAAAGAAATTAATTATTTAAAAGATTTTGATAGAAGAATTCATATAAATAAATATGGTAAATTCAATTATTACAAAATTTATGATTTTAATCATAGTAAAATTTGAAATTTCATTTATGAATTAGAAGAAGATAAAGTATATACTTTAATTCCTTTTATATCAGCTAATGATAGACCAGATGAACCTTATATTATTTTATCTCAACAAATCTTGGTAACTTATAATAGTAATCCAGTATTATTAACTAATTATATTAAAAATAAAATTATTGATACAATTAATTTATATAATATTAATAAATTAGAAGAAGTTACAATAATATTTAAATTCAAAAAAGTTGAAATTAATTTTAATAAACATGTTTCATTTTAATTACCCCTTTTCTTAGTTAAAGGCTTAAATGTTAATGGTTAACAATAAATTGACGAGCAGTTTATATAAGTAGTTCGATTCTGCTTAGGTCTG
>Ga0307510_10000362_pt1 | contig 42863 bp, 46 predicted proteins | sample 12_EM_MG_FD_207224 | JGI IMG/M metagenome (GOLD analysis project Ga0307510, IMG submission 207224) | Populus trichocarpa ectomycorrhiza microbial communities from riparian zone in the Pacific Northwest, United States - 12_EM | ecosystem: Host-associated > Plants > Roots > Unclassified | place... | reverse complement strand
CAGACGTGCACGCGCGACTGATGGCACGCTATCCACAAGGTTTGTTTGGTTACGCTGGTTGCTCATCCCCTCGTCTGACCTCTTCTAGTTCCGGAGTGGTGGTATCTTAGTATCCTCGGTAAGTTTTCACCTTATTGACATCCTGCAGATTGCTTTCATCTAACTCTCGTGCCCATAGTCATCGTATTCGGGATGAGTGCAGTGACGATTGAAGTCTGGTCTACGGAAGTGCCAGTCTGGGGTTTACTCATTGCGATATCTGTCGCTGCGTTCTATCTTATACCGGTAGGAATGATCCAGGCGATCACAAATCAGCAAATCGCCCTCAATGTGATCACCGAGCTTATCGCTGGGTATGCACTCCCTGGTAGACCGCTCGCCAACATGATTTTTAAGACATTCGGATACATCGTACGCCGTTGTTTCGTTCTTTTGTCAGGACGGGTCAATGACATCTTTAATCGTATGATGTGACTCTAGATGATGGCACAAGCGCTACAATTCTCGTCGGACATGAAACTAGGTCACTATATGAAAGTGCCTCCAAGGAGTATGTTTTGGTGTCAAATCGTCGCTACAGTGGTGGCAGGCACGACACAGCTAGGCGTACAGCAGTGGTACGTCCCCTATCTTGCCAAGTCAAATCTACCAATGGGTTTGACGATCTTGGGCAGGATGTTTAATCACATTCGGGATATCTGCGAGCAGCAGCAGCAACATCAGTGGGTCGTTATCTATTTCACTAGTTGTAGTCATTGAACTTGCTACAGGTTCACCTGCGCCAATTCGGAAGTCTTCTATGTTGCCAGTGTCGTCTGGGGTTAGTATTTTGGTCACGTCGGTCGCAGCACCTCATCTCCCCCATTCTAGGTGTAATTGGACCCATGCGGCAGTTCTCGTCGGGACAAATATATTAGTAAGTAACGTACGCTACGCCCGTTCGTTGTTACTGATGGTAGTTTTAGTGGTGCGTTTACGAGAAGGCAAGGCGCCGTGCCCTCATAATTTGAAACGCTCCAGGTCTTACCTACTTCTTCCTGATGGGTGCTCTGGCACCGCTCGCAATTTGGCTGATCAACAAACGGTGGCCAACAAGCTTTTTCAAATACGTCAAGTGAGTATTTTCTTATCAATCGCTTGGCGTAATCCGACATTCTCCTGTCATTCAGCGTCCCTGTGGTGTTGTCTGGCACAGGTGCAATACCCCCAGCAACCGCAGTGAACTATATACCCTGGGCGCTCATTGGCTTTATATTCAACTATGTGATCCGGAAACGGCATTTCAATTGGTGGGCAAAATACAACTGTGAGTGTTAGCCCTTCGTTGTGCTTCTCGATGGCTGATCGAAGCTGGGCTTCCCAACCCCTCTTCCTTCGTCGCAGATGTGCTCTCGGCTGCACTTGACTCAGGAACAGCCATTGGGACCCTGATCGTTTTCTTCGCGTGAGATCGGCTCTTTGATTTTCTCCCACACTGGTTTACTGGTCTTACGCTTCTGTTAGACTTCAATACCCACGAGATGGAAACATCGGGACGAGCACTATCGGGCGCTGGTGGGGAAATACTGTCTACATAAACACAGCAGATTCAAAAACGATGCCATTACGGCAAGTTCCTGCAGGGGAATTCTTTGGGTAAGCCCTTCTCATTCGCGCAAACTCTGATGACCCTCCCCTCCGTCCAGCTCACCTACCACTTTGTTTGCAGGCCTACGTCGTGGTGACGTGTGTATTATTGGGACACTCACAGTACAGCCTTTGTTGTTGTAATTTTATGGTGTACACTAGTTAAGGCATTACGGACACTACACGATCTAATCTGAAGCTTCCGACCTAAATCCCATATTCCCATGATCAGCTCTTGTCGAGGTATTTTGGAATCTATTATATATATCATGGCACATTATGTACCTTTCAGCACCGTAACAGTGTCATACATACTGTATGTAATGCACTTTCGACGCTTGTGCTCAGCATCATACAGAATTCATACAGTGAAATATGAGCAAGTATTATGGCTGTGGTGCCTATACAAAGCAGGTCAACTGTACGGCTAACTGACTTACTGACTTAAACCGGACCGATTTGCCGGTTTAACTGTTTGATGTTGATGATGATGCCACCACCATCTGCTGCGTCGGCGAGCGAGACGCTTCCCTCGTCAGCATTCGAATCCCTCCTCCCAAAGTTGTTGACTATCCTCCAAGTGACCCAACGTCCTGAAGGGACGAGTAATGCACGCAATAAACAAGATTTGTTACAGGCCGTGAGTGCCACAAGTTTGCCTTGATTGCGCGACAAACTCTGTAGGGCGAACGGTGCGACATATACACACAGATCCAGGCGTTCCGCGAAGCTCTGAACCGGGCGCGCTCGCTCGCATGTGCGCTTCCAGGTGGCGAGCTACACATAGAGGAGCAAGACGAGATCATTGCCATGCTCGAAAGACTACGAGAAAAGAAGCGGTACGTTTTCGTCGTTGTTTGCCGCCAAGAGATGTACTTATAAGATAAACCTATATTGTAATATGTGTATGTATAATTGGGGGGTTTTTATTTTTAGGTCACAGCTGCGCGAGTTCTTGGACAAGGTGATTGATACCAAGGCCGCGGGATATCGCGTTCCTCAATACGCGAGCGTGGCCGGCGGCGGAGCTGGTGGATCAAACGCGCAGATGGATGTGGATTCGAACGCGTCGACCCCTGCGTGAAGTCAAGGTGTGACGTCGTAGTTTTTTGTGTATCGTGTTTCGTCTCGTCTTGTCTCACGAAATGAAACAGTACGGGTGGGGGGACTGACTAGCTGGGCTAGAGTGCAACAGTCCCAACTAAGTGGAATGCGTCCAACCGCTAGACGTGGTCTCCTTGAACCGTCCCTCCCTCCTCCCCTCTCTGCCCAGTTCCTTCTCTTTTTTTTCTGTTTTCTTTTTTTTTTTTTTTTTGTTTCGCCCTTTCTTCTGCCTCCATCGGCCGGTCCGTTCACCGTTCACACTAGGCAGTGCCTAACGTCCTTTCTGTTTCGTTTCGTCTTCTTTTTTCTTTCCTTTTGTTTTTGTGGCCACCGTTGTTTGCGTCAGGTAAAACCGGACATATGCATTCTCGTCTGTCTTTGGTCTCCTTACGTCCTCGTCACCATCTTTCATCGGCATCTCGCCCTTGCGGCACCGCCCACGCCGCGGTCTCCGTCCTCTGAGGGATCGTCCTCCTCGTCCTCCACATCTGCCTCTGTTGTGTGGAGCAGCCCAGCGCCAGGCGACCGATTTGGGCCAGGCGACACCATCACAGGTGAATGGCAGACGACGCAGAACGTCGTTTCGCCTTCCTTCAAGCTTTGCGCGGGTGGCGAGGACGGATGCGGGGCCACGGTCTGGCCCCGAGGTCGTCGAGAGCGCGGGATATTACCACGTGTCTTTGTGCGTCCGCGGGTGCCCCTTCTTCTTCTCGCCCCTTCTCACCCGCGTTTCTTTTGACAAAAATGAAATATGAATATCCATCACAAACTGAATTGCCGAATCCACCCGTTGAAGCCTTTACAGGACTGCTCCGAATGTGACCATGGAGGCTGGGTATTACCTCCAGATGAAGGACGACTTTGGCGACAAGTACACATTCAATCTTACACGTGAGCACTAGCCAAATACCTCGTCTTTGTTTTTTTTTCGGAAATAATAATACATAGCATTTTCCTAATCACACGACCGTGCTTCCATTTCTTTTTGTGTGTGTAGCAACCCCCCAAAGGAAGGAAGATTCGCCGGATGTCGCGCAACCTAGACCTCGACCCGACCAAGTGCCAATGTCGACCCCATCTTCCTCTTCATCCCACGGCTCAAAGTCAAATGGTGCCGCTCAGTCGGACCCGGTTGCCCCAGCACCAGCAGACCCCGGCGGCGGGAGCGTCCCTGGTACATCGCCCAACTCGACTGCATCTTTGACCCCCGGTGTCGGCGGCGCTGGCGGGGGCGGAGGAGGGCCACTGGTCGCGGCGGCTCACAATGCACCGCCAACCGCTGCGCTGGCCGTCCCGCTCTCCCTCACGGGTGCCATCGTTCTCATCGCGGGCGGCCTCTTGCTACACCACCGCCGGCAACTCGCCGCCGAAAGAGAGCGCCGCAACGCGCAGCTGGCCGCTAGCACTGGCACTAACGCCACCACCACCACATCCTCCTCCGAGTCGACGCACAATCTGCGCCCTGCTGGTTTGGGTGTCGACCTGGGAGGTGGCCGCACAGCCACTAGTAATACCAGTAGCAGGGACAAGGGGAGTGACAGGTACAGTTATTGTGGTGATGCGGAAAAGGCAGCGCTCTTTGTCCGCGCGCTGTTTCGCGGGGGTTATTCCGATCGTCATCACGCCTATGATGCGTATCATGATCGACGTCCAGACGCCCCGTACGTCCAGGGCGCACCAGAGCCACGCCTACGGACGCGCCAGTTGGACCTCCTCACACGAGAGTTTTCCACCCATTCCCGCCGCCGTCCACACCCGTCTTCGTCCTCCTCGTCACCATCCTCGTCGCGATCATCACACCCGTCGTCCTATCGTGGGATTTTTGGAAATCGCCATAGTGTCTGGCGCAGCGGTTCCACCAACACCTACAACGGCGGGGCTTCCTCGCTCTGGCGTTCGTTCTCGATCGCCCGTCGCAAGGTCGCGACGCCTTCGACTTTGTTGACCTCGCCAGCTTTGACTGAATCGGTGGGGTCCGTAACGTCGGAGGTCCTTCCGTCGTACTTGCCCTCACCAGACTTTGATGGTGCCGCTGCTCAAGGACGTGGGTCTGAGCACGGTGCAAGCACTGGTGATCTGGGGTTTGTGAATGTACCACTCAGTCCACCACCCCCACCCCCACTACATACGCGCGGGACAATTCTCGTATGAGGGAGTTGCGTGGTGTATATGAAGCTGTTGCTCACGCATTGGAAAGTGTGCGCAGAGTGTAGTGTTCACCAAGTTTTCATACTTGACCTGATTTACTAGTGTCACTAGTTTTCATCCTTTTTTGTATTGTAAAGTATTCAAAGTTTATAGTTAAAAAATAACTTCAATTTCTTCGGGTACTGTCACATTACATGGGGAAAGCGGACAAAAGAAAATACGACAACAAAGCAGAGTGAAAGTACAGTACGTAGTTAACCGCGGGCATCGCTGCTCGAAGGAAGTGAATGGTACAGAACCAATACATGTGTCTGATAATGGCAATAAGTGTGTTCACCTATTACAATGGGAATGAGCGTATGAAGAATGAATTGAAGGGTATCAATGATGCTGCGACCAGACGCGAAGTGGACAGAAAGACTGCCCAGTGCCATAAACGATAAATCAATCAAGCAAGCAAGCGAAAGGGAAGATGGCGAAAGGCGGAAGGGTGAGGAACACTCGGAAACGATGCGATCTCCCCTATGATGTTGAGACACTGTCACGAAGGCTCATCTCCCCTGCGCGCTTTGCAAGGTCTCGTATTGTCGTAGGAAGCGTGGTTGTGAACACTAGCACTGTTCTGACCTGATCCTCACCCTCGTGGAGTGGTGGAACACCATCAAGCCCTAGGGCACTCCTCTTCCACTGACTCTCCGCGCTTTGCGGCATATTGATCAAGGAAGCGCAGGGAATGATGGAGAGCAGTGGTGGGGGATCTGACGATACTGGGTAGCTTCCAGGAATACGGCCTGGAAGATCAGCACTTGGATGCGGGGCTGGAGCTCGTGCGACTACCCGAAGCTCGACCCCACGTGTCTTCCCAGCGCGCTGGATCTCGACAACCAAGACATCCGCGACGCTGTTGCCATAGGAACTGCCAGCGAAACAAACAGAGACGTCGTGGCAAGCGTTGCAGTAACCACGGAATTCGGTCCAACCCGAGGCGCTAATTATCACATGTTCACCACGAACAAGAAATGGGTCGCTCGGAGTGCCATGCATGCTTCCTCCCGGCCCGATATAAATCCCCGAGGATTGTGCATCGGCATTGGCGGGTGAAGGAGAGGGTTGCCACGACGATGGGATGTCGTATGTAGCAGCGCTCACAATTCTACCTTCCTCGTCAGTAACAAGCACCTGAGATACATGGCGGGGCTTGTCAGCGCTCATGTTTGGGCTCGTTGATGGAGAGGCGGTGGTGGCCGCAGTCAAGGCCGTCACTACTGAGGCGAACGACGTTGTTGTGGATTCGGACGTCGTTGAAGTGTTGGATACCGCAGTCTGGGCCGATGTGGCGGAGGATACAGACGTTTTTTTCCTCGCTTTGTCGGACTAAATAAAACAAGCCAAATCAGCACCCGTTCCAGGCTTGACAAAGTCAATGTTCATCGCTACGACTCACGTCAAAGTCCCGATCAGGTTCTGCTTCGGAATCCGGAAGAACATCAACGCTCTGGTCGAAGGTCGAATCCGGGCAAGGCCGTGTGAAGCCTGTTACCGCTTTTGATGCTTCCAGTCTTCCCGTTAGGTCCTGTCGTACTTGTCCAGCGTGGAGAAGTGGAAATGGGGTCACGGGACGATCTCTTCTCCGAGCGGGGGCCTTCCGCTGAGTCCGCATTGCAACATCTGAACGCCGTTCTGGAGCTTGCGGCGTGAGTTCGGCCGGAGGTTTATCCATTTGCAAATATGACCGCCGTCGCTGGGGCTGCCCAGTCTGAGTGGGCCTTGCCTTTGCCATCTTCTCGGAGTCCCTTCGCGAACCTCTTCTGACGACATCTGTCTGCTCTCCTTCCGAGGGACGTGACCGGGACGTAATAGCAGTGTTAACAGGAGGCGCATGCGGCAGTGGGCTAGACGGTGGCGGAGATATCGGGGGAGGACCAAGCGTGGGAGCGGCCGCCCGTACAGTAACTCCGGGGAGGGGTACACCTTTCTGAGCTGGAGGGAGGGGAAATGTCAGGGAGAGCGGAGATTTGCAAGGAGACGCAGGTGCAGTAGAGGCACAAACGGAAGGAGCAAGACGTCCACCAGTAGCCGGTGTGTGATTGAGAGAGGAAGGGGGGGATTCTGAATCGGAAGACCACCTGCTAGAAGGCATGGGGAAAGAGTGAGATTCCTTGTCTGTTTCACTGTCACCATCTAGGAAACTACATTGGGGAGAAGAGCCGGGAAGACGGGGGTTGGATGCGAAGGTGTGGGACATCTCATCTTTACGAAAAGGATCTTCCTGTGGGGTGATGGAACGGTCCTGAGGCAATGCATGGCATTGTTGAGCATCATCAGGGTCTGCGAAACCAGTGGAGTAAGGGTGAGAATGGTTCGATGGTGTAACTGGGGAAGGTTCCGTTGATGGGGAAGAGTGGTGGGAGCGAGGTGATGTCATCTTTGGGAGAGAAAACTTTGTACGAAGTCTGAGTTTCAGAGACGATTTGGACGACTGCTGGTAGATCAAAGGTACGTGAGGATATAAAGTGGAGGCGGGGGGGGAAAAGTGCATACATGCGCAAGACCTGGTCTAAAATCGGGCTTGACAACATCATTCTTTTCTGCAGCCAAGTATGGAGTAGAGACCGCATGTGAAGACAAGCCAAGGAGTGCTGGGGCGGCAGCAAAAGCGGAAGAAAGTCGACGCGAATTTGAACGGGCCGGTGCAGAGCTAATACGACGCGTCGGTGGACAGGCGCGCTTGTCTACATTGTCTTCTACATTGTCGTCATCGTCAAAGAAAGAACTTTTGGGCTCCGAGTCTAGATCTTCAGGACCGTGGGGGTTCCTTCCCGAAGCACGGTTGAGAAAGTTGCGTGGAAGCGAGTTTGCGAAAGGAATGGGAGTCGGCGCGCGCCGGGGCAGCGTGGGAACGAACGAATGTGGTGGGGGCGGGTCGAGTTTAGGGTGCGGGCAGAGGATCGAGGAGGCGTGCGATTTGACCTTGCGAAGGAAGGAAAGGGGAGAGCGGCGGGCGCACTTATTTGTCGACGAGGAAGGCACCGTCGGCGGCACGAGTCTGTTGGGGCGGAGGGGATCGCGGGAGATGTTGTCGAGGTTTGAACCGATGTCGTCGAACGAGGCGGTCACGATGGCTTTAAACTCTGCCATTCTGTCGGATGCGTCGGCGTGATAGAACGAGGACATGTCGAGGGAGAGTCCGTACCCGGACCCATTCGACCTTCTCTTTAAATACACATCCTCGCATTCCATTCCCCCTAATTTTGGGCATCCACTTACCCCAATCGTTCGGTATGTCGGACTTCTATCGGTGGTCTTCCTCTTCCCCGCCCAAGCCCATCCCTGGACTTGATATATCCTTTTACGTTCCCTGACTATCCTCCTCCTCTGTCAGGTTCTGCAATTACCACTCTCTTCCAATCCCTGCGCCTGCGAATCTAGAGGCTCTCACAGTGTCTCGCGCATTAGTATTCACCAGATCCACTCGTCCTGCCGGAAAAAGCCAAATTTTAGACTTGGTGGACAGTGTCCATTTTGATCGATGTTCATCTTTCAGAGCGTCTGATCGGGTCATGTCCGATGAGCTGTCATTCATCTTGTTTCCCATTCTCCTCGGCCTATGACAATGCGACCCTCCATCGGCGCTTTCCGGCGTCCATGCTAACTCTCGACACTGCCATCTGCCATTTACCCCCAATTGGGTAACTCGACTACCCTTCGTCCCGACGCGACAGATCTTATACTTTGTACTATAGTACTCCCTCCTGCGTGCCATCGGTGCCACGAGATCAATGACCAGGATAGTCCACGCATTGAACGTTGAACCCACTTCACTGGACCGGACATAAACGTATAATGCCGCAATGCCTGTCAACCTTCGATGCTTCCGTCTAATTTGATGACCGCCGCTTGCGCGTCGAATTCTTTCCCAAGCGCGACGCGCGCAAAGCTGTGATCCCGCTTCGTCTCAGCGTGATGCGTGATGCGAACATGAACGGTTCTTCTGTCATACTTTTCGCATCTCGCTTCCGTTCAATTCAACGGAGTCTGCTGTTACCCGTGTCACGACCTTCACTCTGGCCCCTCATCCGGGACAATCATGGCAGTTCCGGTGTAATTGTAGGACCATGACATCTCAGATATGACAGGTATCATCGGAACATGTCTTTCCAATTATCCATCATATGTTGCATGGTTTCGTCCTTGTTCGCTGGGGATGAGGCGTGTCCCGTACGATGCGGAATGTTATACCCTGTAAATTCATCTGACCCATGCGAGGATAAGGGAAGGGTGTTGCGTTTCCAGACCAACAAGATGACATTCGACCTGTACTCGGAATACACATACACAGAACTACGGGATGCGGCCGGCCCCATGGTCACCGGACAAAGCGTATAAATATGAACAAGGTAAAACCAAAATGAGACAAAGAGGGTCAACGTGGCGCGACGCGGCATGAATCAAGAAGGTAACAGAAGAGAAGACAACAGAGTCACGCGCTGCGGTCAGCTGAACGCTGTCGTTGCCGCAGCGACAAGAGCAGCAAGCGATCGCCCAACTTCTTTACAGTGTCGATTTTGTGGATTCTTTCAAAGCTTCCGGTTGCATCGCAAAATTTTCACTTTCCTCATCAAGGCCGAGACCGAGAAAATTGTCGAGAAGGCTTGCGGCGCGCTGCTAGAGGGCGTTGCTCGTAGCAGCCGGTGTGGTAACAGCTCCACCAAAGCCGGGGTTTCCAAGTATTAGTACACAACCCGAGTCACCCCCAGACGCCGGCTCACACACCAGGTGGCCATCTTTATCTGCAGCCGTAGCAGCTCCAGCTACGAGTCGGTCCTGTTCATGTCCTCCTAGTGGTTGTGACGTAGTAGTAGCAGCGGCACGTTTCTTCCCACGGCGGCCGCCACCTAGTCCCACGTAGCACCCTGCCGGAACTGTCCCTTCCCGGCTTGAAGACGCCAATGTACCATGCGCTTGCTGAGCTGGCACAGCGGTCGACCCCGGATTCGGGAGGGAGTACCCTATTCCTAGACCGATGCGCCGCACGCTACCCAAACCTCCTCCTTCGGGCGTCGTGGCGATGCTCCCCATCGGGGCGGCCAACGGAGAAGAGGGTAGAGGCGACGAATCAGCGAGGCGTGCAGTGTGCTGAAAGAGCATGTTCGAGCGAGACTTGCGCAGGAGCGCACGTCCCTGCTCGCGTATCCGCCGCGTCAGAGCACCCAACGTCGCAAACGACATCGTCTGCACTCGCTCGTGCTCGTGTCCGGGCGCGTGTGGTAGGACTCCCGTCTCGGCCGACGCGTTGCTCCAGCGGAATGTTGTGTCCATGCGCCGCGGGCTCACCGCAGCTTCGTAGCGCTCTCCACTTCTACCTACACCAGCACCGTCTTCCTCTCGTAAGTCAGTTGGAAAGGACGGGTCTGGCGAACAGCGGAATGGATCCGCATCCAGGCCGTGCCACGAGAGCTCCGGTAGTTCCCGCTCGCAGAGCGCGTCTAATGCGGCCATGTCTCCCGCCGCCCGTGCGCTGGGGCTGGGGCTGTTGGAGCGCCAGCGGAGTAGGCGGGCCGGGAGGCGAGTGCGGGTCGGCGTCGGCGTTCCCGGCCCGCGAACGGCACGCAAATCTATTTCGCTGGCGCGTGGCGTGACGAGAAGCGGGATAGGCAACGCAAGCGCATCCCGAAGGCTGATTTGTGGAGACCCACCCAAGCTTGGGTCCGAGTCCGAATCATGGCCCTTCGTTACTTCATGCGATTCTTGTTCGGGGAGGAACGTGCCGAACTCGTCGATACATACGCCCAATCCTACTTGAACGATGCCATCTCCCTCGTTCAGCTCAGGAAGGAAAGATTTATGAAACTGCTCATCCTTTTGCCGCGGCTTTAATCGCGGTGTAAACGTATCGCCGCCGTCGGTACAACTGCCGAGAAGTGATGGGGGCGATGGGTTACGCGGTCTGCTTGGATAAAGTGGCACCTTGTTTCCATGCGATAGAACGGCCGATTGGCCAGAGGCGATGGTTGTGGCGCCCGGAGAGACAAGATCTACTGGTCGAGTGATGCGCGCCGGTGTCCATGGGAGGGATTTCATGATTTCAATTTCGGTATCTACAGTACTCAGTGATAGGTCAGGAGCAATGATCATGCTTGGCATGTCTCCTGGCAAATCAGACGTCATGTCAGGCGTCGGGAGAGTGATCGGGATATCTGGGACCCTTGCTAGGCAAATATTATCCCAGTCACTGAGGTCACGTCGTCATTTACCGTCAGCTAAAACGAAGAGTATGACAGCGCACATGTCTGTAAACCATCCGAATGCCTTGATCTGTTCGATGGTAGGTCTTTTGAAAGGATTGCGGTCTAGACACTACGTGACATGTCATGCTTCTGAACACGTTTCCCGTCTATCAGAGCTCACCTTCGTGATCAGATGTTCGATGGCCGTGTCGACTCCCTCCAACGACGCAACAGGCAAGAGTCCATTTAGGATATAATCTCGGATCATATCAGGGTGCTCCCGAGTGCTGTAATACCACGGATGCTACGGCAAACACAATGTCAACTCACAATGATCGCACATCCCGGGCGCGCGACATACCTTTCCAGTAATCATCCATATCAGAATGACTCCAAATGCCCAACAGTCCACTTCGCGTCCTATTTCCCAGCCGAGGAGCATTTCGGGGGCCTCGCACCACTCTTGTGCGCTCGCAAGGACCCCAAGCTGCCTTTCTGCGATGGATGGAGGCGCGTTTGGACGCGTAGCGGTCACTATGGCATGCTCAAATCCGCTGATGCAAATGTGTCCATTTACGCGAAAGAGGATGGTCGTAGGTCGGATGTCACTGTGTATTATCCCGGCACGGTGTATGAAGGAGATGCCGGATACCTACCGAGATTTAGCTATTGTGGGAGAGAAAGAATGAACACTCACGATCTCGCACGCCCACCGCTTCATGCGTGCATTGTCCACGGGACCTTCGGCTCGTATTAGCCCCATCAAGTTTCCACCTCCACAATGCTCCAGAACGATGAATAGCGTCTCGCCGTCGTCCCAGAATCGCGACGCCCGTTGGACATATGGATTTTCCCCGCGTCCGCGCGTGGACAGTACCTCCAGCGCAGCGCGTTCGGCAAGCGCGGCACGAGACAACGGCATGCGGTATGTTCGGATCGCATATAGCGCATGGCGGAGCGGGGCTTTCTTCCTTGATGGGGTGCAGCCCGAGGAGACCGCTAGGGAAAGGTGTGAAGTCTGCGTACGGTGTAGTGTCCGCAGGATGGTGTAGGACTCTTGTGGGGCTACACGTTCAGGGGTTCCAACTGGCGGGCTAAATGGAGGTGTGGGGAGAACGTTGGTCAGAGCCAGATCAATGGGCGCAGGAGACACCTTCGGTTTGGGCGAAATGATCATGACTTCCTGTAAATTATATGGTAAGTGTGGATTAAAACCCGCATCCATAATGGGCTTGCCTCGACTTCATCATCTTCCCACTCGGAGTCAACGTCTCGGATATTCGTAAGTTGCTTCAACGATGATTAGCGTTCTGTGCATGTCCACCACAGACATCGCACACCTCGACGTAATAGCTAGCCTCAGCCTGGCTCGAAAAGCGCTTAGCATCTTGAACGGGCACCATGGCCGTGTCTGCCGTGATGGCGGGGCTCTGAAGGGTATCATCCTGAATCGATAAATTGAAGAACGCCGAGAACGACGCCTACAACGACAAGTGGTTCAGAATCGCGTTGGTAACCTCCACGATGGGTACGTACGGAGAAGGGAACTGAATCGAATATGTCTGCGTCCAGAATGGGCGGCGTGTTTAGATACGGTTGAGAGCGGGGCGTCACAGACTCGCACTCTGATTGTGGAGGAGACGCGGGAAAATTGGCCTGGGAGGTGTCAGACGGTTGATATGCTTTAGCGGGTGAACACGGCGTGGAATGTGGGCTTACTGGAGGAGCGCGAAGAGCCATGGACATGCGAGAACCTGGAATCAAGAATGGCATTTCCAGGAGAGAAAGAGCAGGATGGCTCAGCTGGTGTCATTCGTTTTGTGCGATTGTGCGACGGTTGGATTCCCTGTCAGATGGATTCCAATGCACATCCCAGTCATGTTCAATCCAAGACTCTAGCAGCATACCGACGGAAAGATAATCAGAGGATGTCCAGACGTGCATCCTCTCCACTGTACAGTGTGACTTGTCGACAGCAAGCAAACTTCTTCAGTAAACTACAGCCTGAGTGCAACTTGAACTGGCCAAAGACGCGACTCGGCCCGTTCGAAGCTTCGACGCGTACCTGGGTTTGGCAGATGCAGATGTGCGAACGCGAACTTTATTAGACCATTATTAGTCATCGATGAGTCATACTCGCTCGCTACCGACCGTACATGCCACCCACACAATGGGCATCATGCCAGTATACTCAAATCCACGCTGGAATAAATAAAAAAAGGCATATGTTGGTGAAACAAAGACTCTCTGTCGTACAAAGGGACGGTATGAAGCAGCAGTGAGTACTCATAGAAGATATCTTTTGTGACCACTAGCAAAAACTCATAGTAAGAGTACAGGAAAGGAATACGACACAGAAAAAAATTCAGCAGTATTGTCATTCCTTACGGAGGGGTCAAAGGCACTGAGAAGGCTATCCATCCACTGCACCGTAGCGAAGAAAGACTATGCCGTGAATCGCAGCCATCGATGATACAGCCTCAACCAGGGGTCCTCCAATTGAAAGGGCGTGTGTGGGGTTTATTTCACATCGTCGTGTTGCTGTAATTAGAGGGTGGAATTGGGGCAGGCGGTGGGTTGAGGATGACAAGGCGGCAGGGGGGCTGGTGGCATCCACAGAAACAGGAGGCGAGTTCGGAGTCGTGACGGGGGACGTAGCAGACATATGGCACCATTGTAAGGTAAGGGCCCGGCGGAGAGTGGCGGAAACTGCTCAAAATTAATTGCAATCAAGCCCGCGATGTAGGTGGATGAGTGCTCCCTTGGAGCGCCCCCCGAAGCTTGAGGTCAGTGATGTCGCCATCAATAGCGTTAGATGAGCCGACGGCATGCGGATACAGAGCATTGGTATTGCTGTGGCACCGAGGACATGAACTCTCCGATGGGTGATCTTCGTTCCAAATGTCAAACAGTTCGGTGTTCGTGGCTACCGTTATATCAAGGCTTGGATATACACATGCCAAGGAGACGGTATAGGAGTAAGCGTGCTGGCGATACGTGGCAGGGCCTATTCCGCTCGGGGGGGGCGCCAATTCATCTGCCAAACACCCTGCAGCAGAGCTCAACCCCCCTAGCAGGGTGGGATCTATAGACGTCTTGTGGCTATCTGGACTCCGATGACTTCCCGGAGGCTTCTATTTGCGAAATGGTCCATGGCGGTGACCAATTCGACTTGCCTCTTTACATCCAAAAGGGTATCATAGAAAGCGAAACCTGATGCCGAAGTTCTAGCAAAATGCCTACGGCGCCAAGGTTCCGCAATGCATTCAGAATATTTTCTTTAAGATCAGAACCTGTGATTAGAAAGATGTGGAGGACAGATGAATATGTTGATATTGAGGGCATTGGAACGGCAAGCTGACGAGAACGTTGGGATGGGGGAGAGACCAGGCCGGCGATATCCATAGGAAGAGTGGGGAATTTATGTCGTAGAGAGGCGAGGGAGATGGAATCCGGTTGTAAATATAAATGCGGGAGATAGAGAGAGGTTGTGTGGATTGCATTAAAGCAGACATTGGCTGGAATTGAACCTTGGCATATCTATACTGGAGAACCCCATAGGAACATGCCATTCAATTCTCTTGCCTATTAGCACCATCAAATCGGGTGGTCAGCGGGCAGACTCGGATTCTGGATATCAGGATGGAGGTGGCTCGGGTCATCACAAAGATATATGGGCACCACTGGTCGATACTCATCCCAAGAGTCGGTACACACCGGGGTCCCAGGTGCGGCGACAGGATCGATTGGATGTAAGTCGCTGCACAAGGTGGCGAGGAGTTTGGCAAGAAAGCGTATTAGTGATAGAAGGGAAGTAGGATCGCGCCCAAAGCGCCGCGCGAAGTCCTCCTCGAGGTTTGGCGCCAGGGTCCGCCCCATGTTTCGCGCCAGGTTTCGCGCCAAGTTCTGTGCCTTGATCCGCGCCCTCTGCCAGTCATTGAACCTCGTGGCATGCATGAAGTTGGTGGGCTGTCCGAAATGCCCCTGGAATTCCAAAATTACATTCCACATGGAGCAAAATTGATGCTGAAGCTCGGGCGCGGTGTTCGTGACGTTAGAGTCAAATCTTTGTAACGCAGTTAACACTTTTTCGACGACTTCGACATCAGAATTGCGAACGGAATCGTGATGGAAAAGCATCCACAGGACAAGGTTGAGGAGATTGGAGAATAACAGGTCGTCACCCTGGGGGAGGTGGTCTTGGGTGATGGGCTCCGACAAGCCTAGCTGAAGGTTCATGGCTAGTAACGAGAGTCCACGCGTGTGTGCGGTAACTAGGGCCATGAAAGACTTGGCCTCGAAGCTGTTGTGCTGATCTGCAAGAGTACCCAACTCGATCCACTTGAACACGTCCGTGCCGATGAGACTAAGCGCTTGTTGGAAAGTTGCACGTTGTAAATCTGGATGGATTTCCAGAACTTTCAAGCACATTCTGCTCCTCTGTTTCCTCTGCGCTTCGTTGACTAGATCAGATGAAAGCGAACGACCCATTAATTGTAAAATGGCGCCTGATATCTTTTCCGAAGCTTCCAAAAGAATCCTCTGAGGTTCCTTCACCAAAGAGGACTTATAAAAGCCAGGAATGGACGCAATGATCTGTTCTAGCTCGACCTCCTCATCCGCAAAATCAAAGGCCCATGACAATGCGCGGGCATCAATCTGCCAGGAAGATCCATAGGCATACGATTCCATCTCTTTGTCCAAGCCACCTCTCAACCACTTTAGCTGCGTTTTCGCGAGGGTGGTGAGGTTATGTACGGTGTTTTTGGTAGGCCAGGGAACGCAAGTGGGGAGTCCGACCTTACCCTTAAACTTGACTGCGAATCCGACGGCGAGCTTGAACAACTCGAGGAAGAGGCACCGTACTCCTACGTGTAAGAGCCAAAAAGGTGTGGAAAGCGGGGTATGATATGGACTGTCATGGAAGACCAATGGCATGAAGGTAAGCAGCAGATAGGCAAGACCGCTGAGGCCAACACATGAAAGAACCGCTGTAAAAACCGTCTGGTTGGTCCCAAACAGAAATATCGGTAGGCCGGCGAAGAATAGAAAGACGGACGCGTGGAGAAGCCCAGGTAACGCCTCGACTACCAAAGGGAAATACCGTCTTTCTAACCCTTCTGCAAAGAAGGCGCGAACTCGTGCCCGTTTGAAGAGACTGTACCGTGTCCTGGTCACCCTGAGGTATCGCCTCGCCCACTGTTGTAGCAACGTCGCTAAGAGCGCGCAAGTAAGACTGATGATGAGACTCATAAACCAGAGGACATTGACCCAGATTGCAGACGAGGATGGTGAGAATGTGGATGGATTAGAGAGGTTTGGGGGAATGGGAAGAACAGGGTTGGTTGAGCTGCTGGCGGCAGTGACTTGGTAAATATACGCAAGATAATAAGCGGAAGTGTCTTGAGGGTTTTGTCGAAGGTTCTGATAGGATAGTCCGAGGAATCCAGCGACCGTCGCGGAGAATAACCCAGTCTATAAGAACTCGGTCATGAGACGGAAAAAAAAAGAAACTGTTCTTTCGACATACGAAGACAAGTATACTATCTGCATCTTCTTTCCAGCTTTCGGCCATCTTCGTATCTTCTTCATCTGCTGTTTGCAGATAGATGGAAAACAGCGCCCCAGACGCATCGGAATACACAGCCTCTGATTTAGAAGAACGACTAGGCGTCAGAGGGACATTGGTGGCCGCATTGTTGTCCATATCTGCACCTACTGTACACACGGCAAGTTCGATGAGGTTGGTGCGAGGCAGTCGAATGAGGAGGCTTACCGACGGCAGCCTCGGGAACTTGAATGTTACCGAGTTCTATATGTGCTTCGTCGGCCATCTAGGGAGAGCGATCGAGGCGATGTTAGTGTTGATGCGTTATTTGTGTTTGTGACTGGGCAGGGATGCAACGCGTCCTCAGTCTCTGTTACAACAGTCAAATAATGACATAATCAACAGACCCCTGCCCCTGGACTGGACACGGTACTCCTCTGAGGAAGATTTTGTCTCCCATTTGGAACTTGAGGAACGCCACCGAAAAGGAAAAAGAATTGGTATTGCACTCTGGCTGCTAACGAGGAGAAAAAAGATTTCACGAAACCGTACCACAAAGAGATCTTCGGTCGATCGTCGATTCAAGATTCGATGACAATGACAGTGGTAAAAATGCCAGGACCGTGGATTGAACACGGGACCTCCAGAATACACCTGTTGTTTGGGCTTCAGTCTGTTGCTCTCCCAGCTGAGCTACCCCGGCGACCAATGTAGTATCCGCATCTTTACATACTTGACTCGGAAGAGGGTGCCTTACGTTTGTTCAGCGTACGCGTACCATCATCGCCTCTCTCGGCCTCTCCGAGAAAAGAAGACGAAACCAGGACTTGATCATGATCATGGAACAACTCTCCCAGTTTCAATCTTATCTTATCAGATGGTTGAGAAAGATGCCACGGTTTCGCAGGCTCGGTTCTTCAAGTTCACCGGCCCCGTGCTCATCTGCCCACATTGCCTTCCCTACTGTCGACGTCTCGTCTCTTCCCGGTTCAGCATGGTCTTTCTATCCCGCGGAGGCCCACATCAGAACTCACCGAGACACGTCACGGTTCCATAGTCACTAGCAAATTGTTTATTTGGGACTGTCGGCTTCAATGGGGTTGTCAATCTAGCGACATCTGACCAGAGGCCTAAAATCTCTCCGCCTTCGCAGCAGGACCATGGATGGCATACGACGCCTCTGATTCGAAAATGCTACATAAATGTATTCACCACATAGAGGCACAACTAGTGGGAACACGTACTGTTACGGGGGTTCCTGATCTCCGTCCTTTGACCCGAATAGCAAAAATACTGTCCTCTGAGGTGAGAACCATTTGCCAGGTGCTCATTAGGGTGGCCTTTGGATCCTATGTTCCCCAATTCTGTGTCTGATATCTATTCGCTTCAGTTGCACTGGGTGAAAGATGTCATGGCCGAGTAGGAGTGCGAATCGCGGTATCAAGCCTCAAGCCTGAAGGGCTTCCCTGGGAGAATAGTATAATTCCGGATAATTTTTTTCCATTTGGAGAGGAATACCGGTTTACAACAGCTGGTGTTGCTGATACTTTCGAGTGCGAGTCTTCTCCCCGGCACACAATAACTTGTTGGGCCGTACAAGTTCAGTAGGCGGCAGGTGCCTTGGAGAAATAGCATACTACATGATACTTCATCCGATCCGCGACCCAGGCTGTTAAGCGGGCTAAATTTCTCTTTCAACGTGGCAATCATGAAACACAATCATACCGGTGGAAATCATGACGGGGCTGCCAGTACCGTAGACGTGTCACCTTGGAGACCATTCCTACCAACCGGGGCGATAATATGGTGAAACGGTGCCTTCTGTGGCGCGGCCGAAAACCAATGGCATAACGCACGGAACAAGTCGAACCGTAAATCGAACGAAGACGGTAGACCTGAAATTAAAAGCCTTCGTCCCGGGTGCCAAAGGTCCCAATACCGTCCGATAGAAAAATGATAGAGATACACAACTCGAAGGCAGAGAAGATGTCAGCATGTCAAGGAGCATTATCATACGGTAGGCATGGGGATACTGGTAAAAAAACTGAACCGTCATTTACTCGTAACTGAACACGACGGACACACCTTTCCCAGTCTCCTACAGTAGATGCTCAATTTGGGACTGTCACCAGAGTTATCCACGGCAAGCGCATGCTTTCAGCGATCATTGGTCAAAAGGCTACAATCTCTCTATCTCCGCAGCAACACGACAGTTCCGGCTGTGGCCTTATCAGAACCTACTGATTTCAACGCACATATTTCGAAATTTGCTATATAATACCTCATTCGTCAGACGCAATCAAGTGGGGTTCACTGACAGTGATTCCGAGTCCGCTGCTCTGACTCTTGGATCTGTGTTTCCTTGCAGAAATTTACTTCCTTTTTCGAAACGTGCGATAGTGGCCAGGAGCTCATCAGGACGGCTTGGGATAGCACGTTTCCGACGTTTCCGAGTTCTGAGTCTATCATTTATTATCTTTAGCTTGGGTAAAAGACTCATTCTTTGACACAGAAGCGATTCACAGTAGCACCTTTGTAAAGTCAATACACATCCGCTTGACGTTGCGCTCCTTCGCGACCGTCTCGACCATTTCCCGCGAAATCGCGATAATCATCGCGTCGCCCTCGCCCTCGCCCTCGCCCTCCCTCCGAACGAGTAGCCCGCACTCGTTCAGCGCAAACGCGGCGTCCTCGACCCGCAGGTTCGTCGCACGAGCCAGGTCAGCGAGCGTACAGCGGACCACTGCATGCACCGCCGCGCTCCCGTCTGGTGCAGGCACCGTCTCATATGTCTTGTCGAGTTGCACGTGCGCCACGGACCCCGGCGAACCCGACGGCGTCGACGGACTCAGGCCAAAGCTGTCGCGCGTTGTGGGCGATGCACTGCCACCGCCTTCTGGCGAGCCCGGTGTTGCGGACTCGCCGTCCCAACCTTTGGCGCGCTTCGTGCGCTTCTGTGGGGATGTCGTCATGTCTACGTCTGTGCGGACGTGAGAGAGGTCGGGTAGGTGGCCGACAGTCTTGATTGGGGGCATGTCGGGCGGAAGCGTGGAGAGAAGTTGACTGGTTGAACGCAAAAGTAAGAGCTAGGGGGTACAACAACATGGATGGGGTTTGGGGGCGTACCGGAGGAAGCGGACGATCGTAGACACCCAGTAGGCTAGGTAGCTGCGCAGACCGAGATCAGAGAGCGGACGCTCAGGAGTTCCGATGCGACCTGCGCGGCGAGAAAGCTCGTAGCCTATCCGGCAGATCAGCCAAGGTCGTCGAGAGGAAGGTGTGTTCGCTTACTGAACTCGATCAAGAGCATCCCATAACCTTTCTTCTGGTATGGAGGGAGTACAACGATACAAGCAAGGTTGTAGTCATCATAGGACATCTTTTCCTGTTACAAGTTGGGGTTGGATACGAACTGGACCAAATTCGCCCAACGAGCTACCTTTGAAAAGAAACCCAGGACATGATCTCGTTGGGAGTCGGCGTCAGTAAAGATGTAGAAAAGGACTGCTCGGATACAGGCATTAGCAAGTGCTGCGTCAGCGGGGATAGGGATGAAGCAGGTACTCACAGTTATCAGTGTCAAAAAAGAGCGTCTTGATGTCGATAAACAACTTTCCAAACAGTGACAGATTCTGGCAATATAGCTGCTCTCTTGGTATAAGAAATAAAGAATAATTGAATGACCCCACGGTACCCTGTGCCACACGCACCTTTTCCTTCGCGCCATCTACCTCCCAGATCGTGTGCGCGCCTCGTTGGTACACCTTCCTGCCTGGTGGGTGCTTACACGTGCACTTTCTCTGTGAACGCGCGGGGTGGGCAAAAAACCAGTACGTCAATGTGTCCCCCACCCCCTCATGCCTTGGGCAAAGGGAGGAAACTGGAACGCACCATATGCACCTCCCATGAGGTGCCGTCAATCATGTACTTGAAACACCGATCACAGACCCACAGGATGCCACCCGCGTTCTCTCGGTTGACGGCACCTGCAAAGAGATCCATCGTACGTCCATGTCCGAGAACGTCCTCGCCTTCTCCGTCTGTAAGTGGGTACGGCGAGAAGTACCTGAGGTATGGGGGAAGGGAGACACATGGTCAGACCATCTCCGGCCAAAACAGCCCCACCACGATGCGGCGGAGAGGTAACGGACGGAAGTACCGCACTCACCAGGTTTTGATTTGCCAGGGACCAAAATTCACCTTGTCAAAGTTCCGTCGGGCTGAGGCCATCGTTGGCAAGGTTGCGGGGGGCTGTGTTGTGTCTCGAACGTCCGGATCATGCGCGTTTGCGGGCGATGGTGAGCGTCGCCGCTTGCGCGTACTCGTACCATTCACGCGGCGCGACGGAGTCACATCACAGCCAGGGGATAGGGAATCTCGCGGTGGAGTTGTTGCACGCACAGTGTCAGCGGGAACCCATTCATCGAGGCGCTTGTCCGTGCCTATGTAGTGCACAAAGACTTGCCCAGGTCTTCGATCGAGGATTTGGGCTTTTCCTAACCATGTTTTCGCTCGAAAGTGACCGATTGTTTACTGAGAATGACTCACTGTTGGCACCGCTTTGGGAGACGTAGTGCGTGACGGCGGGGCTCATGACAGTAGTAATCTTTGATGCGTACCATCAACACATCCGGCGGCAACGTGTTTGGGCTGTGACGTCTCTGCCACATGTAAGACGTGTTACAAACAACGCTAGACTGCCAGATACCCCGCATCCACCACGAGAGCCTCGTACACATGGAAATACATGCGAGTATAGCAGTGACTTGGAGTAAATTTATCGTGACATGTATGCAGCATGGAGTGGCGTAAAGTAATGCGGAGAGGATGAAGGTAAGATACCGAGATATATCTTATGCCTTGGGATCCTCATGCTCCACTGCAAGAATAGCCTCTCTCTTCTCTGCGATGCGCGCAGCACGACGCTCCCGAACCGCCTGCAATACGGAAACGACATTTATTAATATAAGGAGTTTTTGGTCAGAGCATGAGAGATCGATGGTCGCACCTTATTCTTGATGCGGCGAGCCTCCATCTGGTCCGAGAGTATCTTTGTGCGGGACTTCTCCGCCTTCGCCTTGTGAATGTATTCCATCAATACACGCTTGTTCTTGAAGACATTACCCTTGGACTTTTGGTAGAGGGAGTGATAGCTTTCTGATGGTCAAATAAAAGGTGTCGCATGATGCAAAGCAAAACGCACAGATGCTTGTCTATCTTTCCCGCCTCACGATATTTTCGGAGCAATCTCCGAAGAACTCGCTGTCGTCTCATCCAAAGGACCTTGGTCGGCATACGGGCCTCTGCGGTACCCTTCCGCTTCCCAATACCAGTGTGCCGACCCTTGCGCTTAGCAGCAAGGAGATGGGACGTGCGAGCACGAGAGTGGACTGTTGTGGGCTTGATGATGATGCGACCATCCTTGATAAGTTTCTTCACGTGCGTCCGAGAGTTGGCATTGCCAATCTCTGACTGCTCATTGGGATCGAGCCAGATTTTACGCTTGCCGACACTAGCGACGGATGCGGCAAGCCGCTTTTGTGAACGAAGGTTAACCATGGTCGCGTCTCTGTTTGTAAAGTGAGTGATTACGAGGGGGGATAAGAGCAGACGGTCAACGCTGGCTGACCTTGTTCTTGAAATGCGGTTTGGGTGGTGTCGGGGACGTTGTCGGTCGATCGTTGAAGCTCTCAGGTGCCACAGGTGTGGCTGTCTGAACCTTAATCCTGATGAACTGCCTAGCAGTTGTTCCCACGGCATTCCGGCCCGTGATCCGTCGCTAAGGGTGATCGCTTTCAGTCTAGCCTGTCATCATCTGAGATCGGCGAAGGGCGAAAAGGACGCTTATTTGAAAATGATCTTTTGTCAGGTCATGCGTTGAGCGCAAGCTGAGTTACCCGTGGGAATCGTCCCAAGATTTTAGAAGATACCCTACTAACCGGTCAAGGTGGGGCTTACACATGGCCCGCAGCAGCTGCTTCCATGAGGCACGGGCACCAGAATTTATGGGGAAATGATACACACCTTGTGATGCATTTATCTGTCTCGGTGTCAAGTTATGTATTTATTTGTGTCGTATGTACGCGGTACCCGCAGGATACCGGAGTTTTTAAGAATAACACCCTTATAATAAGATTTTAAAAAATTATAAATTTATTGATCTGGGTGCGGGGAGGGGCTTTCACTTCTACCCTCGCCCTCGCTTTGGTGTTGGCACCCTGTGCCAGAGAGAGCATTCAGCCATAATCCGTGCTCCTTCCCTCTTCTGGGTCATTAACCAATTCAAACAAACATTAAAGTTTTTCAACAAATCGACGCTAACTTGACTCGACATAACAAGCTCAGCTCGTTGAACGTGACCTTGACCATGACCACTCAATAAACATACACACGACGCTCTATCATCCCTTGACGACTCCCTTCTTGTCCAATACCCTCGGGTCTTAAACCCACTCAGTCTTCTCCCTTGAACAGACGCCTCTTCTCCTTCCTCTTCACCACCACGCCTCGTCATGGCCATCCTAGACGCCCCCGATGATGCCCAAGCCTCCTCAGAAGGAGACGGCCAAGACACTTCAGAACCCCCCAGTAGTGACAGAAAGACATCCATCGTAAAACCCGGTTCCTCAGAAGCTCCTCACCATAACGGTAGCATTATGCCCATGGGTCCAGTTCCATCTGCATCGCATCCGAAGGACTCACAGCCACGCCCACTCGCCAATGGCCACGCAAACTCCACAGGGCGGGGGTCATCTATCTCACACTCGTCCCCCCACCACAAGCCTCATCTTCAGGAGTCTAGCCATAGCCACAGAGACCTGCAGCCCCTGGTCGTACCTCGTCCAGCTATTCAAGTGCAGAGCTCTCATTCGACAACGACGTCCCCCTCACCGTCACCTACGAGTTCACCTTCTCCATCAGAGAGTAACCCATGGAGTGCTCCTCCGACGCTCCCCCCGAGCGTGCCACCCAGCCAAGCTCCGAGCAGAGCACCTAGCATGTCGGGCACTAAACCGGATTTGTCATCCCTGTTATCGCCCCCGGATCCTACACCCGCTAAAGGGTCAAAGAAGGATCGCCATGCCCCTGCTACACCTGTTGAGCCAAGTGCACCTCGTAACAAGGGACCTTCATCCATACACTCTACCGAAGGTGGCAAGTTCAATCTCAAAGACCTCCTGGGTTCGGCGCCTAAGCTTTCCCGCAAATCATCCGCGCGCTCCTCCGCGAGCAGTAGAAAGTCCGATTCCGAAGGTGGCCCAAAATCAATTGGCGGAGAGAGTACAGGCCTGTTGAAGAAATATGGTACCTGTGAACGTGTGGCTATTGGAAAGGGGGCTACTTCCGTTGTGCGCCTTGCGCATAAATGGGATCGCACTGAAGAGAAGCTCTATGCCGTCAAGGTGATCCTGTTTTGGGTTCACCCCAGTTCTTGTTAATCTTACGGGGACTTGCAGGAGTTCAGAAAGCGACGCAAGAACGAGTCAGAAAAGGAATATGTGAAGAAGCTTACCGCCGAATTCTGTATATCATCAACTCTGCATCACGTCAACGTTGTCGAGACCGTCGATCTTGTCCAGGACGAAAATCAGCACTGGTGCGAGGTCATGGAGTTTTGCCCGGGTGGCGATCTCTATGCGGCGATTAAGAAAGGGCACATGTCCCCGAGCGAAATCGAGTGTTGCTTCAGGCAAATTCTGCAAGGTCTTTCGTATCTCCATTCCCAAGGTGTTGCACATCGTGACATAAAACCGGAGAATATTTTCTTCAATGACAAGGGTCAGTTGAAGGTACGTTGTATGGTATGTCTAGCGACTTCCGTTTGCTCATCTCGAGTAGCTTGGAGATTTTGGCGCATCGACGGTATATCGTCTGCCTTGGGAGGCAACGGTACACATGTCCTCGGGCTTATGCGGTAGCGAGCCGTATATTGCGCCTGAGCAATTCCTTGGAAGACGTAAGTCGAAATGTACCATCGTATCTTTGCACCTTTTGATCACACTACGGCACTCGCAGCGTACGACGCTCGCCTAGTCGACATCTGGGCGGTCGGCATTGTGTACTATTGTCTGCACTTCCAAGAGCTGCCTTGGCGCGTCGCACAGGCGTCTGATGGCTTGTATGCAGCATATGCGTCCGCATGTGCTAACCCTCAGCAGAGTGCTACCCCCCCGACGATCAACAATCTCAATCCTCGCTCGTGTCGTTCCCTTATCCGTCGTATGCTTGAGCCTAACCCGAAGCAGCGGGCATTGATTGATGAGTGCATCTCGCATTCATGGGTGCAGACGATAGAAGTATGTCATTCGGTCACGAAGCCGTCACATAAACATGTGCACGCGGAGAGCCATGCGCGTACCGTAATGCGCGGATGAGGAGGCGGTTGTTCGAATTCGGGAGATGTTTTCATTTTATTTCTTTCACTCTACCTACCTAGCTATTCCGCTTTGGATAACGCTCCCATGATCTTCAGGTCATCTCGCCTCTGTTTTACAGTGTACGTCTTCTAGTAGTTTCGGGATTGTGAAGCTATATGCTGCTCACGATGCAGACTGAGTGCCTGATTCCCTTTTCTCGTGCTTTCCCATTCAATACACGACGTCGTAGAATTGCAGTATGCAGGGAGGATAGATTCGAATCATGTCTGATCGATCTAGTATTAAGCCATACCACTCTCTCGAGGGGGCCACGCAGTTTCGGGATATCAGCGGAAGGCGAACGAATGCCGCATGGGATCGGTGCACTCTCCACATTGTGGGTGTATGGTGCCATGCCATGAATTGTGTGCGCCTCAGGCACCACCGAAACAAGGGCCGGAAAGTGTTCAGTTGGTACCTGTACACCCGTAGGGTGGGTTTCAAAATTTACAGAGGACATCTAGCCTTCGACCAGCCTAGCCCCCAAACGCCCAGGGCTCACACAGCCGAATCGGCGTGGTATTCCACACGGAAACGAATGGAATCGTGTCGCTCAACATGAACGTATGTCGGCCAAGAACCAGAATCACCCCCGGGAAATAATACCAGTCATCGATTTCACGGTGATGGAAGAAGGAGTCCAAAATTGAATGATGCCACTCGCTGATTGTGCGGTGGAGAGGGGAAGCCTCGCGAGCAGTGCGACAACGTTGAGAGAGGTGTTTTGGCGACCTTTCTATGATTATTTTCGATTAACCCCATAGATTTTCGTCGGTTCTCTGTAGGTGCCGGCTTCGCTTCCTTTCGGTTTCGTTTCTGATCTGTCCCTTCGATTTACGATAAGCGATAAATGTAGAACCGGGAGAAAAGCAAAGCACCAATCACCTGGGGGTTCAATAACGTTCAATTGCCAAGTTTGTCCTTGTGCTGGCTGCTGCTTCTCCAGCGAACTGAATGCGTCCGAGTCACGCAACCCCGTTCTACAATGCTGTAAACGTACAACCGCGTTACTTAGAGTTCCGGCAGCGGCAAGAGAGCGGTTCTGAGTGTTCATCATCAGCTTCAAAGTTCCTGATTGACGCGCTGCCGGCTTGTGTGCCCCAGTTCAAAGCATGCACGTGCTTAGGCGCATAATTAAATCGCCCCCCACTTGGTGAGGCGGGTGCCTCTCGCCGTCCCCAAGGCATTTGCATAATCTATCTTTTTACAAAGAATGGCAAGGTACTGCGTACTGCGCTTGCAACTGCGGCAAGGGTCACGACTCGACGGAGATGACGAGTGAGCGGCCCGGGGTGTTACAGCGGGCAAGGCAGGTTATAATAATCCGGACCGAAATTCACCCGACCGGTGTCAACAAGTGGCCTTTGCTCTTGGCCTGTGTATGTTCCCATCTCCTCCGTCGCCATGTCAAGCGCCAACCTAGACGTAAACATACTATATTACTGTGTGGCATACTCTCTGGGCTGACTGTACTGCGTTTGTTTTCAGCGTGCGATCGATCTTGTGCAGATTGCAATTGACGAAGACAAAAAGCAGAACTACCCTGAGGCATACAAGCAGTACCAGAATGCCCTCGACTATTTCATGCTCGCACTTAAATGTTTGTCTGTCCCTACCTTCTTCACTCTGCTCTAGTTCCAACAAGAAATATCACACAAATAATTCGAATGTGTAGATGAGAAGAACGAACGGTCAAAGGCACTGATTAGGGCCAAAATTGGGGAGTATCTCGCTCGTGCCGAACAACTCAAGGAACACCTGTCACAAGTAAGTGAAAAGCGTGCGCGACGAGCGATAGGAGCAAATGGAATGGCGAATGGTGGACCCGGTGGTGAAGGGAAGAAGTGAGTGTTTCTCCATCCCCAACCTGGTGTAGTGCAGAACGGTGACGTGATGGCGCGCGTCGGCCTTTTCCAGGAAGGACGACGATGACGGTGATCAAGATCCCGAGGTGAAAAAGCTGCGCGCGGGTCTCACGAGCGCGATCCTCGTAGACAAGCCCAACATCCGCTGGGATGACGTCGCGGGGCTCGAGATGGCCAAGGAGGCGCTGAAGGAGGCCGTCATCTTGCCCATCAAGTTTCCCCATTTGTTCACGGGCAAGCGCACGCCCTGGCGGGGCATTTTGCTTTACGGCCCACCGGGGACGGGGAAGAGCTACCTCGCCAAGGCGGTGGCGACGGAGGCGAAGAGTACGTTCTTCAGCGTCAGCTCGAGTGATCTGGTTAGCAAATGGCAGGGTGATTCGGAACGGTGCGCACTCCTCATTGTTCTCTTTGAGACCGAACCGACCCTCCCCCTCCCCTTTCATCACCTGTGACACCGCAGACTTGTCAAGCAACTCTTTCAGATGGCACGCGAGTCAAAGCCCGCTATCATCTTCATAGACGAGGTGGACTCGCTCGCCGGTACTAGAAATGAAGGAGAGTCTGAGGGGTCACGGCGCATCAAGACGGAATTTCTCGTACAGATGAACGGCGTCGGCCACGATGACACTGGCGTGCTTGTACTCGGTGCCACAAACATCCCGTGGCAATTAGATCCGGCAATCAAGCGACGGTGAGCTTCTTTCTTGCCAAGCGATTTGCGAAAAGCGAACTTAATATTGTTTCTGGAGATTCGAAAAACGAATATATATCCCGCTCCCCGGAACCGATGCTAGGAAACACATGTTCGAGATACACATTGGAACGACGCCATGCGAGCTCACACCAAAAGATTACCGTACATTAGCGATACGTTCCGAAGGGTACGTCTGCGATGCCTATGACACAACTTCTCGTCAACTTAGCCCTACCTCATAGTTACTCTGGTTCTGATATTGCTGTCGTTGTACGCGACGCTCTTATGCAACCTGTCCGCAAAGTCCTCTCCGCCACACACTTTAAACCTATTCAGCCTGATCCAGACTCGGCGGTCATCAAATGGACGCCATGCTCACCTGGCGACCCAGATGCCGTCGAGAAGAACTGGACGCAGGTCGAGAGCGACGAATTGCAAGAGCCACCATTACGTTTCACCGACTTTGTCAAGTCGCTGGAGAGTGTACGGCCAACGGTCAGCCAGGAGGATATCAGAAAGCATGACGAATGGACCAAGGAAAGCGGTGAGTCCTGTAGCTGCGCTGATTTTTTTTTTCTTACTCTGGTTGACGGATCCCAATTTATCAGGAGCTGATGGTGCATGATGACTCACGCACTCACGCAGTGGAGAGAGGACTTTACACACTGTAGCGACCGCTATCACCATTTTTTATTTTTTTACTTTTGGATCTCCTGACTCGACCATTGACTATTACGCAGGTTGTGTATCATGTCCCGTTTACAATATTCAGATCTGTTTTCATGACGCTCGATTGGAGGCCAGCTGGCATCTTTGCCTGGTTAGCTTATCTTCGGACACCACCCATCCAACCCCCTATCGCCGGATCCTCAGTCCAAACCACTGGACTGGACTCGCTGTACTGTTCCTTACGCCCGTGCCGTGATGTTTTGCGCCTTCGGAGTTCCTTGGGCGCGTGACAAGGGGAGGTGGCTTGATGGCACCGTGCGTAGCTACGCACAAAACGTGCCACCGCCGAGTCTTTACGTGGTGATGATCCTCCCTTCCGTCCCCGCGGGTAGTGGCATGAACAACAGCGAGGCTACATACAGGCACGCATCATTGATGAAAGATGGTTGAGAAACGCCTGGATACGTTGTGGAAGGGTCGGGGGCACAAATACCTCACGATCGGCATCAGCCAGCCACTTGCCCTGTGGCAGGTCGCGATACAGCACCCGTGTCCACTCAGGCAAAGTTGTACGTTATTCTAATCTGGCCGCTGACACGTTGGATGGATTTCATTCGTGCATGGAAGGGGTGCCAGTGGGTGGAGCGTGCGTTTTCGAGTGGGGTTAGAGTGTCGTTCTCGTGTATATCCTCCGGAATATTCTTATCAGAGCAGGTCACCTTTCCATACGCTGCGTGTATCTATGCCGCTGGCTTGGGGGGTGGCCGATTGAGCTCCCAATGGTAACTTCAATTCGTAGGGCTAGAATCCCACCATGCATGCCTCACGCTTTCCTGCAGTCTCACGGAAACTTCGCGCAGGAGAAGTCCCTCCTCACCGCACTGCGTGTCTTGGCCAATTGGCTACTCCAAAACTCTGTGAGTCATAGGTTTTTTCTAGATTTCTAGTTACAGTAACGAGAAGAAATCATAGGATAGCTTTACTACTCATGTTTACCATGGGGCCCTACGAGAGATCTGGGAGAAGGCGATGATCATGCCAGTGGCCGCACCGTTTGGTCATGACCTGTACTTTGCTGCCAGTGTGCACCGCAGGCGTTGAGGACGTTGAGGATCGAAACTCTGAATAAAGCGGCGGCAGCCCGTCAAATTTACAAATGTGCCTCCAATTGAAAACTCGAATTACACATCCGCCCTGCCCGCGATTTTTTCAATTAAAAAAATCTGCTGTTCTACCAGTAGTACCTCCGTCTAACGTCCTTCAAGTTGGGGTCTTTGGCACGCAAAAACCGCTCCACTTTTACATATTATTATGTAGTACTGTATTGAGCTTGCGCCCCGACTTGGCGGGCGCTTGATTACGACGAGTCGAGTAGTACAGCTGTTGTACAAGTGTACAATGGGGGCGCGCCGGCCGGATTGGGTTTCTACGAGCGGGGTTCGTTGTGACGACTACTGTAACAGAAGCATCGGGGACTACCACTACAGTAGTACAGTTAAGTGACCTGTCCCAACGAATTTAAACCCAATACAGCCAGTGCGTACTGTATAAGACTCGGAACTGGAATCAGCGTAAGAGGGTGGATGTTCCTAGTTGCAGTGGCCGTCGTTGTGGACAGATTCAATCGGGCAGCCTTTGGCAAGTAATTGTTGGGCGAAGCATCAGCGGGAGCCAACATGCGAAGACGGCATATTTTCAACCCCGAGCCAAACCAGATTTCGCTTGTTTGTATAATTTTCCCAACATTTCGCGTGTGGTTCGGCTACGGCTACAAAGAAATGTCATCATTCATGGGGCCATTGCATGCATCCACATGATGGTTGGTTGATTCGACAACAATACAGAGTCCGCACGCAAATCTATATGAGGAAATCGTTTTTATTTTGTTGTTGTTGTGTTGTTATTTGCGTCTTTTGTCCTTCTGTTGTGGACCTTTCATGCATGGAGCTCGGGAGGTAATATCCCGCCTGAATGCCTCACAACAGCCCATCAGTCGAGTCGACCTCTAGTTCCGGTGGGAAAACTTTAACCCTGTAAGTGACTATCATGCCTGCTGGCACTGGCGTGTTTTCATGCTGTGCGCGCTAAGCCCTGAAGCTTGAAGCCCAAGGGGAGGAACGTGCCACCTTTCCGCCCTTGTTGTCGCATTTTGGTTGAAAACTCGTGGATCAGGCACTTTTCGATGAGTCTCAAGGAACAAAAGCCCTTGTTACCGTCCCTGGTTCCGCCAGGCCACAGCACACAATCCACAGCATTTTTGGTATATAAAGATCACTCAGCCGCCTGATGGAAACTCTATCAAACATTAATATTCCCCCTACTACCGCTCACTCGGACCATAACTGCATAACCTTTTGAGTACCCCACGTTACGAAACAATGGACTGTACTGCGCAGTGGATCGACCATGAATCAACAATGACTACCAATCCTCAGCTAGCAGGCTGTTCAACAATAGGCCATCCGTATGACGTCGATGGCCATCCGGTGAGGAACCTGACTCCTGACGGGAGTGAGTCCTCGGGCCCGTCAAACGGGTCTGACTCCGGTCCCATGGATGAAGATGGTGACCTGGAAGCGGGATCCCTCGAGGCGGGTCCGGACGACCTCGATGATCCATGGCCTTACACGTTCCGAGTTGGCCCATTTCATTCATCCGTCACGGGGAGTAGATACTAATCGTTTTCATAGATGGGTGACAGTGTATGGATACGAACCGAAGGAGGAAATTGGTATCCGGGGAAGGTGTCCAGCAATAATGTCAAACGAGGGCTGACTCGGCAGGTATTAAACTTTTCATCAGAGACTGAATCAAGCTGCGATACTAGAATGGCATTGCTTTACAGAAAGAGGGGTTATTCTATCCCGTGATATTCCGCATCGGCACGCGTATCAGGAAACATTTCGCACCATTAAATGGGGAAATAAAACCAGATACGTCACGAACACGTACATTACTTCGCCGTGCTGGGTGGTTATAGTTTTTTGTTAGCTGTGCAGTATTGTATTGAGAATGTCAGGATTAATTGATATGAGTCTGGGTCGGGTCACGATACCGTGGGCCCGCATCTACATGATCTCGCCCCTCACGTGTCGCGTCTCGTCCTCTCATCGGCCTGGCGTGCCCACCCTAGCGCACCGCTCGCTACCCATTCAACTATCGTCGTACTTTTCTACCTCTCCGCCATGACCAAGACATATCTTATGACGGGATTCGTCGAGAAGGTATACAATACTCCTTGCACGTTTTGATTTCTCTTAAGATGACCATCGTCTTAGATGCAATCCCAAGATCAGGACTTTCGGTATCTCTACCCCTGCTTCCCAAGTTGACAATCCCGTTCACTGAAAGAGATTTCGAATAGATACATGGGGCTCAGCGATCTGATGAAGGAGATCAAGCAGGATCCTCAAGCATTTCTCGGCGATGAATCGGTAGAACTTAGGGTCCTAGGGCAGGTATTGCAGTTAGTCGAGGACAAGATCTCTGAAGTCAAGAATCAGGCCGTGAAATGGTGAACCATATCACACCCGGTACTCTTTTATATACCTGACCGTAGATCAAGTCTAGGTCAACTGATCAAAATCATTCGAGAGCCGCAAATGGAGCTCGTCGTAGATAAACTTACTGAGTTTTCATCAAGTACAGACGAAGAACTCCGCGATATCTCTGGTCTAGGTAATCCTTATTATTCTTCGTTCCGGATTTTAGCTGACATGGGTTGATAGCCCTCAAGACGATCACTGCCGAGCTTCCAACTGAAGGCACGATTGCGGTAAAGGCTTGCGCCAAGCTGACCCCAAAGTTGTTGGCACAACTTGCAACAGTAAGCTCGTTATTGTGGGTTCCGATTAGAGAATCTGATGGCACTTGTGTGCAGCCCGGAATACCTCCCGATACACTCATAGAAACGCTTTCCATCTTGTCCATTCTAGTCACACATTTCCCAACCTATGTCTCGAGCCTCTCGCTTTCACCTCCACCGATCCAGACCATCACCCCCTTACTCACCCATCCGCGGCCCGCTGTGCGCAAGCGAGCAATCCTCACGGTTTCGCAGTTTGTCCCTCTATCTGCTCCAGAACTATCAGCGCAATTGCTGTCGGCAGTGATCAACCCCAACTTGCAACTTTCTGCCCCTCTCGAAAAACAGAGGACAACCGTCAACCTTGTAGCCGCAATTGCCCGCTCATCACCTCAACGGCTCGCTTCTGGTCTAAGATCTATCATTCCCGGCATTCTCCGTGTCGTCGAGCAGGATGACGAAGAACTTCGGGAGGGTTCATTGCAGGTAAGAATTCAATTATCCTCGGATTGTTCTTTGTGTTCACTCGTTTCAAGGCCCTGGAATCGATCGTGTTGAGAATGCCATCTGAAGTCGCCCCCTTTTTAGGCACGATTATACAAGTCGGAACAAAGTACATCAAGTTCGACCCTGTGAGTAAATCTGTCTTCCTCTTGTACATTAGGCTAATCATTACAAAGAATTATGCCGGAGGCGGAGACGACGAGGATGAGGAGATGTTGGATGAAGATGATGATGTCGAAGGGGACCTCGACGAGTAAGTTGTTCACCGAGCGGACTTCTAATCCTTACTCAGAACCTTTCAGGTGGTCTGACGAAGAGGACCAGTCGTACAAAATTCGTCGCTCTGCTACGAAACTTTTGTCCTCTATCATCGCAACACGCCCGGAGTTATTAGTGACATTGTACAAAGAAGTGTCTCCGATTCTTATCTCCCGATTCGGCGACCGCGAGGAAACGGTTCGCCTGGAGGTATGGGCGACCTACGTCACATTCTTAACACAAACGCGGCTATATGGTGGAGGGCCGCAAACCAAAGATTCAGTCGGCGTGAAGCGAAAGCGGACCCCTGACGGGTCAGACCCCGAGGAGACGGCCTACACCCTTTTACAATCCCAGGTACCTGCGTTGGCCAAAGCTCTTCTCAACCAGTTGAAGTCCCCAAGGACATCCCCTGCGACTCTACAAGCAGGCTTCGGACTCCTTTATACCCTGTTGCAAGTGCTCCCGGGTTCCCTCTCAAGCCAGGCTGGCTTGATTGCGTCGATATCCAAGACCATTCTGTCACAGCCTCCGTCGACGTCCAGTTCAACTTTGCATATTTCCTGTCTGCAATTCAACTCTTCCTTCTTTTCTACACATCCTCCGCCGACATTCTTGAACTCTTTGTCCGTGTTGACACCCGTTCTTCTCAAGACTCTGGGCGAGAAGCACCCCCGCGTGGCGTCCGAGGCCTTCAAAGCATTTTCCTCCCTCCTTGGAGCCCTCAAGCCTGTAAGAGGCCAAGACTGGGTCGAATCCGTTTACGAAGGGGCAATCGCCCGTCTTGCGAATCATGCGACGGATGCGGAAGTGCGCTCATGCGCAGAGGATATAGTCGGAGATCTGTGGCTATATGCTCCTGATACCGTGCATACCAAAGGTGGCCAAGAGTGGGAGTACGTATGCCGCACGTCAGGCCGCACAGATGGGGCAGTCAAAGTCGTCACTCGCGTTGCCCGCGAAGCCGACATTTCAGGAAAATGGGTTGATGGTTGCGTAGAATGGGCAACCAAACTTCTTACAAAGAGTGGAAGAACGGGCAAAGCGGAAGTATTCGAGTGCTTGTCCGTACTTCTCTCAAGGTCTGTCCCCTCGACTGGCGTAGCTCCTGTCGTCATTGCTCACTCATCATTGTCGGCAGATATGACAACGGCGTGCCGGCCAACCTATCACACACTCTGATCCCCCAACTCAAATCATACGTCTCGACTACCGATATTTCACTCCAGTCACAGGCTTTGTCACTTTTCGCGTTGCTCTTGCAGCTCTCGCCTAAGTCCACGTTCCCGGAAGTCGAGCGCGAAGTACTGGAGGATGTTTATAACATCGCTTACTCTCCCCTTACTTCCGGTGCCGCGCTTGACTCCGTGCTGGCGTTCTTCGGGGCACTGGTTGAGGCAGACTTCCAAATAGCGACGCACGTCGTAAGCTCGCTCACTCGGGGCACGCCAGAAAGGCCTAAAGAAGTGTCGTATCCGAACGTTGCGAAATGCGTGGCTCAAGTTGTCAAGAGCAACCATGCCCTAGCGGCGGGAGTAATAGCAGAGTTCTCAAAAAGCCTCAGGGTCCGTCTTCAGGTAGTGATACTCCGCCATTTTATTGACACCATTTCCAGAAACGTTCGGATCCACAAGACCTGTCTATCGCTCTTCTAATTCTCGGGGAGATTGGCCGTTTTATGTGAGCCTCGATCCAACCAAACAAGCTAACGATTGTTGATATCCCTTAAGCGACATGTCACCTCAACAGGACGTCTTCAATGGTGCCATCGAACTCTTCGCATCAGATCAGGAAGATGTCAGAACAGCGGCGGCCTTCGCCGCAGGTCAGTCCTTCATCGCGTTCGTTCTTTCTATCGCATAATCTCACCACATCTTGCCAGGAAATATCGCGATAGGGAACCTTCATTTATTCCTTCCTTACATCGTTCACCTCGTCAAGCAGGACGATTCGAAAAGGCTGCTTGCACTCCACGCGTTGAAAGAGGTCGTAACGCACACATCTACAAGTCATTTAGAGAATCTCGCCGAGACGCTCTGGGTTCCGCTCTTCGAAAACTCTGAGAGTGCGGACGAGAGCTCGCGCGGCGTTGCAGCCGCTTGTATTGGCAAACTCATCACCACTCACCCTGCACGATACTTGCCACAAGTTCACGTACGCGTACCCCGAGTTCTTTATTATTGATACTCGCTTACATTCATTCAGGCTCGCATCCGTGACCCGAATGCCGCTACTCGAATAACCGTGTTGTCTGCAATCAGATATACTTTTGCCGACTCATCTCAAGCCTTCGATGAAGTTTTGGCCCCGTACATGATCGACTTTCTATCGCTGATGGAGGATGCAGAATTGGTAAAGTTATACTAACTAGCCAACCGTTCCCTACTAACGTCCTATTCAGGGGGTGCGCCAGCTCGCTTTGAGTGTTCTGAATTCCGCAGCGCGTACGAAGCCTCATCTTCTGCGCGATCACTTGCACACGCTACTACCCGTGTTGTATCGCGAGACAATCATGAGACCCGAACTTGTCCGTACGGTGCAAATGGGTCCATGGCAGCACAAGGTCGATCATGGTCTCGAGGCACGCAAGACAGCCTACGAGACGCTTTACACCCTGGTATGCCTCGCCATTCACTGGGTCCCGTTGATGCAACGCTTGCTAATTCCTGTTACAGCTGGATACTTCCTTGACGAAGCTCGACCTGAACGAACTACTCACCCACGTCCTCGTCGGTCTTGCAGATGTTTCTGACGAGATCAAGGTCATCTGCCACATGATTCTTTTCCGCCTTGCACCGCTCGCACCAACCGCGGTCGCGCAGCGCCTGGGCGAAGCCACGCCGCTGCTCGAGGCAAGCCTGAAAGGGCCGACGATTGGCAAGGACACGGTCAAGCAAGACCTGGAGCGTGCCGCCGAGCTTCAAAGGAGCACGCTCCGCGCGGTCGCAGCCTTGAGCAAGATCGCCGGCGCTGGCGCAGCTCCAAGGTTTGACGCGTTGGTAGCGGAGCTGAAGAAGAGCGAGTGGCGTGATGAACTGAACGACCTTGTTGGCTCATAGGGTGTGTGTGTTGGGGGGGGTGTTGACGTAACCTGCCTTTTTTGTCGTCGCATGGTCCGTCCGGCCGGAATGCAAATCCGTCGTTGTAATTTCTCTGTACTTTTTTGTACAATCTTTACGTACCCCATTGAACGCCCGATGACGCCCAACAGGATGCTACTGGATGAAAACGCTGCGTGTTAGGGCGTTGAAAGCAGGACCCTGATAACGGCATGGCCATGCTTTGTGCCACACAGCGTGAACGTGTTGACCTCACAGCCGCAAGTTCTCTGGCTGTACTGTAGGGAAGAAGCTTGATCTCGACTGTCGGCGTGACGTCAGGCATCCGATCTTTCGAAGCCTAATGTATCTAATGCTGAATTCTTTGGTTGTATCAATGTTCCGTACAAAATGAATGAATCAGGCGTGTTATACGACACAAGGGTCCTTCTCTGTCAAAGCGTGACAAAGCCCGTGTTGCATTGGGCTCTCGTTCTTCTCACTTCCCAAAAAAGTGTCGCCAGATTGCGTCAAATGCTCGCTTCCGCTCCTCTGCGGCGTGGCCGTGCCCAAGCACAGATTTATTCTCCGTCGCGCGTCTAGAGAGGTAGGGCACTACCTACAACAACAGTCAGCATTGTGGCTTAGGGAAATGAAGCGCCGACAGGACAGGCGGTGGCAATAGGCGTGTACCTCGGAAAGCGTGCCATAGGGAATATACTTGACCACGAACGGTGCTCGAGTTTTCACTGAGGCAGCGAGGCGATCGGTGAGCGTGTCGCTCATACCTCATTACCGGCACGAGGAGGGATCAGCGCTTTCCTTTTTACGCAAACGTCCCAGACGGATCTTACTTACCGTATAATTGGGCCACGCACACTTGCTCCGAGGCGCGATCATCTAGCTTCACCGTGCCGTCCTCCTCATGTCTGGCCAGGCCCACGTCCACAAGCATGTGGACGACCTCCGCGCAGCTGTCTGGATTGTGCGAACCGACGAGCGCCGCTACCCTCGGCCCACGCCCATCCGCGTTCGCGACCGCTCGCAGTAACTCTGCTACGGTTGTATTAAAGCATCGATCTGTATCGGCCTTGTTGGTGAAGACCGGGGGCCAAGACGCGTTGGTCGTCAGGGGGTGGGAGGGAGAGTCGGGCTTGACTTCCTGTTCATGGTAGGCACCTCGGACGAGCTTGATTCCGAGCGCGTATCTGTTTATCGCCGCGTCTCGGAGACACTGGGCAAGATAGTGGGGTGTCCTTTGAATTTAACCTTGTTTGAAGGTCCGAATTTGGGAGAGAAGGTGCGTGGGCTTACCTTCGAAGATAGGCTTGGCACGTCACGTAAATGAGTGGCTGCGAACAGGCCCGGGGTTGAACAGGGCGAGAAAATAGACGCGGTGGGAAACGTGTGGATGAAGAAGGGTCTTTGTTGAACTCGCGCATCAGATCGAAGGAGATGGAATCGATAGCCGACTGCGGTTAGAATTAATACAGATCGTAAAAGTATTCAAGGAGTAACAAACAAGCTGAACGCACCTGATACCAGCTATGTTCCGCATCAATGATTACCCGTACATTCCGTTCTTGTGCGCGAGCGCAGATTCGGATGAGGTCCTCGTGTAATCCCCGTAAATCAACCAGGTCCTGTGCGCTAAGTGGTGACCCCGATGGGGGTCCTTTCAACTTCAAAACGGCGAGATCATCCCTTTGTGGGCAGCCGGGGAATAGTGTAGTGTCGCGAGCGTGAAGCGAGGAAAGGTATGAAGATAAGCGTGCCAACGCGGCCGCATCAGGTACGAGGCCACTCTACTTGCCCGCACCACTTCGCTTTAGTTTACGTCAACTCCAATGGTAACTGAAACTTACTAGCTTGACAGCGACCCATGTTCTCCGGCCGGAGCCTATACTCTCATGTGCCTGAGAATCTTCAAAGTCACCCGCGACATCAATGGCTCGGATCATCTCCTGTACGATATATTTGTGCACCGGTTCACCCATAGAGCAAGCTCCGTCCGCTGCACCATTCTCATCGACCTCCACGCTGTACGCGAGTAGTGTGCCCTTGTCCTCTGCGCGAAGCCTGCGTATCAACGGTAGACACGCGTGAGCGGTGTCACCGCCGACGAACTGCGCGCGACATGTTTGGTGGTCAATTCCTCTATCAACCTCATCGGAAGCGCGAGAACGAACCTGTGCGAAGAAGGTAGCCCGCACGAAAGCCTCGGTAAGTTGCCGTAGACCGGGTACGGACGTGCAGAAAGAGAGCAAAGCGGGTGACGCATCGACGAGCCCGGAGATGGAACACATGGAATAGACGACGTACGATCTGAGGAGTTGGGGAAGGGGCGTGGGTGCAGGCTCGTGCTCCTTGGAAAGCGGTGGAGTGTCAGCATAGAGAGAGTAGCCCCAGCCAAGCATCAGGGTTGCTGTCAGCGCTCCACCGCCTACCACTGAGGTACGCAGGCCACGCACGGATCGTGCAGCAGAACGTTCGCGCGCTGTATAGCATCGCCGTAAGTACAACGATGTGACGAAAGCCTGCCGTTTGAATGATCGAGCTAGCATGAGGAGAGTTGGAAAGGAAAGGAAGTGAGGGCGTCAGTGAATTTAAATGGAACGGAACAAGTATACATACATTAATCTATTGTTTGTTACACGTCACCCATCTCACCCGAGCCCTCCTCGGCAACTGTATCGGGTTGTGGTGGGTCGTGATGATGCGCGCGCGTGGCTCAACACACAACGGCCCGAACTTGCCGATGATAAACGATTTGTTAACCAACGATTTGTTCCAAAGGTCACAACATGCCAAAACGCAAACAAAAAAATGAGGAAGACCAAGGGGAGAGTGAATCAGAGGCGGTTACCGACTTTCAGGGACGTATACAGGTCGATTTCGAGTTCTTCGACCCCAACCCCGACGTAGATTTTATTGCCCTCAAGCGACTGATCGCTCAACTCTTTCAAGCAGATGTGGATCTCTTGCAACCGCATGAACTTTCAGAGCTTATCCTGTCCCAACCTCTTGTCGGTACTACCGTAAAGACTGATGGCAAGGAAAGCGACCCATATGCCTTCCTCACCGTGCTTAACATCCACGTCCACAAGGTCTTCCTTTACTTCACACTTTCCATCGATCAAGTTGTCTCTAACAACCTACACTCCAGGAGAACCCATCAATTAAGGCCATCGTGGATTACGTTCTCTCCAAGTCTGCACCCGACCCAACCCTACACCACACACTCCGGACTATCCTGGCTCCCGATGCAGCATCTCACGTTGGCTTTATTTTTAGCGAGCGTCTTGTGAATATGCCGATAGAAGTCGTTCCGCACATGTATCGTATGCTCGCGGACGAAATACAATGGGCGTGCGACGATGGGGAACCATATCATTTCGATCACTTCCTCCTGCTATCGAGGACATATACTCTATCGGACGAACAGGCGGATGCCACTTTAGCCACGCCCCAGCAGCAGAAACGCCGAAAAGGTGCGCCAGCACCGTCTGCTGTGGGCGGTGTGTCCACGTTCCACCACGAGGACCTCTTCATCCAGCAGGTATGCCTCGCTTTATCCATGCATGCTGTACGACTTGAAGGAAATAAACTTTATTCGAAAGCTATCTTCAAATTCGCTCGATTATGATCTGTCTAACGCACCTCCCCGTGACAAAGACTCTTTCGGAATTCAACAGGGAGGCCGTTTGATGCTGCTTCCAGCGAGCCATCTTCCGCAGCTCGTAGCGAATCTCGCCGCTGCTTTTCCCCAACAATCTCAGTAGTTTTCTTTGCTCACGTTGTGTCATATTACTGTGCGCATGTTTTCCATCCGAATGAACGATCATGACTCGCATACCACGTTGAGCTGGGTTTTGCCACAAGATGGCTGCGATCGATGACGGCAACCACCGCCCATTGCAGGCCGGAAGCCACGCCGGTCTGCCGCGTTGGTTTGAAATTTCTTCATTGGCAAACAATATCACCTATCACCTGTAACAATAACTGTACAATTCTTGATACCCTTCCTCTATCCCGACGGCCCTGACTGCCTTCGGGTAGCGGTCGCCCGTCAAGGTATTCAGATGCAAGTTCTATCATTTCTTTGAGGCCAATGGTTCTACATTGGCCGCTACCAACATGAGCTCGTATGGGCGGAGTAGCGGGCGAGGATAAGTTACGCTGGAAAAATCACCGAGTCGTCGCCATCACAATCACTGCCCTCCACCTCCATGACCCCCACGCGCCACAGTGACTTGATATCTTTTCTTGTCCCCCCTCCCCTATTTCACACCGATAATCCGCTCCCAGTCGCAACTCTAGTACTAGTCCAAACGGCCTAGTTAATCCGTGGATGTGAACATCCCCAACCGAAAACCCGTAGGTGTGTAATCATGTTTACGCGTTCAGCAAGGAAGGCGGCGGCGGCGGAGTCGTATGCTCACTCACGAGGTGGTGATTCTAGAGAGGAATAAAACGGACAAAAAAAATCACAACCCTACGAAGGAAGGCGCATCAATTGGGCATCTCCACTGATGTTGAAACTCGGCCCTTGTGTGTCGTAGCTAGGACGCTGTAGGACGGGGAATAGATGTCGACAAGGGCGAACAGGGATCATATTTGGGATGGCTGTGAGGTACTGGACTTGTGATGGAGCCTAGTCAATCGTGGCCGTACCAGGGCGCCCATAGTAGACAGCTTCTCATTCTCATTACCGGTCGCCCGGTGGTCATCAGGTGCCCATACTCCAAATATTAATGCTCAAAAGCCGTAGCAATCCCTTTGGGGGATCCGCACTCGAGCAAACGGGGAATAGTTGGATGGGGCGCTGAGTGTGGTGCTTTGGCCCCGTTGATACGCCCAACGTATCTCATCAGCCATACAAAACTGAACCGGAGACAATTTACCGGTCCAAAACCGTGTATAGCTAGCTGTGGATCCTGTGATTGAGATTCTCACATCACAAGACGAAGACGCATACGCAAGGCCTTAACCGTATGAGAGGTCGTTTGCAAGCCCGCAGGCGCTCCACCTGATTCAAGTGCCATGAGCCAAGCGATGGAGCGGAAATTAGACCATCCTCACAGGTGGTGAATGTCATATTCGAAGGCGTCCAATGATACTGGATACAGGTAGTCCCGGACGCCGTTGTTATTTTCACGGAAAGATGGTCGGTCGGCGATTGGCATTGGGAACTGAATGCAAGCTGATTGGAACCAAGTGACTCTCCGTCGGTTCTAAGTCACTTTGCTCCGCAAGCGGTGCTTCGATTCTAGTGCTATATGTTGGGTTGGGATCTGTCTTGTGACTGCTAACGTTCCATGTACTAGCAGGTATTTCATAAGCATCCACACTTGTTGTTATTGGGTCGCATGCCAAACTCGGCGACGGTGCGATTAATGTCACGGCCGTAATGCGTCGAACGCCCACGAGCTCAGGACATCAGCTGGAGGATCATGTGAAGTCTGAACATTGTCAGCATACAGCATACAGACTATAGGAGCGCACGGCGGCGGAAACACATCTCACCAAAAGACCGTCCCTGGTTCTAGGAAAACAACACATGCACGCACCGGATCAAAGGGCGTTCAAAATCACGGTTTGGGATGATAAGCTTCTGTAGTACTACCCTTTAGAGAGCGGTATCGGTGTTAGTGTTACGAAATGGGGTCTGAATCAGGCATACTGGCTGGAGTGGCGGATCGCCATGTTTGGTCCAAATCACGGATAAATTTTGGAAGAGGGGGCCTCCAGATGAAAAACAAAAACATACGTTCAGCCACAGCCGTACCGTTTATATCCACGGGTCATTTTACACGAAGACCTTTCCTTTTTATCGTTGTTAAAAACGGCTCTTTCGAGGAGAATGAAAAAAAACAACAAAAAGAGATCCTGCCATTCTCCGACATAGTTGTTGTCATCCGCGGAAGAGGAGAATGCCATATTCAACTGCACGATTGTCTTGATCCTCTACTAACACAATGGGTCCGGGAAGGGTGGGGCCGGCACGGAGAAATGCCGCATGTTTAGATGTTCGTATTCCGAAAGAAGAGACGACTCGCCGCCTCGCACATCTCAGGCTCAACAGAAACCTTATCTCTTGCGCGCTTACGAGCATTTTTTTTGTACATCGCGATCGCGACACGCGGTTGGGCCACCCGCTCGTACATGTCATCTGCGTGCTTAGCGGTAATAGCGGATTGTCCCACAACGCTGGGGCGTCGCGCTTTCTTGGCCCGGTACTTTGGCCGATCACGGCAACACAATGGTCACGTTCATGCTCGACGAGTTCCGAGTTCGGCACGCACTCCTCGATGATGACGAGTCTTCGTTGCTTCCCTCTTTCGGCCCTGAAGGTGACGGTTTGGATAGTCACCACAGTGAGATAATGGAGTCAGGAAGGACGTAACTTGAAAACATGTGTGCGCCCATAGCCCTTAACGGCTGGCCATTGTCAGTATACAGTATCCTTTTTGGCCGAGGGAACCGCTCCTGGACCTCCGAATGGGACCGCAGGCATGCGTATCTCTCGGCTATCTTTATGGTTAGTACCTCGCTTAGTTCATTTTCCCATGACCCGCTCCTCCGAACCTGCTGCCGTCAACCAACTTGCCACCAGTGCGCGTGATATGGATAGCCCACTCTCATCCGGATGTAGATAGATACGCACAGCATCGTGAGCGCCATACATCACTTAATTCGATTCTCGCACATTTTCTATGCAAGTTCTTGGCAAAGCGCTTCAACATTCACACCAGAATTGTGATCGAAAGAAGTGGACGCATTGCATACCCTTTTCTTGTCTTGAATATAATTTCGACCCATTCTTGGAATCTTTGCTCTAATCCTGCTGGACCCCTGGGTATAAAGGAGAGCACTTCTGGTCGTGAATATGCCGTCTTCCTTATACAACGCACCCCTACCCCAACGAAATGCTCCACGGTTCATTCACAAATTCGT
>Ga0307510_10000361_pt1 | contig 42879 bp, 34 predicted proteins | sample 12_EM_MG_FD_207224 | JGI IMG/M metagenome (GOLD analysis project Ga0307510, IMG submission 207224) | Populus trichocarpa ectomycorrhiza microbial communities from riparian zone in the Pacific Northwest, United States - 12_EM | ecosystem: Host-associated > Plants > Roots > Unclassified | place... | reverse complement strand
GATCTGTTCGAAGCGGTACCTGAGCTGGAGAAGCTGGTCTAATCCAGCGGCTTCACTTATAAAGAGCCCGACCTTTTGGTCGGGCTTTTTTTTGTCTGGGATTTGAGTGGGAGCGTTTTGCCATGGATCTGCGCTGCGGATTGCATTACTCGGTATGGCTGGGATTGGCTCTGTTGCCGGGTTTGGCCACGGCCGCGGGCAAGTGCGAGCGCCTCGTCGTCACCGGCAGCCCGGATGCGCCGCCGTACCTGTGGCAGGACCCGCAGAATCCCAAGCAGTTGATCGGCGCCAGTGCCGACCTGTTGCAACAAGTCGCCAACGACCTCGGCATCAAAGTCGAACTGCTCTACGCCGGCAAACGCTCGCAAGCCCTCGATGAAGTGCGCAGCGGGCGCATGGACATGTTGGCCGATGCGCCGCTGACCTTCAATGAACTGGAAAACTTCGACTACATCTATCCACCGCTGCTGGAAAACGACTATCTGGTGTGGACGCGTAAAGGCTCGACACTGGTCTATAGCGAGGCCAAAGACTTGCATGGCCACACCGGTGCGATGTCGGAAAAGTCTCGCATGACCCAGGCATTCGGCGTTTTCGCCGAGCAGAATCTGACCCTGACACGGACAGCCAACCTCACTCAGGCCCTGCAGAAATTGCTCCTCGGTGAAGTGGAATATGTACTCGCCGGCCGCTACTCAGGCATGGCCGCCGCGCAGGCATTGGGCATGACCAATGACCTGCTGGCGTTCGAGCACCCCGTCGACCGCCCGGGGCTGTTTCTTGCGGTTTCGCATAACTCGGCATGTAACGATCCGTGGTTGCGCGGACAGTTGGCCAAAAAGATGACAGAATTGCCCGCGTCCGGACTGACGGAAGCCGCGCTGCAACGCAACATCGAGCGCTGGAAGGCGCAGCAGCAACAGCCGCAACAACCCGTCAGTGCCCCAAAACAGTAGGGATTCTTAGTGAGTATTCGACCTCTTTTCGCGGCGATGGCCGTTCTGGCCCTGGCCGGTTGCGCGACCGATCCGGCACCCGTTGAACAAATGCGCCTGACCGAGCAAGCCATAATCCAGGCCAAGGCTGTTGGCGCCACTGCTGACGAAGTGCCGGAAATGAAACTGGCCGAAACCAAGTACAACCGCGCCAAAGGCAACATGGCGGACGAGTCTTACCGCAACGCGCGCATGCGTTCGGAACAGGCTGAACTGGATGCTCGTCTGGCCGAAGCCAAAGTGTTGACGCAAAAAAGTGAAGAACAGCTGAATGTGCTCAACACCCGCATCGTCCGTCTGCGCAAGCAACTGGGAGATGCCCAATGAGCCTCAAATCCAAAGTCCTCGGCGGTCTGATACTTGCCGGTTGCGCCAGCCTGTACGGCTGCGCCGGTCAACACAGCGAATCCGCACTGCAAGAGGCCAGCGCCGACTTCCAGAAGGTCAAGGAAGATTCCAATGTGCTGCGCATCGCGCCGAAAGACGTGATCCGCGCCGGTGAGTCGCTGGCCCGTGCCGATCGCCTGTCGACCTACTGGGGCAGCGGCTCTGACGTGGTGCATTACGCCTACCTGAGCCAGCGTTACAGCGAAATCGCCCGCGAGCACACCAATCAGGTGCTCAACGAAGAGCGCGCAGCCAAACTGGAGCTAGAGCGTCAGCGCTTGCAACTGGCCCTGCGTGAATCCAAGTTGCTCAGCGTGCAGCAGCAGGGCAAATGGCTGGAAGAACAGATCGTCGCACTGGCCACCACGCAGACCGACCGTGGTCTGGTAATGACCCTCGGTGATGTGCTGTTCGACACCGGTGAAGCGGAGCTGAAAAACTCGGCCAACCGCGTGGTGCTGAAGATCGTCCAGTTCCTGCAATTGAACCCCAAACGCGTGGTGCGTATCGAGGGGTACACCGACAGTACCGGTGGCAAACAGGAAAACCTCAAGTTGTCTCGTGATCGCGCGCAATCGGTCGCGGATGTGTTGATAGATCTGGGCATCGACGACAAGCGCATTCAGGTCGAAGGCTACGGCGACGAATACCCGGTGGACGCCAATGCTTCCGAGCGTGGGCGGGCGCAGAATCGTCGTGTGGAAATTGTCTTCTCCGATGAAAAAGGCCAGCTCGGCGCCGCCCGCTGAGGGCTGCGTCTCTGGAAAGCCCGGACTGTCATGCAGTGCCGGGCTTTTTTACGTCTGTCGAATAGCCCGCAAATCAGTACAGTCAGGGGCAGACACCGCACTGTATGGTCGAGTAATGTGACAACTGTCCCAGTACACTTCTAAACTGTTCCGGTATTGTTTCACACAAGAATAAAATGCCCGTGAAATCGAGTGCTGCGTCATGACCAATCTCTTGCTCTACCAACGTATTGCTCAGCAACTGGCCGAAGACATTCGCCGTGGTGTCTATCAACCGGGGGAGCGCGTGCCTTCGGTGCGCAAGATGAGTTCGCAGCTCAACGTCAGCCATGCGACGGTGTTGCAGGCTTACGCCAATCTCGAAGATCAGGGCTTGATTAGGGCGCGCCCGCAGTCCGGGTATTACGTGCACCAGACACCTGCACTGACGGCGCCGACGCCGGACATCGCCCGGGTCGAACGGCCAGGCTTGGTTACCCGCAGCAGCATCATTCAACAGGTGTTGGTCGAATCACGCCGAGAAGGCGTGTTTCCGCTCGGCGCGGCTGTGCCGAGTGTCGACTACTTGCCGGTGCGCGCACTGCATCAGCAACTGGCCAAGGTCACGCGCTTCCATAGCCCGCGTGCTTTCAGTTACATGTTCAGCCCCGGTTTTGAGCCGCTGCGCCGCCAGGTGGCGATCCGCATGCGCGATGCTGGTGTGGTGGTCGATCCGTCAGAAGTGGTGATCACCCATGGTTGTGTCGATGCCTTGCAGATGTCGTTGCGCGTACTGACCCGCCCGGGTGATCTGATCGCCGCCGAATCGCCGACCTATTACGGATTGCTGCAACTGGCCGATCTGCTCGGCCTGAAAGTCATCGAGATTCCGAGCGATCCCGCGACTGGCATGAGCCTCGAAGCCCTGCAACTGGCGGCCAACCAATGGTCGATCAAAGCGCTGGTGCTGACCACGCGGCTGAGCAATCCGCTGGGCGGCACCATGCCCGAAGAGCGGCAGAAACAGTTGCTGCGCCTGGCTTCTGATTTCGATATTCAGATTGTCGAAGATGATATCTATGGCGAACTGATGTTCGAGCAAGGCAAGACCAAAGCGCTCAAGGCGTATGACCGACTGGATCGGGTGATCTACTGCTCGAGTTTCTCCAAGACCTTGTCACCCGGTGTGCGCATCGGCTGGATGATCGCCGGCAAGTATCAGCAGGAAATCCAGCGCTTGCAGACCTTCAGCACCCATTCGGCGTGCAGCGTGACGCAGATGGCGATCGCCGCTTATCTGGAAAACGGTGGCTATGACCGGCATTTACGGTACATCCGCCAGGAATACCGGAAAAACCTCAGCGCCTTCCAGTTGGCGGTGCAGCAGTACTTCCCCGAAGGCACGCAAATGACCCGGCCCACGGGCGGTTTCATCCTTTGGGTGAGCTTGCCGGGGAGGGTCAATACCCAGGAGTTGCATGTTCGCGCGTTGCAGCAGGGTATCAGTATTGCCCCGGGGCTGATCTTCAGTAATACCGAGCAGTTCAACCACTGTATTCGCCTGAACTGCGGGATTCCGTGGAACCGCGAGGCGGAGCGGGCGCTGATGACCCTGGGCATGCTGGCGACGCAACTGTGTCAGGAAACCGCTGGCGGATTCTGAACGAGCGGTGGGTGACGCTTGTCTTGTCGCGTCCAACAAGCGAGCATATGGCCCTCTGCCGTTAGTGTCGTTGGGTCCATGAAAGCGATTTTTCCTGCCGCTTGGGTGTTGCTGGGTTTGCTGATGATCGGTCATGCGCCTGGAGCCGTGGCCGCTGCAGTTCAGGAAAAACCGGCTGCGACGAGTGCCGCTAAAAAAGCCACGTCTGCGCCAAAGGCCGTTCCCGCGAAGAAAGCCCAGCAAAAAGTCATCAAGAAACGCAAGCCGATCGCTTCCAAATCGAAGCCTGCCAGCGAAGTGGTGAAAGCCAAGTTGCCGCCGGCAAAACTCGATTTGAGCCTGCCCAAGGACATGGTCCAGGAACTGAAGCCCAAGGGCACGGTTGAATTGCCCAAGCGCGAGCCGATCCTGCCGCAGATGTTTGGCGAGAAAAACAACGGATTCCAGCTCAACGGCCGCTTGCTCAGCAACGAAATGCAGTTGCAACTGCGCAACGAAGAGCGCCGCGAAGTCGAAGGCGCGGCGCTGGATTTCGAATTCAAACAGTAAAACCAGCCCATCTGTGACCCGCAGACCAGACGCTTTGTCGGAGACTGGTCAGTCATATTCAGTTATCGCTAAAAACCCCGGTTCAGGCAATTTGAAACAGCCGTTTTAGCGGTTACTCTGTTCCGCGTCCCTTTTACACATCGCCCGTCGCGAGGAATTGTTCGTCATGAAATGCCGTGAAGGCTGTGGCGCTTGCTGCATTGCCCCATCCATCAGTTCGCCGATTCCCGGCATGCCTGATGGCAAACCTGCCGGCGAACGTTGCGTGCAGCTTTCGGTCGAAAACCTGTGCAGCATTTTCGGCCGCCCGGAGCGCCCGGCAGTCTGTTCGGGCTTTGCTGCGGATGTCGAGGTCTGCGGCAGCAGCTCGGAAGAAGCGATCAGGCTGATCGGCTGGTGGGAGCAAATGACGGCGGCGTGATGTGTCAAACGAACGGAACTTCAACAATAAGGAATAAGACTATGGGTTCGCTGCATCGTATCGCTGTGTTGTGTGGTTTGACCGCTGTGCTGGCCACGTCCGTCGCTCAGGCTGAAGACTGGAAAGTCGCCAAGAACGAGGACGGTATCAAGGTTTCCCTCAGTGAAGTGCCGGGTTCGGACTACAAGTCCTACCAGGGCGTTGCGCTGATGAAAACCACCGTCGCCAAACTGCGCGCACTGCAGGAAGATGTCTCCGGCGCGTGCGCCTGGATTCACGAGTGCAAGACCCAGAAACTGCTCAAGCACGAAGGCGATCAGAGCTGGACCTACACCCAGTTCAACACGCCTTGGCCAGTTACTCCGCGTGACTCGGTGCTGAAGGTGACCACCGTTGAAGGCGCCGATGGCAGCCTGACCCGCAATCTGGAAGGCTTGCCGACGTACATGCCGGAAGAAAAGGGCTTTGTCCGCGTTCAGCAGGTCAAAGGCTTCTGGAAGTTCGTGCCCAAGGGCGACCAGGTTGAAGTGACTTATCAGGTGCACACCGAGCCAGGCGGTAGCGTGCCGGCAATGGTTGCCAACAAGTTTGTCGTCGATGCGCCGTTCAACACCTTGAAAGCTCTGAAAGAACGCGCCGAGAAGTAATAAGCGCGCTCTACACAAAACGCCCCGACCGATACGGGGCGTTTTGTTTTCTCGCAATATTGTGTTTCCAGATATGCGTTGCACGAAATTTTCACAAAGTGTTCCTGACAATTCGCCCGCGCTGTTTGCACGCTTTCCCGGTTTGCCATGGCTCTAGATGAAAGTGTCTGGCGGCGGGGCAGTAATCAATGGCAATGGTGCAGGTGATCGTGCAACATTTGCGCACCGCGCACGCCCCGGGGTCTGGAATGACCAATAGAGGGCATGGCGCCGCTGTATTTTTGCAACTTCAACTTCCAATGGGTCCTAAAACGACATGGCAAACCCGGACGCCCTGAATCAGCAGCGATCTTCTGCTCGCCTGCTGCAACCGACCGTCAAATCGCATCTGGCCTACACGCTGCTTTGCGCGCTGGTCATGATGGTGATGTTTTCCGTGCTGCGCCTCGCGCTGCTGGTCTACAACCGCGAGATGATCCTCGACACTCCGGCTTCGACCTTCCTCGAAGCCTTCGCCAACGGCCTGCGTTTCGACCTGCGCCTGGTGGTTTACGTGTGCATTCCGCTGGTGCTGGCACTGTTCAGTGCCCGCGCCATGGCCGCTCGCGGTTTCTTCCGCCTTTGGCTGACCATCGCCTCGAGCATCGCGCTGTTCCTTGGCCTGATGGAGATGGACTTCTATCGTGAGTTCCACCAGCGCCTCAATGGTCTGGTGTTCCAGTACGTGAAAGAAGACCCGAAAACCGTGATGAGCATGCTCTGGTACGGTTTCCCGGTGGTTCGCTATCTGCTGGGATGGGTCATCGGCACTGTCATCCTCACCCTGGCGTTCAAAGGCGCCGACCGTGCCACGCGTCCGCGCGGACCGTTCAGTGGCGGCAGCGTCAGCACCCGTCAAGTTGCGCCGTGGTACACCCGTCTTGCGGTGTTCGTGGTCTGCTTGCTGATTTGCGTGGTTGCCGCTCGTGGCACTCTGCGTCAAGGCCCGCCGATGCGTTGGGGTGACGTCTACACCACCGATTCCAACTTCGCCAACCAGCTTGGCCTCAACGCCACGCTGTCGCTGATCGAGGCTGCCAAGTCGCGCATGGGCGAAGATCGCGACAATATCTGGAAAGCGACGTTACCGCAGGAGCAAGCGCAGAAAGTCGTGCGCGATATGCTGCTGATGCCTGACGACAAACTGGTCGATGCCGATATTGCCGCCGTGCGCCGTGATTACACGCCGCCGGCCGACAAGACCCTGCCGATCAAGAACGTTGTAGTGATCCTGATGGAAAGCATGGCCGGTCACTCGGTCGGTGCATTGGGCGCGCCAGGCAACATCACGCCATACCTGGACAAACTGTCGAAGGAAGGTCTGCTGTTCGACCGCTTCTTCTCCAACGGTACGCACACCCATCAGGGCATGTTCGCGACCATGGCCTGCTTCCCCAACCTGCCAGGTTTCGAATACCTGATGCAGACCCCGGAAGGCAGCCACAAACTGTCCGGCTTGCCGCAGGTGCTCAGCGCCCGCAACTACGACGACGTATACGTCTACAACGGCGACTTCGCCTGGGACAACCAGTCGGGCTTCTTCAGCAACCAGGGCATGACCAACTTCGTTGGCCGTAATGACTTCGTCAACCCGGTGTTCTCCGATCCGACCTGGGGCGTGTCCGACCAGGACATGTTCGACCGTGGTCTGCAGGAGCTCAAGGCGCGGGAAAACGGCAAGCCGTTCTACGCGCTGCTGCAAACCCTGTCCAACCACACGCCGTACGCCTTGCCGACGCCATTGCCGGTCGAGCGCGTGACTGACCGTGGCAGCCTCAACGAACACTTGACCGCCATGCGCTACTCCGACTGGGCACTGGGTCAGTTCTTCGAGAAGGCGCGCAAAGAGCCGTACTTCAAGGAAACCCTGTTCGTCATCGTCGGCGACCACGGCTTCGGCAACGAGCGCCAGATCACCGAAATGGACCTGGGCCGCTTCAACGTACCGATGCTGATGATTGCACCGGGCATCCAGGAGAAGTTCGGTACCCGTGACCACACCGTGGGCACGCAGATCGACATCGTGCCGACCATCATGGGCCGTCTCGGTGGCGAAGTGCGTCATCAGTGCTGGGGCCGCGATTTGCTCAATCTGCCGGAAGGCGACACCGGTTTCGGTGTGATCAAACCGTCGGGCAGTGAGCAGACGACCGCCATCGTCACCGCCGACCAGATCCTGGTGTTGCCAAGAGACAAGGACATGGGGCCGAAGATGTGGCAGTACCAGCTAGGTGCCAACCCGCACGCCGAAGTCATTCCAAATGCACCGCGCACTGCCGAGTTGAAACTCAAACTCGAAGCGTTCCTGCAAACGGCGACCAAAAGCCTGATGGATAACACCGCTGGCGTCATTCACGGCAAACCGGATTGATCGCTCACTGCCAGTAAAATCCGCGCAATAAAAAAGAGGCCCTGAACAGGGCCTCTTTTTTTTGCCGGTTACATCGTTATATCCGACCGAGTAACAGCAGCACCAACAGCACCACCAACACCACGCCGATAATGCCCGATGGACCGTAACCCCAACTTCTGGAGTGCGGGAAGACCGGCAGACCACCGATCAGCAACAGGATCAGGATAATGATAAGAATTGTGCCCATGTCGATTTCCTTGTTGATAGTGTTCGAGAAGTCTTGGTATTCAAGGGCGACTGGAGACTAAGTAATTCCAGACGGCTTACAAATTCCGACCGGTGCGCGTGAAAGAAAATTCAATGTTTTTTTAATGTATTTGGATTGCTTGTTTATTTCCTTTGAAGCACAAGATCAAAAGATCGCAGCCTTCGGCAGCTCCTACAGGAGTTCGATGTAGGAGCTGCCGAAGGCTGCGATCTTTTGATCTTGCATTCAGCAACTTGATGGAGCGTGGGCGCGCGTCGATCCTTCGCTACACTCGGCGCATCTTCCCCGGAACAACAAGGCTGTTTGCTATGCAAAATCGCATGATGATCACTGGTGCGGGCTCGGGCCTGGGTCGCGAAATCGCGCTGCGCTGGGCGCGTGAAGGCTGGCAACTGGCCTTGTCCGATGTCAGCGAACCCGGCCTGCAGGAAACCCTGAAAATGGTCCGCGAGGCCGGTGGCGACGGGTTCATTCAGCGCTGCGATGTGCGTGATTACAGCCAGCTCACCGCCTTCGCCCAGGCCTGCGAAGAGAAGCTCGGCGGCATCGACATCATCGTCAACAACGCCGGTGTTGCCTCGGGCGGTTTCTTCAGCGAGCTGTCGCTGGAAGACTGGGACTGGCAGATCGCGATCAACCTGATGGGCGTGGTCAAGGGCTGCAAGGCGTTCCTGCCGCTGCTGGAGCAAAGCAAAGGCAAGATTATCAACATCGCCTCGATGGCGGCATTGATGCAAGGCCCGGCCATGAGCAACTACAACGTGGCCAAGGCCGGGGTGGTGGCGTTGTCGGAAAGCTTGCTGATCGAGCTGGCGCAACAGGAAGTAGGCGTGCACGTGGTGTGTCCGTCGTTCTTCCAGACCAACTTGCTGGATTCGTTCCGTGGTCCCACCCCGGCGATGAAAGCGCAGGTCGGCAAGTTGCTGGAAAGTTCGCCGATCAGCGCGGCGGACATCGCCGATTACATCTATCAGCAAGTGGCCGCCGGCGAGTTCATGATTCTGCCCCACGAACAAGGCCGGATGGCTTGGGCGCTCAAGCAGAAGAACCCGCAACTGCTCTATAACGAAATGACCTCCATGGCGGAAAAAATGCGCGCCAAAGCCAAACAGAACAACGGCTGAGCTTGCCCGTAGCAGACCGCGTCGTTAGGGTGGCCGCAATGGTCACCCTGTCGAGACGCATCAATGCTCAATTACTTGTGGTTCTTCCTCGCGGCGCTGTTTGAAATCGCCGGTTGCTTCGCCTTCTTCATGTGGCTGCGCCAAGGCAAAAGTGCGTTGTGGGTGATTCCTGCGCTGCTCAGTCTGACCCTGTTCGCACTGCTGCTGACCCGCGTTGAAGCTAACTACGCGGGGCGTGCCTATGCCGCGTATGGCGGGATCTACATCGTCGCGTCGATTGGCTGGCTGATGGTGGTCGAGCGGGTGCGTCCCTTGAGTTCGGACTGGATCGGCGTGGCGCTGTGCGTGATCGGCGCCAGCGTGATTCTGTTCGGGCCGCGATTTTCTGCGGCGTGAGGGGTATTTGTCGGAAACGTCTGACGGCTTGATGCGAGCATGGCTGTAAGGCAAAACTGATTTGCCCGCCATGCATTGTAGAGCCGCGGCAAGCCGCGCATCTTCAGGGTTCGCTAACCCTGAAGGACGAATCTCATGCTTGTACTCAGCCGTGTCGTTGGTGAGTTGATTTCAATCGGCGACGACATTTCCCTGCGCGTGCTGTCGGTGAACGGCTCCAGCGTGCGCTTTGGCGTCGAGGCCCCGCAAAAGGTCAATGTGCACCGCGCGGAGGTCTATGACCGGATCAAGCGCAAGCAGGCCACCGAAAAGCTCCGCTAGGCATTCAATCGAACAGATGCTTGGGCACATCGTGTTTGAGCATCAACTGACATTGCTCGCTTTCCGGGTCGAAGACGATCAGCGCCTGGCCTTTGGTCAAGGCCTGACGCACGCGCAGCACACGGGTTTCCAGCGGCGTGTCATCGCCGTTGTCGGTGCCGTCGCGGGTGACGAAATCTTCGATGAGGCGGGTGAGGGTGTCGACTTCAAGTTGGTCGTGGGGAATGAGCATGGGCACCTCGGCTGAATCAATGGCGGGATGCTACGGCGATTGCGGTTTGCCTGCCAGTTTTGTGTTGCCGGTACCGACCTCATCGCGAGCAGGCTCACTCCTACAAGGGAACGTATTCCAAAGGTAAGCCTTCGCCTGCTCGCGATAGCGGTATTGCAGACAACGATGATCTAACTATCGTTACGCTGCCCCACCAGACTGTCCACCGACGGCACCCGCGTATCACTCTCCATCTGTGTGTCATGCTCGATCTGATGACTGAAGCGATCAAGCGAGGCATTCGCCGGCGCGGCATCGCTGGCAAACACTGGCGGGCTCAGAATATAAGCGCCAAGCAAACGACTCAGCGCCGCCAGGCTGTCGATGTGCGTACGCTCATAACCATGGGTCGCATCGCAACCAAACGCGAGCAGGGCAGTGCGGATGTCGTGGCCTGCAGTCACCGCCGAATGCGCATCGCTGAAGTAATAGCGGAACAGGTCGCGGCGCACCGGCAACTCGTTCTCGCTGGCCAATTTCAGCAAATGTCGCGACAGGTGATAGTCGTACGGCCCGCCGGAATCCTGCATCGCCACACTCACCGCATGCTCGCTGGAGTGCTGCCCCGGAGCGACCGGTGCGATGTCGATGCCGACGAATTCGCTGACGTCCCACGGCAATGCCGCTGCCGCGCCGCTGCCGGTCTCTTCGGTGATGGTAAACAGCGGATGGCAGTCGATCATCAGTTCCTGGCCGCTGTCGACGATGGCTTTGAGTGCCGCCAGCAGCGCTGCAACCCCGGCCTTGTCATCGAGGTGACGGGCGCTGATATGGCCGCTTTCGGTGAATTCCGGCAGCGGATCGAAGGCGACCACGTCACCGATGCTGATGCCCAGTGAGTCGCAATCGGCCTTGGTCGCACAGTAAGCGTCCAGGCGCAGTTCAACGTGATCCCAACTGATCGGCATCTCGTCCACGGCGGTATTGAACGCGTGCCCGGAGGCCATCAGCGGCAACACACTGCCGCGAATCACGCCGTTGTCGGTGAACAGGCTGACACGGCTGCCCTCGGCAAAACGGCTCGACCAGCAGCCGACCGGGGCGAGGGTCAGGCGACCGTTGTCTTTGATCGCACGAACGGCGGCGCCGATGGTGTCGAGGTGCGCGGAGACCGCGCGGTCGGGGCTGTTCTTTTTGCCTTTGAGTGTGGCGCGAATGGTGCCGCGCCGGGTCATTTCAAAAGGGATGCCGAGTTCTTCCAGACGCTCGGCGACATAGCGCACGATGGTGTCGGTAAACCCGGTGGGGCTGGGAATGGCGAGCATTTCCAGCAGTACTTTTTGCAGGTAGTTGAGATCCGGTTCGGGGATTTGCGTGGTCATGGAAACTCCTGATGGGTTGAGCACACCGATGGTTTCGATGAGGAAAGTTTTGTGTTGCTTGATCGGGCCTCATCGCTGGCAAGCCAGCTCCCACAGTTTTTGTGTGTACCGCAAAACTTGCGGGAGCTGGCTTGCCAGCGATGGCGTCGGTTCAGTCTCTAGAGAATCAAGAGACAACCGGCTGACTGTGCGGAAACAACAAATCGACAAATCGCTCCGCCGTCGGCTGCGGTTCATGGTTGGCCAGCCCGGCGCGCTCGTTGGCCTCGATAAACACGTACTCGGGCTGATCCGCCGCCGGCACCATCAGATCGAGGCCGACCATCGGAATATCCAGCGCCCGTGCCGCCCGCACTGCCGCATCGACCAGGGTCGGATGCAGAATCGCCGTGACATCTTCCAGCGTGCCGCCGGTGTGCAGATTCGCCGTACGCCGCACAAACAAATGCTCACCGGCCGGCAGAATGCTGCTGTAGTCATAACCCGCGGCATGCAAGGTGCGCTGGGTCTCGTGGTCCAGCGGGATCTTGCTCTCACCGCTGGTGGCCGCTTGCCGACGCCGACTCTGCGCCTCGATCAACGCGCCCACCGAATGCTGACCATCGCCTACCACTTCGGCAGGCTTGCGAATCGCCGCGGCCACCACTTCAAAGCCAATCACCAGAATCCGCAGATCAAGGCCTTCATGGAAGCTTTCCAGCAGCACGCGGCTATCAAACTGCTTCGCCGTTTCGATGGCTTGCTGCACCTCTTCGATGCTTTGCAAATCCACCGCCACGCCTTGACCTTGTTCTCCGTCGAGCGGCTTGACCACCACCCGTTGATGCTCGTCGAGGAAGGCCAGATTGTCGTCGGCATTGCCCGCCAATTGCTGCGAGGGCAGGTTCAACCCGGCGCCTTTGAGCACTTTGTGCGTGAGGCTTTTGTCCTGACACAGACTCATGCTGATCGCGCTCGTCAGGTCGCTCAACGATTCACGGCAACGCACCCGGCGCCCGCCATGGCTGAGGGTGAACAGGCCGGCATCGGCGTCATCGACCTGCACATCGATGCCGCGCCGATGGGCTTCTTCAACGATGATCCGCGCATACGGATTGAACTGCGCCTCCGGCCCCGGGCCGAGAAACAGCGGCTGATTGATGCCGTTCTTGCGCTTGATGGCGAAGGTCGACAGATTGCGAAAACCGAGCTTGGCGTAGAGGTTTTTCGCCTGCCGGTTGTCGTGCAACACCGACAGATCCAGATAACTCAGGCCGCGACTCATGAAGTGTTCGATCAGATGCCGCACCAGCACTTCGCCGACACCCGGGCGCGAGCACTGCGGATCAACCGCCAGGCACCACAGGCTGCTGCCGTTTTCCGGGTCGTTGAAGGCTTTTTGATGGTTCAGGCCCATGACGCTGCCGATCACCGCGCCGCTGTCTTCGTCCTCGGCCAGCCAGTACACCGGGCCGCCCTGATGATGCGGAGTCAGCCGCGTGGCATCGATCGGCAACATGCCGCGCGCCTGGTACAACTGATTGATCGCCTGCCAGTCCGCTTCACTTTGCGCGCGGCGAATACGAAAGCCGCGAAACACTCGGGTGGCCTGGCGGTAATCGCTGAACCACAGGCGCAAGGTGTCGGACGGGTCGAGAAACAGTTGCGTCGGTTCCAGGCCGAGAATCTGCTGGGGGGCGGCGACATACAAGGCAATGTCGCGCTCGCCGGGCTGCTCTTTCAGCAGTTCCTGCGCCAGTGATGCCGGGTCGGGAAAGGTATGGCCGATCAGCAACCGGCCCCAGCCGCAATGCAGCGCAATCGGCTCGGCGGCCAGCGTGCTGCCGTCTTCGGCCAGACGTGCCTGCAAGCGTTCATAGGACGGTGTCTGACCGCGTATCAGCCGTTGGTTGATGGCCGTGGCGTGGGGTTTCATCAATCAGATTCCTTGTTCACTGAGCCACAGGTTCAGGGCAGCCAGTTGCCACAACTTCGAACCGCGCAACGGCGTCAGTTGGCCTTGCGGATCGGTCAGCAATTTGTCGAGCATGGCCGGGTTGAACAGGCCGCGATCCTGACTCGGATCGAGCAGCAGTTCGCGCACCCAGTTCAGCGTGTCGCCCTGCAAGTGCTTGAGGCCCGGCACCGGGAAGTAGCCTTTTTTACGGTCGATCACCTCACTCGGGATGACTCGGCGCGCGGCTTCTTTGAGCACTTGTTTGCCGCCGTCAGGCAGCTTGAATTGGCCAGGCACTCGGGCCGAGAGTTCAACCAGTCGATAGTCCAGAAACGGCGTACGCGCTTCCAGGCCCCAGGCCATGGTCATGTTGTCGACGCGTTTGACCGGATCGTCGACCAGCATCACCGTGCTGTCCAGACGCAGGGCTTTGTCCACCGCCGCCTCGGCGCCGGGCTGGGCGAAATGCTCTTTGACGAAGTCACCGGCCGCGTCATGCGCAGTCAGCCACTGCGGTTGCACGGTGGCGGCGTAGTCGTCGTAGCTGCGGTCGAAAAACGCGTTGCGATAAGCCGCGTAAGGATCGGCAGCGCCGTCGACTTGCGGGTACCAGTGATAACCGGCGAACAATTCGTCTGCGCCCTGGCCGCTCTGCACAACCTTGCAGTGCTTGGCCACTTCACGCGACAGCAGATAGAACGCAATACAGTCGTGACTGACCATCGGTTCGCTCATCGCGCGGAACGCGGCGGGCAATTGCTCGATGATTTCTTTCTCGTCGATGCGCAATTGGTGATGCTGAGTGCCGTAGTGCTTGGCGATCAGATCGGAATACTGAAACTCGTCACCGCGTTCGCCGCCGGCATCCTGGAAACCGATGGAAAAGGTCGACAGGTTTTCCACGCCGACTTCACGCAACAGGCCGACGAGCATGCTCGAGTCGACACCGCCGGACAGCAGCACACCGACATCCACAGCGGCACGTTGACGAATCGCCACCGCTTCGCGGGTGCTGTCGAGGACGCGGTCGACCCAGTCTTCCAGCGTCAGATTTTTTTCGTCGTCGTGTGGGCCGTAGGGCAGGGTCCACCAGGTTTTCTGCTCGGTGCTGCCGTCGGCTTCAACGCGCATCCAGGTCGCTGGCGGCAGCTTTTCGATGCCGGCCAGCAAGGTGCGCGGCGCCGGGACCACGGCATGGAAATTCAGATAGTGATTGAGCGCCACCGGATCGAGAATCGGGTTGATGTCGCCGCCCTTGAGCAACGCCGGCAAGGCCGATGCAAAACGCAGGCGTTGGCCGGTGCGCGACAGGTACAACGGCTTCACGCCGAGACGGTCGCGGGCGATGAACAGGCGTTTGGCGTCGCGTTCCCAAATGGCGAAGGCGAACATCCCGTTGAGCTTGGGCAGCAGCGCTTCGCCCCAAGCGTGGTAGCCCTTGAGCAACACCTCGGTATCGCCACCGGAATAAAAGGCGTAACCCAGCGCTTCGAGTTCGGCGCGCAGCTCGGGGAAGTTGTAGATCGCACCGTTGAAGGCCAGGGACAGGCCAAGTTGACTGTCGATCATCGGCTGCGCCGAGCCGTCCGACAGGTCCATGATTTTCAGGCGACGGTGGCCCAGGGCAATCGGCCCTTGGGCATGGAAGCCCCACGCGTCGGGGCCGCGAGGGGCCAGGTGATGGGTGATTCTCTCGATCGCTGCAAGGTCTGCAGGTTGTTGATCAAAACGTAACTCGCCAGCTAATCCGCACATAAAGTCCTTACCGGTTTTTCCGTTGGGGAGGGGTCAAGCCGTACCTCGCCAGAAGAGCGGGTACTCAGAAACTGACCCGCCCCGGTAAGTGGAGTTTTAGAACGATAAGTTATAAGGCAACAGGTTCCAGCTTGTGCAGCAGAGTGCCCGGTTGTTCGCGCAAATGTTTCTGCGCCTCAAACTGCCCGAAGTAGTCGTCCGCCATTTCGCTGTTTATGGGGGCACCGGGCTTCGCGGAGTCTGTTGTGGTCAGGCGTTTTTTCAGATCCACCAGTCGAGACAGCGCATCGTGTTTTTCGATGGCGGTCCAACGATCGAGGCTGGCGAAAACGAGGGCCAGCAATTCATCCGTGGCATAAATACGCAAGCGCCTGTTGAAGTCCTCGTTCGGGCTGTTGAGATGGGCTGCGCTTATAAGTGACGCCTGATTCTCCCGGCGATTGGCGTAGGCGGCCTCGTTGACATTGGCAACCGCCACCGCGAGTTCCCCGGCATCTGCTGTCAACTTATCGAGATGGCGATCGAAAAGATGTTTGTACAGGCCTGTCTCCAGCGGGATGAACGCGATGTCTTCCAGGAACGAAAGGCTTTCCAGGTTCAATGTCCGGAAGTCACTTTGTTCGCGGTGGGTCAATTGCGAAATGAACAGTTCTTGCAGTTCTTTACTTGCAACGAAGTTGACGGCCAGGCGATACCTGCACTGGTCTTCACTGTCGTCCTGGTAAAAGCTGTCGCCAGCATCATTGGGAATGTAAACGTAGTAGCTGTCTTTCGTCGACTGATCGGTCTGGCGACAGGTTATCAATACGGCATCTGTCATGTATTTGCCAAATAGTTGTATCGAATACAGCTTGATTCTGGAGTTGTTGAACAGGTCACCATAAACAATGTCTTCGTTGCCTTTGGCGAGGTTCAACAGGGTGACAAGCCGAGAAAGAGGGAAGTTCGGTTTGCTGAAATATTTTCCGTAGGCGGCGAGCTTCATGTTTGTTTTATGCATTCGCAGGCTGATCAATTCGAGACTTGAGACTCTGAACGTTCTGGATATGTGTTTCTTGTATTCGCCCCCGAGATCAAGCTGGCGACTCAATAGCGCAAACGCTTGTGCGGTTATCTGAGTAGGCGTTGAGCCGTCGGGCGCTTCTTCGTCGACTTTGGTTAAGGTCTCGCTGTCGTCCGAGAAGTAACCGGCAGCCGCTTCCTGTTGCGTAAAATTCAGCATCGCTGCCTGCAACAAGGTGTAGGTGTGGGAGCCATCGTCCACGGCTGTCGCGGGTTTGAGCTTGATGCTGTCGTTGATACTGAATCGTCCTCCATACTGTTGCTGCAGCGCCTGTCGCAGCTTTCGCTTGCAGAGATCCTCCAGCGTTTCCAGTTTGCCCAGCAATTGATCAATGTAGTACTGGTAGGGCAGCGCCTCATCGAACAATGCACGGAATCCGTCAAGTCTGACCGGGTCGGCTTTGAGCAATCCGTCACTGATGAATCGGGCAACGACGGTTGCCTTGTCCCGGTTGCCCATTACATTGAGCAGTTTTTTCAGCGTGGCTTCATGGGTCAAAACGCTTGCTTGTTGTTGCGTCTGGATAATCATGTTGGAAATCTCGTGTTGAAGAAGAGACTTGATCCTAGGCCGTCGAAACGAAAAAAAATAACGTGTTTATTTGATCGCTTGAGCCATGAAGTCAGCGGTATTTTGATTGAAATATATACATATCTATCGCCACGGAAAGGTCTGAGTGTGTGTGCGGTATTTGCAGGGGAGATGGCACTCGGGGCACCCTGAAGTTGCCGGAAAAGTGGTGGTAGATATCTATGTTATTGATGAGGGTTGTTGTGGTTTTATGCGTGCAGGAACATCAGGTCTTGGATTGTTAATTGTTCTTCGATTCCGATATGTTCAAACCTCCACTTCGCAATAAAGGACTATTGCCGATGTCAACCAAAGCAAAGCTTTCACAAAAAACAATCCTCAGCACATTGCTCGATGCCACAGAGGATCTCGATACCGCCCAGACTCTGCAAGAAAGCCTACCGGCGCATTTATTGAAAGCGACGGTGGCCGCTTTGTCAGCCCTTGATCAGACAAGCCGTGATCTGCACCAGATTCAGGCGACCGTGGCGGCGGATCTGCTCGCATTGAAGCCCTTGCAGACGTTCTGCATCAGTGAACTGAGCGATGCCTTGAGTCGCAAATGGTCGGTGGTTTTTGATGTCGAGAAAGACTTTCTGAGTCTGCCGGGCGTTGATTGCGGTTGCCCTGCGACCTCTACCGACGAGAACGGTATTCAGACGTTCCCGCACGCTACAACGACGCTGTTGCAAGCGGCGATGCAGAACTTCAGCGAAGACGAGGCGGCTGAGAGCTTTCCGCAAGGCAGTTTTATTCGAGTGCACAGTGCCCCAGACGGTGTCACCGGGCTGACCCCGGCCACGTTTGCCGCTTTTTGCCGAGAGCTGGATTTGGGCAAGCGCTATCAGGAGCATTTCCAGCTGGTGTTCGGCTTGCGCGACAGCGATGACAAGGTGATCGCCACCAGCACCATGACCGCTGATATCGCGAAAATGAAAAAGCTGCTGTTGCAATTCGACATGCACCAGGCAGCTCTTAAAAGCCATATCACCTTGTCTGGTCAGCAAATGCTGCAGAAGCTGATCGACTTCGATGGCGTGGTGTCGGCGCAAACACTGCTCTATGGCAACCGAACGCTGATCATGCAAGGCATTGAAATTTTCGACAGTTGCGTCTGGGGTGTGGTGGTGTTTTCTGCCCGTTCGGTGGAGTTGTACCCCGATGAGTGGTGCCTGGTGTACATGGCGGGTGAGCCCGAGCGACCACTGTACGAATACAGCAGTTTTACCGCGTTCAAGCAGTACCTGACGCAGCAGTTGAAGGTTAAAAGTTACAAGGATTATTTCGCCAACAGCATTGATGAAGACGACAAGGCCGATTTTTTCAAATCACTCGCTGACAGCGCTGATCTGGGCCACATCAAGCAATTGCCGATCGCCGTGCCACTCTTTGAGTTCATGCTGCAAAGCCATGTCGGCAAGCTTCAACTCGACGCGCGCAAACTGGCGGTGCCGACCGCTGATATCGATGAGGATGTCCGCCGGAAACGCTTGCTGGATTTTCTTCAGTTGGGTGTGACCGTTGCGTCCGTGGCGGGGTTCGTCGTGCCGGTGCTCGGGCAATTGATGATGGGCGTTGCAGTCGGGCAGTTGCTCAGTGAAGTTTACGAAGGGGTCGAGGATTGGCGCCGCGGTGATCATCAGAAAGCCCTGTCGCATCTGTTGAGCGTCGTGGAAAACATTGCGCTGACGGTTGCCTTTGCCGGGGGACAAAAAGCCTTGGGAGCGCTGGGTAAGAAACTGCTGCAGTCACACCCGGCGTTCTTCGGTGAATTCACCGCCATTATCAATCACGCTGGCCAGCCGCGCCTGTGGAAACCTGACCTTTCGCGCTATGAGCATTTCCTGCCGACGGGATTGACGGTCGCGCCGAGTTCCGAGGAGTTTTATCAGATCGGTGCGAAAACCATGGCTCGCGTCGATCATCGGTTCTTCGCCGGACCTTATGATTCCGCCGCGAAAGTCTGGCGCCTGGAACATGCCGAACGCGCGCAAGCTTATGTGCCGGAGCTTGTCCGGCACGTCGAAGGTGGCTGGCGGCTGCCTGCTGAAGAACCGCAAGAGTGGGGCAGTTCCGCGTACACGCTCAAACGTATTGATCCGCAATTGAGCGAGTTCGTGGATACCGACCTGGACATGATGCGGCGACTCAGCGACACCTCGCCAGAAACCTTGCATCAGGCCTTTACTGACAATCTGAGTTTGCCTGTGCGGCTGCGCGAAACCGTGGAGCGCGCGCGCGTCGTGCGTCAGTTGCGGCAATTGACCCGCGAACTGCGGAACGGCGAAACCCATTCCGGCCAGCCTGTTGAAGCGCAATTGCACGCCTTGCCGAAAATGTCCGGTTGGCCGACCGACCGCTACATTGAGGTGACCGACGCAGAAGGCACAGTGACGGCGACCTATCCGCAAACCAAAGTGCTCGACGAATCGCTGGCGGTGGTGGTCAGCGAAAAACAACTGGCGCAGGGCCAGTTGCTGCAATCCGTAGTCGATGGCCTGTATCAGAAAGAGGTGGACACTTTGCTCGGCGGCAAAGTCGCGCGAAGTGTTGAAGAGTCGACGCTGGCAAAGAAACTCGGTGCGGTTTTGCAGGCGGATCATCGCGCGGCTTTCGAGCGTATGTATCAACGCTACGATAAAAGTGACGTCGATGATGTTCTGAAGCTGCGCCGTGTTTTTCCCGATATCCCGGCGCGTTATGCGAAAGCACTCATCGAGCGCGCGTCGAGTGTGCAGCGCCTGCATCTGCGTAAAACCGGTCGAGTACCGCTGCGGCTGGGGCAGGAGGTCAGCGATGGTATTGGCAAAGTGCGACTGGATCGCGCACTGGCGGGGTTTCATTGGTCGAGGCTCGCCAACGCCGACACCGATAGGCTGGCGATTCAGTTGTTGCCTCGTCTGAGCGGCTGGGATTCCCGACTGCGTCTGGAACTGCGCGACAAAACGCTCAGCGGGCCGATTCTGCAAGCCGTTGGCGACACCTCGGCGCTCCCCGCCGATACGTGCTCGCTGGTGAAGTCGGCCGAGGGGTATGAGGCTTTTGGCGGCGACGGCAAAACCTTGGGAAAAGTGGCATTCGGCCCTGACGCGCTGTACGAAGCCATCCTCAAGGCCCTGCCGCGACGCCAGCGAACAGCCATTGGCTTTGCAGACCCGAAGCAGGCCAGCGCGGCAAAGCTGCGCAGCCAGTTGCTCAACGCTGCACTGGATGAGCGCGAGGCCACGGCGCGCACGCTGGTCAATGGCAAGCCTGAGCCGCAGGTTGTCGAACCAGTCTGTAATCAGGGTGATCAGCCGCCTGCGGTGCAACATCCACCGGCGTTGCTGCGCAAAGTGCGCAAACTCTTTCCGCGCTTGAGTGAAACGCAGGCCAGTGAGTTCATCGATGGCCTGGGAGACGATCAGTTGACTCGTGCGACACGGGTCAATGCCTTGCGCCAGGATCTGCAAAGCTTGCGTGAAGCGCTGTTCCTCTGGAGTGAGGATACTGGCGCAATGAACAAACTCGGAGGGGATCTGGCGGAAGTGCGGCACAGCCGCAAAACCATGGCCGAGCTGATCGAAAACGGATTCCGCCGTTATTACTCCGTCACCAATGAAAACGGGAAATGGGTGGGTGTCCTGAATTTTGATGGCATGCGGGTCGGAAAACTGCCGACGCTGCCCCCGGGGATCAGCTTTGACCACATCCAGAAACTGTTCATGAATGACATGGCACTGGATGATGATGTCGCGTACTTCCTCAAGTCATTCAAAAAGCTTGAGACGCTCGAGCTCGACCGCAATGCCATTACCCGCCTCCCTGAGGTGCTGTCGCATATGCCCGATATCACTCGCTTGTGTCTGGCGGGCAACAAGCTCCAGCTGACCGAGTATACGCTGGCCAAACTCAGCGGTTTGCGCTCGCTGCATCACCTGAACCTCAACGAAAATCCGCTGAATGCCACACCGGATGTCAGACAGATGTTCAATCTGCGTCGTTTGTTACTGCAAGACACCGGCCTCACGGAAATCCCCAAGGGACTTGAGTATCTGCTGTATCTGGACTGGGTGGACTTGCGCAGCAACAAGATCAAGAACCTGCCTGACTGGTTGTTCAAGACACCGCGAAGTTTCAGCCAGGCGCTGGACCTGGGACTCAATCCCTTGGCCGATCCGAGCAAAACGCACCTGGAGAATTATCGCGACAATTTCGGTATCGGTATGGGGTATCTGGAAAACGACATCGCTCGAATGAACGAGCAACAGGCACGCTCGCTTTGGCTTGCTGATAAAACGGCTGAGACGGGGGCCGGGCGTGAACGGATCTGGAACGCATTCAAGGATGATCCACGCGCCGAGAGCCTGTTCCATCTGCTCGCTGAGCTGGGTGATACCGCCGATTCGGAAAAGGTCAACAAGGACATGCAGCGGCGAGTCTGGGCCGTGCTGGAAGCAGCCGAAGCCGATACAGCGCTGTGTGATCAGATACTGAGTCTGGCCGCCACCCCGATCAATTGCACCGACAGTGCGGCAATGAACTTCAGTTATCTGGAGATCGCCGTGGAGGTCGATCGGGTGACCCGGCTGGCCGGAAACCGGATCGCCAGTGGCAAGCCGTTGCTTGAGCTGGGACGTGGCCTGTTCCGGTTGGAACAATTGAATGAAATTGCTCGGGCGCATGCCGCCAAGGTCCCGAAGGTGGATCCACTGGAGGTAAACCTCGCCTATCGCATCGGCCTGGCCGAGACACTGGAGTTGCCCGGCCAGCCGCGCAATATGCTTTTTGGCACACTGGGCGGGGTCACCGCAGCCGATCTGGACGTCGCGAAAAACCAGGTCGCCACGGCGGAACTCTCGCCCAAATGGCTGCAGTTCATGAGTGAGCGGACATTCTGGAGAGACTATCTGGAGCGCACACTTGCGCATCAGTTTTCCTCTGTCCGAGATATGTACGACCAGCGCATGACTGCCTTGGACGCGAAGAAAGACACGATGTCCAGTGTCGATTACGTTAGCCAGTCCGGAGTCCTCAAGGTCGAGCGCCAAAACGCCATGGACGAGGTCATGACGCGTCTGACCACCGATGCGCTGCGCGACGCGGATCTGGGCATCTGCACCTTGGCTGACGGATAAGTGCTACTTGCCGCGAATCAGCTTGCGCAACGCGAAACGGTTGGGATGACAGGCTTCGGCGACGCTTCTTGGTACGGGCAGCGGCTCATCGTCCAGCCAGGCAGCCAGCAGCTCGCCCGACAGCGGCGCGGTGATCAGTCCTCGCGAGCCGTGGCCACTGTTGATGTACAGGCCGTCGAGCCACGGACAGGCGATGTCCGGAATCTGACGGGCGTCCTTGCTCAGCAGCGCATAAGCGTCAAGAAACGCTTTGCGGTCGGCGAGGGGACCGACCATCGGTAAATAGTCAGGGCTGGTGCAGCGAAAGGCTGCGCGGCCCTGCAGGTTTTCGACAGGCTGTTCGCTGATTTTCAGGCGTGCGACAAGGTCAGAGGAAATCTCTGCAAGCATCGCCAGATTGCCTTGGTGTTCGGCGGTGGTCGGTGTCAGATCATCGCTGTTGAAATCGAAACTGGCGCCGAGGGTGTGTTCGCCCAAGCGGGCAGGAGCGACGTAGCCTTCGGCACAGACCACGGTGGCCAGTGTCTGACTGGCTGCGGTTTCGGCGAGACGGGTGATCTGCCCGCGAATGCGCTTGAGCGGCAACTCGGCACTCTGGGCAAAGCGTTGGATCTCGGCGGCACCGGCCAGCACCACGACCGGTGCGCTGGCGAGCAAACGCTCACCGTCCAGCGCCTGCCATTGATCATCGACCTTGCGCAGTTGCAGCGCTTCGCAATGGCTGAGCAGTTCGATGTTCGGCTGCGCCGCTTGCGCCTGACACAGCGCCGGCGGATGCACCCAACCCCCTTCGGGATAGTACAAGCCGCCGTGGGCTACTCCGACTCCGGCACGGGCCTGCGCCTCGGGTTGATCCAGCCACTGCAACAGGTCTTCCGGGAAGGCTTCAGCCAACTGCGCGTGACGCTCGGCTTCCTTGGTATTGAACGCCAGTTGCAGCACGCCACAATCGTCCCAGTCAGTGCCGCGTTGCAGGGTTTCCAGCAGGCGCCGGGTGTAACCGAAACCGCTGACGATCAGCTGCGACAGCGCCGTGCCGTGGGCGGACAACTTCAGGTACAGCACGCCCTGCGGATTGCCCGAGGCTTCTTGCGCGACGGCCTCATGGCGCTCCAGCAAAGTGACCTGCCAGCCGCGTGCGGCCAGGCTGGACGCCGTGGCACATCCGGCGAGACCGGCGCCAATCACCAGTGCTCGACGGTCACTGGTGATCGGCGCAGGGCGAGCAAACCAGGGTTTTTCCGGCGCCGGCGGCGTCACCTCTGCCGGCCAGCCGAGGAATTCGCCACGGAGGATTTCCCACTTGTGGCCGATGCCCGGCGTGCGCTTCATTTTGAACCCGGCGGCATTGAGCAAACGCCGTACCCAGCCGGTGCTGGTGAAGGTGCTGATGGTCGAACCGGGCGCTGCCAGTCGCGCCAGTTCGACAAACAGTTCGGCGGTCCACATGTCGGGGTTTTTCGCCGGGGCGAAACCGTCGAGAAACCACGCGTCGATCTGTGCGTCGAGCTGCGGCAGTTGCTCCAGTGCATCGCCGATCAACAGCGTCAGCGTCACGCGGCCGTTGGCCAGGGTGATGCGCTGAAAGCCGGCATGGATTGCCACGTAATGGCGCAGCAACTGATCGGCCAACGGTTTGAGTTCCGGCCAGAGTGCCAAGGCACGCTTGAGGTCGGCGGGGCTCAACGGGTATTTTTCGACGCTGACAAAATGCAGTCGCGCACTGGCCACGGCGTGTTGCTCGAACAACTGCCAGGCGCAGAGAAAATTCAGCCCGGTGCCAAAACCGGTTTCACCAATAACCAGACGACCAGTTGCCGGCAGTGCGGCAAAACGCTCGGCCAGGCGATTCTGTTCGAGGAACACATAACGGGTTTCTTCCAGACCTGATTTGTCGGAAAAATACACGTCATCGAACACCCGCGAACGCGGGCGTCCCTGGTCATCCCAGTCGAGTTGGGCGTGGGGCAATACAGGTTTCATGGCAGGCTCGGCAACGACAAGGCGGCCATTCTAGCCGATCGCGCAGGCGCTGCTTGATCCATGGCAAGGCTTGCGCCCGACGACTCGCGGACAATCCGCGACCTGCGGGAATTTCTGCGCCGTTGCTGTGCCCAATCCGCTAGTCTTGCTGAATCCTGGAAGGAGCCGTCCCATGTTTGAATCCGCTGAAATCGGTCACGCCATCGACAAAGACACCTATGAGGCGGCCGTCCCGGCATTGCGTGAAGCCTTGCTCGAAGCCCAGTTCGAACTGCAACAGCAGAAGCGTTTTCCGGTAATCATCTTGATCAACGGTATCGAAGGTGCGGGCAAGGGCGAGACGGTCAAGTTGCTCAACGAGTGGATGGACCCGCGCCTGATCGAAGTGCGTACTTTCGATCAACAGACCGATGAAGAGTTGTCCCGGCCACCGGCCTGGCGTTACTGGCGGATGCTCCCGGCCAAGGGCCGCATGGGGATTTTCTTCGGCAACTGGTACAGCCAGATGCTGCAGGGGCGGGTGCATGGCTTGTTCAAGGATCCGCGTCTGGATCAGGCCATCGCGGGTGCCGAGCGCCTGGAAAAGATGCTCTGCGATGAAGGCGCGCTGATCTTCAAATTCTGGTTTCACTTGTCCAAGAAACAGATGAAAGCGCGGCTCAAGGCGCTGGCCGATGACCCGTTGCACAGCTGGCGCATCAGCCCGCTGGACTGGCAGCAGTCGGAAACCTACGACAAGTTTGTCAAGTACGGCGAGCGCGTGCTGCGCCGTACCAGCCGTGATTACGCGCCGTGGCATGTGATCGAAGGCGTCGACGCCAACTACCGCAGCCTGGCGGTCGGCAAGATTCTCCTCGAGGGTTTGCAAAATGCGCTGAAGCGTCCGGACGTACATCCCCACGATGTCAGCGCCGCGCCGCTGGGTACGCCGGTCGATCAGTTGAACCTGCTCGACAGCCTCGACCTGACCCAGCGTCTGGAGAAGAAAGACTACGAAGAACAACTGATCACCGAGCAGGCGCGATTGTCCGGGCTGATGCGCGACAAACGCATGCGCCGCCACGCGCTGATCGCGGTATTCGAAGGCAACGACGCGGCAGGCAAGGGCGGGGCGATCCGTCGGGTCGCGGCGGCGCTCGATCCGCGTCAATACAACATCGTGCCGATTGCCGCGCCGACTGAAGAGGAGCGTGCGCAGCCGTACTTGTGGCGCTTCTGGCGGCACATTCCGGCGCGCGGCAAGTTCACCGTGTTCGACCGCTCCTGGTACGGCCGGGTCTTGGTCGAGCGGGTCGAAGGCTTTTGCACGCCAGCCGACTGGCTGCGCGCCTATGGCGAGATCAACGATTTCGAAGAGCAACTGGCCGATGCCGGCGTGATCGTTGTGAAGTTCTGGCTGGCCATCGACAAGGACACGCAGATGGAGCGTTTCCAGGAGCGCGAAGAGATCCCGTTCAAGCGCTTCAAGATCACCGAAGACGACTGGCGCAATCGCGACAAATGGGACGCCTACCGGGCCGCCGTGGGCGATATGGTCGACCGCACCAGTTCGGAGATCTCGCCATGGACGCTGGTCGAAGCCAATGACAAACGCTGGGCCAGGGTCAAAGTGTTGCGCACGATCAACCGCGCGCTGGAAGACGCCTTCGAGAAATCCGACAAGCGCGCAAAGAAACACAAGGATTGAGCCGATAGACGCGCATACGCGGGGTGAATGATTGTCGCGGTCGTTGATGCACTGGACTTATGCTCGGTCCACTCTCAACTGACCACAACAATGAGGTATGCCATGCGTGAAGTGGTGATCGTCGACAGCGTGCGGACTGGCCTGGCCAAATCCTTTCGCGGCAAGTTCAACCAGACCCGTCCCGATGACATGGCGGCTCATTGCGTCAACGCCCTGCTTGAGCGCAACGATATCGACCCGGCGAGCGTCGAGGATTGCATCGTTGGTGCTGGCTCCAACGAAGGTGCGCAGGGTTACAACATCGGCCGTAATGTCGCGGTGCTGTCGCGCTTGGGCACCGGCACCGCCGGCATGACTCTCAACCGTTTCTGCTCGTCTGGCTTGCAGGCTATCGCGATTGCCGCCAACCAGATTGCCTCGGGTTGCAGCGACATCATCGTTGCCGGCGGCGTCGAGTCGATCAGCCTGACGATGAAAAGCGTCAACACTGATCACTTGATCAACCCGCTGCTCAAGCAACAGTCGCCGGGCATCTATTACACGATGGGCCAGACCGCCGAAGTGGTCGCGCGACGTTATGGCGTCAGTCGTGAAGCGCAGGATCGATATTCGCTGCAAAGTCAGGTTCGCACTGCGGCAGCTCAGGCCGCAGGGCTGTTCAACGATGAAATCGTGCCGATGGCGGTCAAGTATCGTGTCGAGGACAAGAACACCGGTGAGGTGCAGATTCTCGATGGCGTGGTCGACCGCGACGACTGCAACCGTCCGGACACCACCTATGAAAGCCTCGCTGGACTGAAACCGGTATTCGCCGAGGACGGTTCGGTGACGGCGGGCAACTCGTCGCAACTGTCTGACGGTGCGTCGATGACGCTGGTGATGAGCCTTGAGAAAGCGTTGCAGCTGGGCCTCAAGCCGAAAGCGTTTTTCCGTGGCTTCACCGTGGCCGGCTGCGAGCCGGACGAGATGGGTATTGGCCCGGTGTTCTCGGTGCCGAAACTGCTCAAGGCCAAGGGCCTGCAAGTGGCGGAAATCGATCTGTGGGAGCTGAACGAGGCGTTCGCTTCGCAGTGCCTGTACAGCCGTGATCGGCTGGAGATCGATAACGACAAGTACAACGTCAATGGCGGCTCGATTTCCATTGGTCACCCGTTTGGCATGACCGGATCGCGGCAGGTCGGGCATCTGGTGCGTGAGTTGCAGCGGCGGAATTTGCGTTACGGCATCGTGACCATGTGCGTGGGCGGCGGGATGGGGGCGACGGGGTTGTTTGAGGCGGTGCGTTAAGCCAGAACATTTTTGTTGTCTGTTCCATTGCTATCGCTGGCAAGCCAGCTCCCACAGGTTTCGGAGCGTTCGCAAAATCTGTGTACGCCACCAATCCTGTGGGAGCTGGCTTGCCAGCGATTGGATCACCACCACTTAGCGGTTGGAATCCTGCAGCTGCATCCGCGCGATATAAGCTTTTATCTCCAGCTCAGCCTTCTTGGCACTCTCAAACGGCCCCTCAAGGGTATTTTCCCGAGTGCTGAAATACAGTTCACCATTGACCCGGCACAACCGCTCGCTGCGAAAGCGCATGGCGGGGGCGCTGTCCTGCGCGCGCATTCCTAACATGATCGGTCTCCTCGGCTGATGTGCTGAAAGGGATCCAATGAGCTTATGCCTGAAGCACTTGGCGCGCCCGCTCAGCCGATCAACGGCGGCGCGTCAATTTACTGCTGCGACCTGCACAGTTTCATTCGCGTCCTGACCGCAACTGTCCCTGTGTCGCGCCCGGTGGCACGCCTAGAATGAGCGCACTTGTCAGCAGGCTTTGGGGTTTCCATGCACATATCATCCGGTCGCTGGGTCTACGGCTTGTTCCTGGCACTGCTGACTGCGTTTTTGTGGGGCATCCTGCCGATCAAGCTCAAACAGGTATTACTGGTGATGGACCCGGTGACGGTGACCTGGTTTCGCCTGCTGGTGTCCGGCGGCTGTCTGTTCATCTATCTGGCGGCGGTAAAACGCCTGCCCAGCCGCAAAGTGCTCGGGCCCAAGGGTGGTTGGCTGGTGTTGATGGCGGTGCTCGGGCTGGTCGGCAACTATGTGTTGTATCTGATGGGCCTCAATCTGCTCAGCCCCGGTACCGCGCAACTGGTGGTGCAGATGGGCCCGATCATGTTGCTGATCGCCAGCCTGTTTGTGTTCAAGGAACGCTTCAGTATTGGCCAGGGGATTGGTCTGGCGGTGTTGTTGATCGGTTTTGTGCTGTTCTTCAATCAGCGGCTGGCCGAACTGCTGACCTCACTGTCGGATTACACCGCTGGGGTTTTGCTGGTGCTGCTGGCGTCGACGGTGTGGACCTTCTACGCGCTGGGCCAGAAGCAATTGCTGACGGTGTGGAATTCGTTGCAGGTGATGATGGTGATCTACCTGTTCTGCGCGCTGTTGCTGACACCGTGGGTGCACCCGCTTGAGGCGCTGAACCTGAATCCCTTGCAGGGCTGGCTGCTGCTGGCGTGCTGCATGAACACGCTGATTGCCTATGGCGCGTTCGCTGAAGCGTTGGCGCATTGGGAGGCGTCGCGGGTCAGTGCGACGTTGGCGATTACGCCGTTGGTAACGTTTGGTGCGGTGGCGATTGCGGCCGGGATCTGGCCCGAGTACGTACATGCCGAGCAGATCAATGCGCTCGGCTATGGCGGGGCGGTGCTGGTGGTGCTGGGTTCGGCGCTGGTGGCGTTGGGGCCGTCGTTGATCGCCGGTTTGAAGGCGCGGCGGATGAAGATGGCCGCCAGTTAAACCGCGCCGCTGCCATTCGCGAGCAGGCTCACTCCTACAGGGGGAATGCGTTCCAAATGTAGGAGTGAGCCTGCTCGCGATGACTTACTAAGAAACGCTACAAATCTCAGCCCTTGGCGCCAGCCTCGATCATATTCTCCGGCCGCACCCACGCATCAAACTCTTCATCGGTGAGATACCCCAGCGCCAACGCCGCCTCACGCAAGGTCAGCCCTTCGCTGTAGGCCTTCTTGGCGATCTCCGCCGACTTGTCATAACCGATATGCGGATTCAGTGCGGTCACCAGCATCAGCCCACGCTCCAGATGTCTGGCCATGACTTCGGCATCCGGCTCCAGCCCGGCAATGCAGTGCTGCTGGAAGTTGCTGCAACCGTCGGCAAGCAAGCGAATCGATTGCAGCAGGTTGTGGATGATCACCGGTTTGAACACGTTCAACTGCAAGTGACCCTGACTGGCGGCAATGCCGATGGTCACGTCATTGCCCAGCACCTGACAAGCGAGCATCGACAGCGCTTCGCATTGGGTCGGGTTGACCTTGCCGGGCATGATCGAACTGCCCGGCTCGTTCGCCGGCAGCCGCACTTCGGCAAACCCTGCGCGTGGCCCGGAGCCAAGCAGACGCAGGTCATTGGCGATTTTCATCAGCGCCACGGCGAGGGTTTTCAGCGCGCCGGAGAGGCTGGTCAGCGGTTCGTGGCCGGCGAGGGCGGCAAACTTGTTCGGTGCAGTGACGAAGGGCAGGCCTGAGAGCGCCGCCAGTTCGGCGGCAATCGCCTCACCGAAACCGTGTGGCGAATTCAGCCCGGTACCGACCGCGGTGCCACCCTGGGCCAGTTCACACACCGCCGGCAGTGCCGCGCGGATTGCGCGTTCGGCGTAATCCAGCTGCGCGATGAACCCGGACAACTCCTGACCGAAGGTGATCGGCGTCGCATCCATCATGTGCGTACGCCCGGTCTTCACCAGTTTCATGTGCCGCGCGGCCAGTTCGGCGAGGCCGCCGGACAACTCGGCAATCGCCGGCAGCAGTTGTTCCTGCACCGCTTGCGCGGTGGCGATGCTCATGGCGGTAGGGAAGCAGTCGTTGGAGCTTTGCGAGCGGTTGACGTGATCGTTGGGGTGCACCGGCGTCTTGCCGCCGCGCGGGTTGCCGGCCAGTTCGTTGGCGCGACCGGCGATCACTTCGTTGACGTTCATGTTGCTCTGCGTGCCGCTACCGGTCTGCCAGACCACCAGTGGAAACTGGTCGTCGTGCTGGCCGTCGAGCACTTCGTCAGCGGCCTGTTCGATCAGGCGGGCGATGTCGGCGGGCAGGTCGCCGTTGCGGTCGTTGACCCGGGCCGCGGCTTTCTTGATCAGGGCCAGGGCGTGCAATACCGGCAGCGGCATGCGTTCCTGACCAATGGCGAAGTTGATCAGCGAGCGTTGCGTCTGAGCACCCCAGTAGGCGTCGTCCGGGACTTCGATCTGGCCCAGGCTGTCGGTTTCGATACGGCTCATCGTGCACACTCCTGTTGGTCTGTTTGCGCAGTTTAGGCCCGGTCGGGCCCAGGTGGTTCCCTCGATCCGATTGTTGACCGGTAAAACCCCGCCAATCAAGCGCGGCAAGGCTCGGGGGTTGAGCGACGAGGTTTTTTAGGCGCAGAATGGTCGCCCTTGGGGTTTTACCTCGCCTAGCTGAAAAGGAAACTCGATGACTCGTCTTCGTGCCATCTGCACCGCGGTTGCACTGGTTTGCGCCAGCGGCCAGGTGCTTGCCGATACCGCCAGCCACAACGCCAGTGCTGAAGCTTTCCTGACCCTGGCGCACGCTGACAAGCTGGGCACTCCGGTGTACATGCAAGTGCAGCAAATGTTCGCTCAGCGTTTCGAACAGACCAAAGCCCCGGAAGCCAAGAAAGCCGTACTGGAAACCTACCAGGCCAAGGCCAACGCCGCGCTCGACCAGGCCATCGGCTGGAACAAGCTCAAGCCTGACATGGTCAAGCTCTACACCAGCAACTTCAGCGAATCCGAGCTGAAAGACCTGGTCGCGTTCTACCAGTCGCCACTGGGCAAGAAAGTCCTGGAAAAAATGCCGCAGCTGACTCAGCAATCGGCCCAGATGACCCAGGCCAAACTGGAAAGCGCCGTACCGGTCGTCAACAAGCTGCTCGACGACATGACCAAAGAGCTGACCCCGGCAGCGCCTGCGGCCAAGAAGAAGTAAGCGGAGTTCGTGATGACCATGCAACAACGCATCGAATCGACGCTGGCCCTGCTTCAGCCTGAGCACCTGCAAGTGCTGGATGAAAGCCACATGCACAGTCGCGGGTTACAGACGCACTTCAAGGCCGTGGTGGTCAGCGCGCAGTTCGACGGCCTGAACCGGGTCAAGCGCCACCAGAAAGTCTACGGCACGCTTGGCGAGCTGATGGGCGAGTTCCATGCGTTGGCGCTGCACACCTACACCCCGCAGGAATGGGCAGAGATCGGCGCCGCTCCGGCATCGCCGACCTGTGCTGGCGGCAGCAAGCATTAAGCTTCGGTTTTTTGCTAGAATCCGCAACGCGCCGCTCACCCGGCGCGTTTTTTTTTGAATCCGGTTCACCCTTTGCGAGGGTAGCCACCTGGAGAAATACCCATGACACAACCGATTGTCGTGGCGGCACTGTATAAGTTCGTCACCCTCGAAGATTACGTCAACCTGCGCGAGCCCCTGCTGCAAGCGATGGTCGACAACCAGATCAAAGGCACGCTGCTGATCGCCGAAGAAGGTATCAACGGCACGGTCTCCGGCAGCCGCGAAGGCATCGACGGCCTGCTCGCCTGGCTGAAGAACGACCCACGCATGATCGACATTGATCACAAAGAGTCGTACTGCGACGAGCAGCCGTTCTATCGCACCAAGGTCAAACTGAAGAAAGAGATCGTCACCCTCGGTGTCGAAGGCGTCGACCCGAACAAGAAGGTCGGCACCTACGTTGATCCGCAAGACTGGAACGCGTTGATCAGCGACCCGGAAGTGCTGTTGATCGATACACGTAACGATTACGAAGTGTCGATCGGCACCTTTGAAGGCGCCATCGATCCGAAAACCACCAGTTTTCGCGAATTTCCCGACTACATCAAAGAACACTTCAACCCGGCCGTGCACAAGAAAGTCGCGATGTTCTGCACCGGTGGCATTCGCTGCGAGAAAGCCTCGAGCTACATGCTCAGCGAAGGCTACGAAGAGGTTTACCACCTCAAGGGTGGCATCCTGAAGTACCTTGAAGAGGTGCCGCAGGAAGAAACCAAGTGGCAGGGCGACTGCTTTGTGTTCGACAACCGCGTGACCGTGCGTCACGACCTCAGCGAAGGCGACTACGATCAATGTCATGCCTGCCGCACGCCGGTCAGTGTTGAAGATCGTGCGTCCGAGCACTATGTGGCCGGTATCAGCTGCCCACATTGCTGGGACAAACTCAGCGAGAAAACTCGCCGCAGCGCGATCGATCGGCAGAAGCAGATCGAACTGGCCAAGGCGCGCAACCAGCCGCACCCGATCGGCTACAACTACAAGCAAGCATCCACCGAGGCTTAACCATGTCTGCGCGCCTGCTCTATGTGATGGATCCGATGTGTTCGTGGTGCTGGGGGTTTGCTCCGGTGGCCAAGGCATTGGTCGAGCAGGCGCAAGCAGCCGGTGTGGAGTTGCATCTGGTGGTTGGCGGTTTGCGCACCGGCAGTGGCTCGGCGCTGGAGCCGACCACGCGTCGCTACATTATCGAGCATTGGCAAGCGGTCACTGAAGCCACCGGCCAGCCGTTCAAGTTTGACGGTGCGTTGCCCGACGGTTTTGTCTACGACACTGAGCCTGCCTGCCGGGCGATCGTTACTGCGCGCAGTCTGGCGCCGGATTGCGCGTGGAGATTGGTCGGACTGATCCAGCAGGCGTTTTATGCTGAAGGTCGCGACGTTACCCAGGCCAGCGTGCTGGTCGAGCTGGCAGAAAAGGCCGGTGTACCGCGTATCGAATTCGCTGCCTTGTTCGATCATGCCGACCAGCACAAAGCGACTCAGGCCGATTTCAGTTGGGTGCAGGATCTGGGCATCGCCGGTTTCCCGACCCTGCTCGCCGAGCGCAACGGTCAACTGGCGCTGCTGACCAACGGCTACCAACCGCTCAGCGAGCTGTCGCCATTGCTCGGCCGCTGGCTGGAACGCGCGGCCTGTGTCTGATCGGGCCGATGACACGCCAGCCGTAAAGCGTGTCGACCGGCTGAGCTGGGCAGAAGTCCGGCGACTGGCATTGAGGCACAAAAAATCCCTGTGGATCGCTAACGGTGTCGCCGTGCTGGCGACGCTGTGCAGCGTGCCGATTCCGTTGCTGCTGCCGCTGCTGGTGGACGAAGTGCTGCTCGGCCATGGCGACGCTGCGCTGAAAGTCATGAATCACGTGCTGCCCGGTATGTGGCAGCAAGCGGCGGGTTACATCGGCTTGATGCTGGTAGTGACGCTGACCCTGCGTTGCGGCTCGCTGTGCTTCGGCGTGTTGCAGTCGCGGCTGTTCGCACGGCTGGCCAAAGACATCGTTTATCGCATTCGCGTGCGCCTGATCGAACGCCTGAAACGGATTTCCCTCGGCGAATACGAAAGCCTCGGCAGCGGCACCGTGACCACACACCTGGTCACCGACCTGGACACCCTCGACAAATTTGTTGGCGAAACCCTCAGCCGCTTCCTGGTGGCGATGCTGACGCTGGTCGGCACCGCGAGCATCCTGATGTGGATGCACTGGAAACTGGCGCTGTTGATTCTGTTGTTCAATCCGTTGGTGATCTACGCCACGGTGCAGTTGGGCAAACGCGTCAAACACCTGAAGAAACTCGAGAACGACAGCACCTCGCGCTTCACCCAGGCGTTGAGTGAAACCCTCGATGCGATTCAGGAAATCCGTGCCGGCAACCGTCAGGGCTTCTTCCTCGGGCGACTCGGTCTGCGTGCGCAGGAAGTGCGCAACTACGCGGTCAATTCGCAGTGGAAAACCGACGCTTCCAACCGCGCCAGTGGTTTGCTCTTTCAGTTCGGTATCGACATTTTCCGCGCGGCAGCGATGCTCACGGTGTTGTTTTCCGACCTGTCGATCGGCCAGATGCTCGCGGTGTTCAGTTACCTGTGGTTCATGATCGGCCCGGTCGAACAACTGCTCAATCTGCAATACGCCTATTACGCGGCGGGCGGGGCGCTGGCGCGGATCAACGAGTTGTTGGCGCGCGCCGATGAGCCGCAATATCCCGGTGGCGTCGATCCGTTCAAGGGCCGCGACACCGTCGGCATTCAGGTGCAAGGCCTGAGCTTCGGCTACGGCGATGAGCTGGTGCTGGATCAGTTGAATCTGTCGATTGCTCCCGGTGAGAAAGTCGCGATTGTCGGTGCCAGTGGCGGCGGTAAAAGTACCCTCGTGCAGTTGTTGCTCGGGCTTTATACACCGCTGGCCGGCACCATCCGGTTCGGCGGTTCGACCCAGCAGGACATCGGCCTGGAAACGGTTCGCGAAAATGTCGCGGTGGTGTTACAGCACCCGGCGCTGTTCAACGACACCGTGCGCGCCAACCTGACCATGGGCCGCACCCGCAGTGACGAAGCCTGCTGGCAGGCGCTGGAAATCGCTCAGCTGGACGCGACCATCCGCGCTTTGCCCAATGGCCTCGACAGTATTGTCGGTCGCTCCGGCGTGCGTCTGTCGGGCGGGCAGCGCCAACGGCTGGCCATCGCGCGGATGATCCTCGCCGAGCCGAAAGTAGTCATCCTCGACGAAGCCACGTCTGCCCTCGACGCCGCCACTGAGTACAACCTGCATCAGGCCATGGCGCGCTTCCTCAATGGCCGCACCACGCTGATCATTGCCCACCGACTGTCGGCGGTGAAACAGGCTGATCGCGTGCTGGTGTTCGATGGTGGTCAGGTCGCTGAAGACGGCGATCACCAGCAGCTGATCGCCGATGGCGGTCTGTATGCCAAGCTCTATGGTCACCTGCAGCAGATCCAGCGCCCTTGAGTTTCGTTCCGGTTTCTGTGCTTAGTGCTTGAATTGCATTGAGTAAATTCAACCGGAACGCGCAAGCAGCACAGCCATTTGCACAATCGGCCTAGAGGACGGCAGAGCTGTCCCTTTGACTTGTCGAAAACTAGCCTAGGCTGAGCTGTCAGGAGCGGGATTTTCCGGTGTTCATCTGGCAGTGCTTGCGCAAGGGATCTCATGAAGCAAAAGCGGACTCTCGGAACGCCACGGTTGTTGGGCATCGTCTGGCCATTTATTGCCGTCGTGTTGTTTCAAGCGTTACTGGGTGGCGTGAGTCTTTACGTGCTCTCGGCCGTTCGCGGTTATGTCGCTGGCGAAAGTCTCTGGTCCAAGGGCCAGAAAGACGCGATCTATTACCTCAATCTATACGCCGACAGCCGTGACGAGGCGATCTTCCTCAAATACCGCAACGCGATTGCCGTGCCGCAAGGCGGGCATCAGTTGCGTCTGGCGCTGGATCATCAACCGCCGGATCTGGCCGCGGCACGCGAAGGTATTCTCAAGGGTGGCAACCACCCGGACGACGTCTCCAGCCTGATCTGGCTGTACCTCAACTTCCGTCATTTCAGTTATCTGGAAACTGCCATTGACCGCTGGACGGTCGGCGATGCCTATCTGGTCGAACTGGATGACGTGGCGCAGGAGATGCACCGCAGCATTTCAGATAGCACGGCCAGCAGCGCCGATATCCAGCGCTGGAAGGCGCGGATTTTCGCCATCAACGATGCCGTGACTCCTGCGGCGAAAGCTTTCAGCGATGCCTTGGGCGAAGGCTCGCGGATGATTCTGCGGCTGCTGCTGTTAACCAATCTGGCCACGGCACTGGGGCTGATCGTGCTGGCCCTGTGGCGCACGCACAAACTGCTCAAGCAGCGTCACGCCTTTGCCGAGGCGCTGCAACTTGAGAAGGATCGGGCGCACGTCACCTTGCATTCGATCGGTGATGGCGTCATCACCACCGATGTCAGTGGTGCCATCGATTACATGAACCCGGCCGCCGAAGCCATGACCCACTGGAAGGCCGAGCAGGCGGCGGGATTGCCGCTGGCAGCGTTGTTCAATTTGCTCGACGACAACGCCCAGGCCGAGGGGCTGACCCTGATCGAGCACATTCTCAGTGGCCAGCTCAGTGGCGGCAGCGAGCATTCGAAACTGATCCAGCGCCTGGATGGCACGACGTTGTCAGTGACGCTGGTCGGCGCACCGATCCGCAATGCCGGCAAGGTCAGCGGCACGGTGCTGGTGCTGCACGACATGACTCAGGAGCGGCAATACATCGCCAACCTGTCGTGGCAGGCGACCCATGATGCGCTGACCGGGTTGGCCAACCGTCGCGAGTTCGAATATCGGCTGGAGCAGGCACTGCATAAGCTCACGCGGCATTCCGGGCGGCATGCGCTGATGTTCCTCGACCTCGATCAATTCAAACTGGTCAACGATACCTGTGGTCACGCCGCCGGCGATGAACTGTTAAGGCACATTTGTACGCTGTTGCAATCGGGGCTGCGCGAAGGCGACACGCTGGCGCGCCTGGGCGGTGATGAGTTCGGCATTCTGCTGGAGAACTGCGCGCCAGACGCGGCCGAGAAAATCGCCGAGGCGCTACGCCAGACTGTGCAGAACCTGCATTTTGTCTGGAAAGGGCGGCCGTTCCTGACCACGGTGAGCATTGGTCTGGTGCATATCGCGCAGACCCCGACGACCCTCGAAGCCTCACTGCGCGCGGCCGATATGGCCTGTTACATGGCCAAGGAAAAGGGCCGCAACCGGGTGCAGGTCTACCACGCCGACGATTCCGAGCTGTCGCTGCGCTTTGGCGAAATGGCTTGGGTGCAACGGCTGCACATGGCACTGGAAGAAAACCGCTTTTGTCTGTATGCCCAGGAAATCGCCCCGCTCAAGCCGGGTGACAACAAGGGTGGGCACATCGAGATTCTGCTGCGTCTGCATGATGAAGCCGGGCGGATGATTCTGCCGGACAGTTTCATTCCCGCTGCCGAGCGTTATGGTTTGATGAGTCAACTGGATCGCTGGGTAGTTCAGAACGTATTCAAGGTTATTGCTCAATGTATTGCACAAGAACATCAAGAGCCTTTAGCAATGTGTGCGATTAATCTGTCAGGCATTACTATAGGAGATGACGCGTTTTTGCACTTTCTGCGAGAGCAGTTTGTTAACTACGCAATACCGCCTGAAATGATTTGTTTTGAAATTACAGAAACCAGTGCAATTGCAAATCTGGGCAGCGCAATAAGATTTATTAATGAACTCAAAGGCTTAGGTTGCTATTTTTCATTAGATGACTTTTGTGCCGGAATGTCTTCATTCGCTTATCTGAAACATTTGCCTGTAGACTTCCTGAAGATCGACGGGAGTTTCGTAAAGGATATGCTGGACGACCCGATTAACCGCGCAATGGTCGAAGTGATCAATCACATCGGGCATGTCATGGGTAAGCAGACAATTGCCGAGTTTGTTGAAACAACTCAGATCGAGCAGGCATTGCTCGAAATTGGTGTGGATTACGCTCAGGGTTATGTTATAGAACGCCCACAGTTGTTTACCTGTGACAGTTTGCAAAGTCGGCCCGCCAGACCGCAACCGCTGTTATTCAAAGCGCCTGGCACGTTCCGTTGAAGTCTCTCGCCGATCCTTACAATCACAAATCAAAAGGAGCCGAACAGTGTCGACACATTCAACCGAACCGGACCACTCATGGAAGCTGCAAGTTATCCTGCCTGGGCGCAACAGCTCATTGAGGATTGCAGCGAGAGCAAGCGCCGGGTTGTCGAACATGAACTTTACCTGCGCATGCGTGATAACAAGCTCAGCGCCAGAACCATGCGTCAGTACCTGATCGGGGGCTGGCCGGTGGTTGAGCAGTTTGCGTTGTACATGGCGCAGAACCTCACCAAAACCAGATTTGCCCGGCATCCGGGTGAAGACATGGCGCGGCGCTGGTTGATGCGCAATATCCGCGTTGAACTCAATCACGCCGATTACTGGGTGCATTGGAGCCGGGCACATGGCGTCAGTCTGGAAGACCTTCAGGCTCAACAGGTGCCGCCTGAGTTGCATGCCTTGAGTCATTGGTGCTGGCACACCAGTTCTGCCGATTCGCTGATCGTGGCCATTGCCGCCACCAACTATGCCATTGAAGGCGCGACCGGGGAGTGGTCGGCGCTGGTCTGCTCCACCGGCGTATATGCCGCAGCGTTTCCCGAAGAGGATCGCAAGCGGGCGATGAAGTGGTTGAAGATGCATGCCCAGTACGACGATGCTCATCCCTGGGAGGCACTGGAAATCATCTGCACGCTCGCGGGGATGAACCCGAGCAAGGCCTTGCAGGCCGAACTGCGTCAGGCGGTGTGCAAGAGCTATGACTACATGTATCTGTTTCTGGAGCGCTGCATGCAACTGGAGACGTCGGAGCGCTTTTTGGTCAACCGAGAGCGCAGGGCGGTAGTCGAGAGCTGATTCAAGTCTCACGCAATACCAATGTGGGAGCGAGCCTGCTCGCGAAGGGGTCATGTCAGTCAGCATTGCTTTGACTGAATCACCGCTTTCGCGAGCAGGCTCGCTCCCACACTGTTTTGTGTTGGTTGAACAGCTCAGCCCGCCATGGCCAAGCGATTACGCCCTTCGCGCTTGGCCACGTACAGCGCACTGTCAGCGCGGCGCAGCAAGCTGTCGGCCGATTCGCCGGGCAGTAACGTCGAGCATCCCAGGCTCACGGTCAGCTCGATCAACTGGCCATCGGCGTAGTACTCAGCCGCCTGTGTCGCATAACGCAGCCGTTCGCCGACCATTGCCGCCGCTTCGCGGCTGGTGTTGGACAGCAGAATCAGAAACTCTTCCCCGCCGTAACGGAACACCATGTCGACGTTGCGCAATTGTGCCTTGATCGTCGCGGCGATGGCTTTAAGCACGTCATCGCCGGCACTGTGACCATGGCTGTCATTGACCCGTTTGAAGTGGTCGATATCGAGCATCAACAGCGACAACGGTTGCAGGTGGCGACGGGACATTTCGATTTCCCGTTGCAGGGTCTGCTCCATGGCGATGCGGTTGCCGGCGCCGGTCAGCGGATCGCGCAGAGCGCTCTGGGTCGCCTCACGGTAAAGCAGGGCGTTGCGCATCGGGTACAGCAAGGATGACAGCAGCGACTCCAGCTGGCCTTGTTCCTTGTCGTTGAAGCGCTGATTGCGGCGGAACACCAGTTCGCCCATGTGCTCGCCTTCGTGGCTCAGGCTGTAGCTGACCGAGTGATGGCCGCGGCTGCCGAACTCCAGGCGCAAATCGCTGCCTTGGTGCACGTAACTCAGCGCGTCCAATGGCACGAGGCGCTGAACTTCGCGGAAAAACAGACCGAGGATGCGTTGCGGTTCGAGGCTGGTTTGCAGTTGCAGGCTCATTTGCTGGCGCAATTGCGCCAGACTGGCCGGTCGCTCCAACAAGGGAGGCAATTGACCAAAGCCCAGGCGTTGCAATTTGGCACTGTCAAAGTCAATTGCATTGGTCTGGGAGGGTGATTTCATATGGCGTGAACCCTTAGCAGTAAGTCTGTCTTACAGGCTGGGTGAGAGCGGCTATGGGCTGCGCGTCATACTGATCCATCAGTCCCGTAGGACGTTTGGCGTAAGTTTAGTCTGCCGGATGACGATTAGTCAGCTATCGAAATCGGCCTCGCCCCATTGCCTTCACGTGGCTTGCTTTGAGGAAAATTAGAGCGAAAGTCGTGCCATTCGGTTCGGTTTTATTTAAACCGTTTGGAATCAATGGTTTGGATATCTGGGTGCGAGGTGTGCGCTGGAAATTTGACTGAAATGTGACGGTCGCCAGCGGCAAATGCATGCCGCGACAGGAATCTGCCGCGGCAACAAATGCGACGTATGGCAGTTATTGCGCGTTGAATGCCTGGCCGTTGATGCCGGTACTGTCCGGGCCCATCAGGTACAGGTACACCGGCATGATTTCTTCCGGCGTCGGATTGTTCAGCGGATTTTCTCCCGGATAAGCTTGCGCGCGCATACTGGTGCGCGTACCGCCCGGGTTGATGCTGTTGGAACGCACTGGCGCCACACCATCGACTTCATCGGCCAGGGTTTGCATCAGGCCTTCGGTGGCGAACTTCGACACGCCATAGGCGCCCCAGTACGCCCGGCCCTTACGCCCGACACTGCTGGAGGTGAACACTACCGAGGCATCCTGCGACAGCTTGAGCAACGGCAGCAGGGTGCTGGTCAGCATGAACATGGCGTTGACGTTGACCTGCATGACGCGCATGAAGTTTTCACCGGACAACTGCTCGATCGGTGTGCGTGGGCCGATGATCGAAGCGTTATGCAGCAAGCCGTCGAGGTGGCCGAATTCGGCCTCGATCATCGCGGCCAGCTCATCGTATTGATGGGGCAGGGCGGTTTCGAGGTTGAACGGAATCACCGCCGGCTGAGGGTGGCCTGCCGCTTCGATTTCGTCATAGACCTGCGTCAGGTTCGCTTCGGTCTTGCCCAGCAGCAATACGGTGGCGCCGTGGGCGGCGTAGGTTTTCGCCGCAGCCGCGCCAATGCCCCGACCGGCACCGGTGACCAGAATGACCCGATCCTTGAGCAATTCGGGGCGAGCGGAATAATCAAACATAAAAACCTCATCATGGAGTCAGATCGTTCCCCACGCTCCGCGTGGGAATGCAGCCAATGACGCTCTGCGTCAGGTCTCAGCAGCTGCAAAGCGCGCTATCGAGTACCTTGCGCAATTCCGACGGATGATCCACCACCACATCCGCGCCCCAATGACGCGGATTATCGTCCGGGTGGATATAGCCAAACGTCACCGCAGCGGTTTTCGTCCCGGCATCGCGCCCCGATTCGATATCGCGCAGATCATCGCCTACAAACAGAACCGTCGACGGATCCAGATCAAGCATCTTGCACGCAAGGATCAACGGTTCCGGATCCGGCTTGCTGTTTTTCACGTGATCCGGGCAGATCAGCAGCGCCGAACGCTCGGCCAGTCCCAACTGTTGCATGATCGGCTCGGCAAAGCGCAACGGTTTGTTGGTGACCACGCCCCAGATCAGCTTGGCCTTTTCGATATCAGCTAACAGTTCGCCCATGCCGTCGAACAGTTTGCTGTGCACGGCGCAGCCAACCAGATAGCGCTCAAGGAACTCCAGGCGCAGTTCTTCGAAGCCCGGTGATTCCGGGTCCATCGAAAACGTCACCGCAACCATGGCTTTAGCGCCACCGGAGATCTCGTCGCGGATGTGCTTGTCGTTCATCGGCGGCAAACCACGATCCGCGCGCATTGCCTGGCAGATGGCGATGAAGTCCGGCGCCGTGTCGAGCAGGGTGCCGTCCATGTCGAAGAGAACTGCTCTGATGGCCATCGGCTTATTCCTCGCGCAGGGTCTGGATCATGTAGTTGACGTCAACGTCGTTGGCCAGCTTGTAGTGCTTGGTCAGCGGGTTGTAGGTCAAGCCGATGATGTCCTTGACGGTCAGGCCGGCCATGCGGCTCCACGCGCCGAGCTCGGAAGGGCGGATGAATTTCTTGAAGTCGTGGGTGCCGCGCGGCAGCAGCTTCATGATGTATTCAGCGCCGATAATGGCGAACAGGTACGCCTTCGGGTTGCGGTTGATGGTCGAGAAGAACACCTGGCCACCCGGTTTGACCATGCGGAAGCAGGCACGAATGACCGACGATGGATCCGGTACGTGCTCGAGCATTTCCAGACAGGTCACCACGTCGAACTGCTCAGGCATTTCTTCGGCCAGGGCTTCGGCGGTGATCTGGCGGTATTCGACGCTGACGCCGGATTCCAGTTGATGCAGTTGCGCGACCGCCAGTGGCGCCTCGCCCATGTCGATACCCATCACGGTGGCACCGCGTTGCGCCATGGCTTCGCTGAGGATGCCGCCGCCGCAACCGACGTCGAGGACTTTCTTGCCGGCCAGATTGACCCGCTCGTCAATCCAGTTGACCCGCAAAGGGTTGATGTCGTGCAGCGGTTTGAATTCGCTTTCACGATCCCACCAGCGATGGGCCAGGGCTTCGAATTTGGCGATTTCGGCGTGGTCGACGTTGCTCATGTTCAATTCCTCTAAAACTTTAAAAGGGCTGTAGCCCCGGCGTGGGCGCCGGGGTGTTTACGATTCGGTGTGGCCGCTGATGCGCTGGCCCCAGGTACGGGCGGTGGCGCCCAGTTGCGCTTCGTCCATGCGCGTCAGGCGTCGGTCGTCGAGCAGTTGTTTGCCGGCGACCCACAGGTGTTTCACGCAATCGCGGCCGGTGGCGTATATAAGCTGCGATACCGGGTCATACACCGGTTGCTGGGCCAGGCCGGACAGGTCGAAAGCGACGATGTCGGCGGCTTTGCCGATTTCCAGCGAGCCAACTTGCGTCTCGATCCCCAGTGCGCGCGCACCATTCAGGGTGGCCATGCGCAGTGCCCGATGAGCGTCCAGCGCCGTGGCCGAGCCGGCAACGGCTTTGGCCAGCAGGGCGGCAGTGCGGGTTTCGCCGAGCAGATCGAGATCATTATTACTGGCGGCGCCATCGGTGCCGACCGCGACATTCACCCCAGCCTGCCACAAACGCTCGACCGGGCAGAAACCGCTGGCGAGTTTCAGGTTCGATTCCGGGCAATGAATGACGCTGGTGTTGCTTTCTACCAGCAACGCCAGGTCGTCATCGCTGATCTGGGTCATGTGCACGGCCTGGAAGCGCGGGCCGAGCAGGCCCAGACGACCGAGGCGAGCGAGCGGGCGTTCGCCACGCTGCTCCAGCGCTTGTTGGACTTCGAACGCGGTTTCATGCACGTGCATGTGGATCGATGCGTCCAGCTCCTCGGCAATCACGCGGATTTTCTCGAGATTCTCGTCGCCAACGGTGTACGGTGCATGAGGACCGAAGGTGATCTTGATGCGTTCGTGATGCTTCAAGTCGCCAAACAATTCGACGCCCTGACGAATGGCTTCATCGGCACTGCTGGCGCCCGGGATCGGGAAATCAAGGATCGGAATGGCGATCTGCGCGCGAATGCCGCTGTTGTGCACGCGCTCGCTGGCGACTTTTGGAAAGAAATACATGTCCGAGAAGCAGGTGATGCCGCCCTTGATCTGCTCGGCGATGGCCAGGTCGGTGCCATCACGAACGAAATCTTCATCGACCCACTTGGCCTCGGCCGGCCAGATATGGTTTTCCAGCCAGGTCATCAGCGGCAGATCATCGGCCAGGCCACGGAACAGCGTCATCGCCGCATGGCCGTGGGCGTTGATCAGACCGGGGGCGAGCAGCACGTCCGGCAGTTCGCGGACTTCAGTGGCGTTACACTTCAATGCTTCGGCGCGCGGGCCGATAAACACGATGCGACCGTCGCGGATGCCCAGGCCGTGCTCCTTGAGCACAACGCCTGCAGGTTCGACGGGTACCAGCCAGGTCGGCAGCAA
>Ga0307510_10000360_pt1 | contig 42908 bp, 40 predicted proteins | sample 12_EM_MG_FD_207224 | JGI IMG/M metagenome (GOLD analysis project Ga0307510, IMG submission 207224) | Populus trichocarpa ectomycorrhiza microbial communities from riparian zone in the Pacific Northwest, United States - 12_EM | ecosystem: Host-associated > Plants > Roots > Unclassified | place... | reverse complement strand
CGACGATGTCCATCAGGCGCTGATGGGTGCGGATTTCGAACTGGTCGCGCGACGACTTGTTGACGTGCGGCGAACGCAGGATGTCGAAACGCTGCATGCGCGTCGGCAGGGGCACGGGACCCTTGACGATCGCGCCGGTGCGCTTGGCGGTGTCGACGATTTCGAGTGCCGACTGGTCGATCAGCTTGTAATCGAATGCCTTGAGGCGGATGCGGATCTTTTGCTTTTGCATGACGGTTCCTTAAAGAGCGTTGCAGCCGATTGGCTGCTGCGAGGGTCGCGGCGGCGCGACTGACGCCGCCGGGCCGCCCCAAGGCGGCAGGCGACCCTCTCGGAGGGTGGGCGTGGTTTCCACGCCCGGGTGCCTCATCTCACTCGATGATCTTGGCCACGACGCCGGCGCCGACGGTGCGGCCGCCCTCACGGATGGCGAAGCGCAGGCCTTCTTCCATCGCGATCGGGTTGATCAGCTTCACGGTGATGCTGACGTTGTCGCCAGGCATGACCATTTCCTTGTCCTTGGGCAACTCCACCGCGCCCGTCACGTCGGTCGTGCGGAAGTAGAACTGCGGCCGGTAGTTGTTGAAGAACGGCGTGTGACGGCCCCCTTCTTCCTTGCTCAGCACGTAGATCTCGGCCGTGAAGTGGGTGTGCGGCTTGACGCTGCCCGGCTTGCACAGCACTTGGCCGCGCTGCACGTCTTCGCGCTTGGTGCCGCGCAGCAGGATGCCGACGTTGTCGCCCGCTTGACCTTGGTCGAGCAGCTTGCGGAACATTTCCACGCCGGTGCAGGTGGTCTTTTGCGTCGGGGTGATGCCGACGATCTCGATTTCTTCGCCGACCTTGACGATGCCGCGCTCGACACGGCCGGTCACGACGGTGCCGCGACCGGAGATCGAGAAGACGTCTTCGACGGGCATCAGGAAGGCGCCGTCAACCGCACGCTCGGGCGTGGGGATGTAGGTGTCCAGTGCATCAGCCAGCTTCAGGATCGCGCCTTCGCCGAGCTCGCCCTTGTCGCCTTCCATGGCGAGCTTGGCGCTGCCGTGGATGATGGGGGTGGTGTCGCCGGGGAATTCGTACTTGTCGAGCAGCTCGCGCACTTCCATCTCGACGAGCTCGAGCAGCTCGGCGTCGTCGACCATGTCGCACTTGTTCAGGAAGACGATGATGTAGGGCACGCCCACTTGGCGGGCCAGCAGGATGTGCTCGCGGGTCTGGGGCATGGGGCCGTCAGCGGCCGAGCACACCAGAATGGCGCCGTCCATCTGCGCCGCGCCGGTGATCATGTTCTTCACATAGTCGGCGTGGCCCGGGCAGTCGACGTGGGCGTAGTGACGGTTCTTGGTCTCGTACTCGACGTGCGCGGTGTTGATGGTGATGCCGCGTGCCTTTTCTTCGGGCGCCGCGTCGATCTGGTCGTACGCCTTGGCTTCGCCGCCGAACAGCTTGCTCAGCACGGTCGTGATCGCCGCCGTCAACGTGGTCTTGCCGTGGTCAACGTGACCGATCGTGCCCACGTTCACGTGCGGCTTCGTGCGTTCAAATTTGCCTTTTGCCATTTCCAGCTCTCCTGTTGGGGAATGGTGCCCATGGCGCGGATCGAACGCGCGACCTCTCCCTTACCAAGGGAGTGCTCTACCACTGAGCCACATGGGCACTGATCACATCTAAATCAGTACAGGCTTGGCGACCAAGGCGGCCAAGCCTGTGCTGACGAACGCTTCTCTTCACCTCGGCGCAATCTCCATTGCGCAACCCATCACGTTTGGAGCGGGAGACGGGAATCGAACCCGCGTGATCAGCTTGGAAGGCTGGAGTTCTACCATTGAACTACTCCCGCCCGGGAGCACCGCTTCGCCTACGATTTCGCCTAGCTTTTCAAACAATCTGCGCCTGGATCCGCGCTTCGAAAACCTTCACCTTGGTGGAGGAGGCTGGATTCGAACCAGCGTACTCGTTAGAGGGCAGATTTACAGTCTGCTGCCATTAACCACTCGGCCACCCCTCCAAGATGAACCCGAGAGTATAGCAGCTGTAAATGTCCCCGGGCAAACCCGAGCGGCGCTCCGGCGTGCTCTGGGCGCTGCCCTCAGCGCAGGCCGCGCTCGAAGGCCCGCACGTACGCCATCGCGGGCACCGCCTCCAGCCCGCTGCACAGCGGCGACGCGCCCTGCGCCGGCCGTGGGCAAGGCGTGTCGCGGTCCATCGCCCAGAAATGCACCCCGGCGAACCCGCGCTCGCGCGCGTGGCGCGCGAGGCGCTCGGCGTCGGCCGGTGTGAAGTCGTTGCCCGCGACGTCGTTGACGCCGATCATCGCGGTCAGCGCGATCTGCGCCACCGGCACACCGTGCACGGCCCGCAGATTGTCGGCGGCCTGGATCGCCGAGGCGCCCATGTCGCAGGCATGGCCATCCGGCGCCACCACGCAGTTGGCGGCAACCGGGGCGCCATAGTCCATCACCATCAGGTTGATGGTGTAGCGTGTCAGCCCGTGCTTGCGGATCGCCTCCAGCACGCCGCGCCCCTGCGCGTTCAGCCCGTTGCGCGAACCGTCGGCCGCGGCCAGCGTCGCCAGCGTGAAGCTGAAGCGCAGTTCGGGGTGCCTGCGCTGCGCGGCGGCGGCCTGGCGCACCAGCGCATCGACGATGGCGGGCGTCTGCCGCGATTCGATGTCGAAGTCGATGCCGACCAGCCGGGGCGACGCGTAGCGCGCGATGAAGGCCTCCATGCCGGCCTCGCTGTCGCAGATGAACACGGCGCCTTCGCCGCCGGTGGAGACGATGTAGTCGACGCCCGCGCGCACGAACGACGCCACGTTGGCATCGGCCACCTTCTGCGCGTCCAGGCCGCCCAGCGTTTCGCGGCCGCATTCGCCGGTCGCGAAGGCCCAGCTCAGCGTGCTGCCGCGGCTCAGCATCTCGACGACCGGCACGAGCTGGCCGCCGACGCGCGTGGCGATGACGCCGGTGTCGCGGTCCATTGCGATCGTCAAGTCCTTGTACGGGCCGTGGATGAAGGCGGGCGCCACGGCGCGCGGCGCGGTGCAGCCGGCCAGCCCCGCCAACGCGAGCGCGATGACAAGCGAGCGCACGGACAGCGGTTGTCGCGACGACGAAGAGGAAGCGAAAGAGGCCATGAAAGAAGCGCTTGAACGCGATGCAAAAAAAGGCGGAGCAGCCTCGCCGCTCCGCCCGTTTGCTGCGACCGCCGAGGCGGCGAAGCGCTTAGACCTTCGCCCGCAGCGTCAGATAGTACTGACGACCGTTGGTGTAGAAGGCCCGCGGCTGCTCCTTGTTGTCGCCGTAATACTTGAGCGTCGGGTTGTTCAGGTTCAGGCCTTCCAGGCTCACCGAGAAGGTGTCGTTGATGCGGTAGTTGAGCGATGCCGCCACCGTGCCGACGCCGTCCATGTGCATCTTCACGCCGCGGTCGTAGCTGCCGTAGAACGACGAGCGGAAGCTGTAGGCCACACGCGCGCTGAACTTGTCGCCCTCGTAGAACCCTTCAAGGTTGTAGGTGTTCTTCGAGTTGCCCGACATCTCGCCGCCGCCATCGACCTTGCCGTCCGCGTAGGTGTAGTTCGCGTTCACCCCGAAGTTGCCCATGATCGGCTGCTGGTAGCCGACCTCGAAGCCGGTGTTCTTGGCACCAACGTTGATCGGCTGCGTGATGTTGTAGGTCTCCATCTGCTGGTGCAGGTCGCTGAAGTGCACGCTGGGCGCGACCTGGTAGTCGACGAAGGACTTGAACTGCTGATGGAACACGCCGAACGACAGGATGGACTTGGGCGCGAAGTACCACTCGGCCGCGACGTCGAAGTTGGTCGAGCGCACCGGGTCCAGGTTCGGGTTGCCGGAGCTGCCGCTGTTGAGCTGGTCGTTCAGCGAGGTGGTCGAGCTCAGCGCGGTGTAGTCCGGTCGCGCCATCGTCTTGGCGATCGCCGCGCGCAGCGTCACGCTGTTCGTCAGCTGGTACTTCATGTTCACGCTCGGCAGCACGTCGACGTACGACCGGTCGGTGAACTCCTTGACGAACGGGCCGAACGCCGACGAGCTGTCGATGCTGGACGCCGGGTCGGTCGAGTTCGGGTTGCGCAGCGTCGAGTAGTGGCCCTTGGTTTGAACCACACGCACGCCGGCGTTCGCGCGCCAGTTGCTGCCGGCGAAGTTGCCCATGATGTAGCCGGCGTTGGTCTTCTCCTGCACCTCGAAGTCGTTGCTCCACTCGTGGCGCACGACCGGGTCGTAGTTGAAGACCGCGTTCGGATTCGGGTTGGCGGTCGTCGAGACCGTGGCCCATTGCGCAAGCGACGCGGGATCGAGGCGGAACTGCCCGGTGAACGGTGCACCGAAGGCCGAGCCGAAGTTGCTCGGGTAGGTGCCGCCAGTCCACGCCGGCAGCGTCGTGCCGACGTTCGCGTTCGCCCAGTTCGGGCCGCTCGACAGCCAGTTGCCGTTGTTGCGGGTGTGGTCGGTGATGCGGGCGCCGAACTTGATCGACTCGAGCACGCCCTTGTCCATGGCCCATTCGAAATCGAGCTTGCCGTATTTCTCTTCATCGGGCACCTTGACCTGCGCGCCGAAGTTCCAGTTCCAGTACTGGTTGGCGTAGGAACGGAAGTCCTTCCCCGTGGAGCTCGTGAAGCCCACCGTCGGCGCGGCGCCAAGGCCGTTCATGCCGTAGGTCAACGCCAGCGGCGTGTTGCCTGCGCCGCCGACGTTGCCGACCTCCGACGCGAACTCCTGCGACTCGCCCACGCCGCGCGTCCGGCCGAGTTGGCCGGTGACCGTCAGCGCATCGGTGGCCGCCCACTTGCCGTCGAGGTTGAAGTAGTTCGACGATTGCTTGGCGCCCGGGCGGATGCCGGAGTCGTTGATGATGGAGTTGGCCGCGCCCGTCTCTGGGAACACCGCGCCCAGCAGCGTCTTGCCGTCGGCGCTCACGGTGGCGCTGGTCGGCGCGATGCCGGCCTGCAGCAGCCACTTCGGCGACGCCATGAAGTTGGTGTTCATGTTGCTGTCGTCGACCTTGGACGAGAACGCGCTGAGGCCCAGCGTCACGTCGCGGATCGGCTTGAACTGGATCTCGAGCGCGCCGCCCTTGCGGTGACGCTCCTGCTCGAACAGGCTCTCGCCGATCAGGCTGGGCGCGAGCACGCCGTTGAGGCTGGAGATCGGCTTGGCCACGCCGTTGACAACCGTGGTGGTGCCGGCCGCGAACACCGAGCTGTCGATCTTGTAGTAGCCCAGCACTTCCGAGCCATCGCGTCGCAGGTGCTGCTTCTGGTCGAACAGCTGCACCAGCACGCCCAAGGTGCGGTCATCGTTGCGGAAAGCCAGCTGCCCGCTGAGCTGCGGATCGGTCTTCGCTGCCAGCGTGGAACGCATCGCGCCCAGCGAGATCTCGCCGCTGAGGCCCTTCTTCAGATCGAGCGGGTGGCGCGTCTCGACGTCCACCGCGCCGGCCACGCCGCCTTCGGGCAGGTCGGCGGTCTGGCTCTTGTGCACGGTGATCTTGCCGACCAGTTCCGACGGCAGCAGCGAGTAGCTCGCGCTGCGGCCGACCGTGGTGCCGAACAGGTTCAGCACGAACCAGTCGCCGGTCGACACGGCATGGCCGTTGATCAGCGTCTGTGTCAGGCTCGGGCTGGTGCCGCGGATGCTGACGCGGTCGTTTTCGGAGAAGCCGCCTTCGCCGCCCGCGCTCGATGCGATGTTCACGCCGGGCACGCGCTGAATCGCGTCGGCCACGTTCTTGTCCGGCATCTTGCCCACGTCTTCAGCGGTGACCACCTCGACCAGCGTGTCCGCATTGCGCTTTTGCTCCAGCGATTTCTCGCGCGAGGCGCGGATGCCGGTGACGGTGACCGCCTCGAGCTGCTGCGCCTGCGGTGCTGACGCAGCCGAGGCCGCCGATGCCGGCGCGGCAGGTGCCGGAGCGGCCTGCTGCGCGAAGACCGGCAGCGCGCTGCCTGCGAGGGCCAGCACAACCGCGGATGCGATGGGAGTCCGTTTGACGTTCATGAGAGCCTCTTGGTGTTGGGGCCGCGCACCCGCGAAATGGCCCGTGATTGAAAGGTCGATCTGCGCCTGCACCCGGTCAGATGCCGCCAGTCCCGTGGAAGTAACGAAATGAACCTGTTGCGTACCAATACACTACCACTAGAGGCCACTATGCTACCAATGGCAAAGAAATGCAATGGCGTTTATGTCAGGGTGAAGAAAATTTTTTGGACCTGTTTCCCCCGTTTCCCCTAGCTCGCGCTCCATCCCGGGGCGGCATTGGCGAAGAGGGTGCAAGCTGGTATGCCGAAGCACCGAATTGGTATTGCACCGGACAAGACCACGCTCTCGGGCACACTCCACGTGTTGCCGCCACCCTGACCGCATGAACACCTCCTTCCTGAAGCCGCTCGACCCGAACGACACCCAGCCGCTGTACCAGCAGCTTCAGCGCGCGGTGCGTGATGCGATCGACAGCCGCGTGCTGGGCCCTGATGACGCGCTGCCCTCCGAGCGCCAGCTCGCCGAGGACTTCGCGGTTTCGCGCATCACGGTGCGGCGCGCGATCGAGGGCCTGGTCGAGGAAGGTCTGCTGGTGAGCCGACAGGGCTCCGGCAACTTCGTCTGCAGCCGGGTCGAGAAGAACTTCGCCAAGCTCACGTCGTTCTCGGAAGACATGCGCGCGCGCGGCAGCCGGCCGCACAGCGTCTGGCTCAAGCGCGCGCAAGGCACGGTCACGCCCGAGGAAGCGCTGAAGCTCGCGCTGAGCCCGGGCTCGCAGGTGTACCGCTTCCATCGCCTGCGCTTCGCCGACGACGCGCCGATGGCGATCGAGTACGCCACCGTCGTCGCCAGTTGCCTGCCGTCGCTCGACGCGGTGGGCGCGTCGCTCTACGGCGCGCTCAGCGAGCACGGCAACCGCCCGGTGCGCGCGTTGCAGCGCCTGCGCGCCCTGCTGCTCGACGCCGACCAGGCCCGCCTGCTGCAGGCCGCGCCGGGCGACGCCGGCTTGCTGGTCGAACGCCTGGGCTACCTGCGCGACGGGCGCGCGATCGAGCTCTCGCAATCGATCTACCGCGGCGACACCTACGACGTGGTCGCGGAGCTCAGCGAAGCGCCCTGAGCGCGGTGGTCGATCGGCACGCTGCCGATCAGAAGTCGCACGGGCTCGGCAGCGGCGGCGCGGCCGGCGGCACGGTGTCCACATGCGAGGTGCGTGCGAGCCGCATCGCGTCCACCGTCTGCTGCACCTGCGCCGGCGACAGCACGCGGTTGCGTGCGTGCAGCACCCAGTCCACATCCTGCTCATACGTGCGGCGCGTGCTCACGCCCGCCAGCAGCCCGCCAGGCGAGAACCACTGGTTGAAGTTCAGCGCCATCGGCACGACCGGGTAGTTGCGGCCGCCGTGTTCGGCGCGCAGTTCGCCGTCGATGTAGAGACGGGTCGTGCCGGCCGCGACCGTCATCACGAGCACGTGCCAGCCGTCCATCGAGCGGAATTCCTGATGCGGCTGGTTGAACGCGAGCCACGGTTCGATGCGCACCGTCTGCCAGCTCATGCCGTACAGCCGCGTGCGCGCATCGCCCCAGCCGCCGTTGGGCAGGTACTCCCAGTCGAGCTCGCTGTACTCGGGGTCGAAATCGAAACGCAGCGGCGCGACCGCGTAGAAGGTCTGCACGACGACATCGCCATCCGGCCCCTCGACCGGCACGTCGCTGAAGCGCACACGCGCCGCGTAGGTGCCCTCGAAGTATTTGCGCTGGTGGCAGACCTGCGCCTGCGTCGTGCCCTGCGGTGTGCCGTCGGTGCTGGCGCGCAGGCGCAGCAGGCGGTTGCCGGTTTGCAGCGGATCGTCGATGAGCGCGACGCCGCTCAGGCCCCAAGCTGCGCCAATGAGCCCGGGGTGCCCGGGCTTGTCGCGCACGGTCCAGCCATCGCGCGCGAGGGCGGCGAGATCGGGCTGGCTGAAGTCGTCGAAGAAGAGGCCGTCGTCGACACGCGGTGCCGGCGCGCAGCCGGCCAACAGTGCCACCGCAACGACGACGACCGCACGCACAGCCACCGCCATCACGCGGCCTTGTCGACCATCTTCAGAAAGCGCGACAGCACCAGCACCGGAACGGCCGACACCAGCACCCACAGAAAGAAGTGCTGATAGCCGAGGGCCGTCTGGATGTCGCCGCTGATCATCTTGAAGAAGACGAAGCCGAGCTGCATCACGCCGGTGCCGAGCGCGTAGTGCGCGGTCTGGTACTTGCCCACCGAGACCACCTGCATGATGAACAGGATCACGCCGACGAAGCCGAAGCCGTAGCCGAACATCTCCAGGCTCAGCGCGGTCGCGATCACGACCAGGCTGGTCGGCGCCGCGGTGCTGAGAAAGTAGAACACCGCGTTCGGCACATTGACCGCGAGGATCAGGATGAACATCGCGCGCCGCAGCCCCAGCCACGACGTGAAGTAGCCGCCGAACACGCTGCCGACCAGGAACGCGATCGTGCCGGCCGTGCCGTAGACCCAGCCGACTTCGTCGGTGCTGAGGCCCAGGCCGCCGAGGCTGCGCGATTCGCGCAGGAACAGCGGGCCGATGGTCTGGATCTGCCCTTCGCCGGCGCGGAACAGGATGATGAACAGGATCGCGAGCCAGATGCCGGGCTTGCGGAAGAAGTCGACGATCACGTCGACCAGCGTCCGCCAGACCTTCTCGTTCGACGCCGCATCGCGTGCGACGTTGCGCGTGCCGGGCAGCGCCCACAGGTGGTACAGCGCGAGCGCCGCCATCATCAGCGCGAGCAGGCCGAAGATCAGCATCCACGCGTTCGCCATCGCCATGCGCTTCTCGAAATACCCGGCCAGGATCACGAGCCCGCCCAGCGACATGAACTTGGCCGCGTTGAAGAACGCGCCCTGCCAGCCGGCGTACGCGGCCTGCTGCTTGTCGCTCAGGCTGGCGATGTAGAGGCCGTCGGCGGCGATGTCGTGGGTGGCCGCCGAGATCGCGACGACCGCGAACAGCGCGATGCTGAGCGCGAAGTAGGCCGGCGTCTGCAGCGCCAGCGCCGTGAGCCCGAGGCCCACCGCGCTGCAGGCCTGGAACAGCACGACCATCGACTTCTTGCTCGGCGCCGCCTCGAGCAGCGGGCTCCACAGCGGCTTGAACACCCAGGCGAAACCGAGCAAGCCGGTCCAGCGCGCGATCTGGTCGTTGGGCACGCCCATGCTCTTGTACATGAGGCCGGCGATCAGCGCGATCGCGTAGAACGGCAAGCCTTCGGCGAGGTACAGCGTCGGCACCCAGGTCATCGGCGAACGGTGGTTCGGTGTGGTCATGGTGCGGGCGTGCGAGGCGAGGTGACGAGTTCGGCGGGCGCGAGGCTGACCGGCGATCGGCCCGGCAGGTCGGCGCGGCCTTCGAGCCACGCGCGCAAGGCGTCGAGCGCGCCGTCGGCATAGCCCCAGGTCACGACCGCGGGCGCGGCCACGTCGAGCACCTGAAACGGGTTCCACAGCGCCAGGTGCAGGTCGACGCGCCAGGTGCGGCTGGCCGGCGCATAGCGATCGCGGTGGTTGGAGACGAGGATGGTGCGGCGCTGCATGTCGCGCGCGGCGATGAGCGTGTGGCGGTGCGCGAGATCGTCGACCTGGATCAGCCGCACGTCGCGAAAGCCCGCGAACAGCGCGGCGACCTGTGCGCCCGACGGGCCGGCCTCGGAGACGCCGTCGCACGGCACGCTGGTCTGCGTGACGACGCACAGCGGCTCGTCGCGCTGCGGTGGACGCGGCGCGCCGGTCGCCGCCAGCGCACCCCGCGCGCCGATGCCCGTCAGCGCACGCGCCCATGCATCGCGCATCAGCGCATCGTCTTGCTCGCATTGCGCGGCCGGATACGCGCCCGCCTGCGCCGGAAAGCGGCGTGCGAGCGCGTCCAGCCGCGCTTGTGCGGTCCGCAGCGCGTCGTTGTGCAACGCGCCGCTCTCGCGCGCCACGGCGATCGCATGGATCGCCGCGCGCTGCTCCTCTTGTGTTCCCAACGCCATCACCATGTCGGCGCCGGCCTGCAGCGCCAGCACCGCCGCGCGGTCGTGGCCATAGCGTTCGTGGATCGCCTTCATCACGAGCGAATCGGTGATCACGATGCCGTCGTAACCCCACTGCCCGCGCAGCAGATCGCCGAGCACCTTGCGCGACAGCGTCGCCGGGTGCTCGGGGTCGAGCTGGGGGTAGACGATGTGCGCCGTCATCATCGCCGGCGCCTCACTGCGCAGTGCGTGGAAGGGCGCGAACTCGAGCCGCTGCAGCTCGGCCAGCGGCTTGTCGACGACCGGCAGATCGAGGTGCGAATCGACATGCGTGTCGCCATGCCCGGGAAAGTGCTTGACGCAGCAGGCCACGCCGGCGCGCAGCGCGCCGCGCATCCAGGCACCGGCCAGCCGCGTGACCTCGGCCGGGTCTTCCGAGAAGCTGCGCTCGGCGATGACCGGATTGGCCGGGTTGTTGTTGACGTCGAGCACCGGCGCGAAGTCCCAGTTGAAGCCCAGGCTCTTCACCGCCCGGCCGACCGCCTCGCCCACCGCTTCGGCGAGCGCCGCATCGCCGCAGGCACCGAGTGCCATCGCGGCCGGCGGTTGCGGCACGAAGGTGGCGCGCACGACCGAACCGCCTTCCTGATCGATGCCGATCAACGCGCCCTCGCCCATCACCTCGCGCAGATCGGCGGTGAGCTGGCGCACCTCCTGTTCGGTGCCCAGGTTGCCGCGGAACAGGCACACCGCGCGGATGCGGTTCTCGCGCAGGAACGCGGCCTGCGCGGCGTCGAGCGCCGTGCCTGCGATATTCACCATCACCAGCTCGCCAGGATGAACCATGGCTCAGTGCGTCCGCGTGACCTTGGCCAGATGCCGCGGCCGATCCGGATCGAAGCCGCGGCGGCGCGCGAGCGCTTCCACCATCGGATAGAAGCTCTGGACCGCGGCGATCGGATCGAGGTCGACGGCGCCGGTCTCGATCAGCGGCAGCATCGCGCCCGGCGTGCCGGCCGGCGCGGCGAGCAGCACGCGCGCGCCGCGCTCGCGCATCTCGTCGGCGAGCTGCAGCAGGCCGGGCTGCGCCGGCCCGCGCGGCGCGAAGATCAGCAGCGGAAAGCCGTCGCCGACCAGCGCCATCGGGCCGTGCTGCACCTCCGCGCCGGAGAAGGCCTCGGCCTGGATCGCGCAGGTCTCCTTGAACTTGAGCGCCGCCTCCTGCGCGATCGCGAGGCCCGTGCCGCGACCGATCACGAAGAGCTTGTCGGCACCGGCCAGCGCGTCGACCGCCGCCGACCAATCGGCATGCGCCGCGCGCGACAACACGCCGGGCAGCCCGGCGATCGCCGACTGCAGCACGACGTCGTCCTGCCACGCCGCCACCAGCCGCGCGCCGGCCACGAGTTGCGCGATGTAGCTCTTGGTCGCGGCCACGCTCGCCTCGACGCCGGCATGCAGCGGGAACACCCACTGAGAGGCCTGCGCGAGCGGCGACTCGGGGTCGTTGACGAAGGCCGCGGTGCACGCACCGCCGGCCGAGAAGAAGCGCTGCGGCACCGCGAGGTCCGGGCTCTGGCCCGACTGCGAGAACGCGAACGAGACCAGGCCCTCGCAGACGATCTGCGACTGGTACAGCGTGACCAGCGACATCGGCAGCGAGGTCACAAGCCGGCCCATGCGCGCCATGATCAGGTAGGCCATGAAGTGCGCCGCGTGGTCCGAGCTTCCGCGCGCCACGGTGAGCAGCGCGTTAGGCGAATGTTCGCGCAGCCACACGCCGAAGCGGGCGTAGGCGGTTTCGTCTTGGGCGAGCAGCTGGGCGACCGTGTTCGGCGCCTCGAGTGCTTCAGCCAGCATGCGCGAGTTCAATCGACGCTCCTTCCACGTACACATCGGTGAGTTGAAGATCACGGTCCATCACGACCCAGTCGGCCCAGGCGCCGGGCTGCAAACGGCCGCGGTCGGTGGCGCCCAGATAGTCGGCGGCGTAGGTCGCGGTGCGGCGCGAGGCATCGGCGAGATCGAGGCCGAGTTCGCCGACGAGGTTGCGCAGCGCCTGGTCCATCGTCAGCGTCGAGCCGGCGAGCGTGCCGTCGGGCAGGCGCACGCCGCCCAGGCACTTGGTGACCTTGTGGCGGCCGAGCTTGTAGTCGCCGTCGGGCATGCCTGCGGCGGCGGTCGAGTCGGTCACGCAATACAGGCAGGGAATGGCGCGCAGCGCGACGCGGATCGCACCCGCGTGCGCATGCAGCAGATCGGGAATGATCTCGGAGTAGGTGGCGTGCGCGAGCGCGGCGCCCACCATGCCGGGCTCGCGGTGGTGCATGCCGGTCATGGCATTGAACAGGTGCGTGAAGCCGCCGGCACCGCGCGCGAGCGCCTGCACGCCGTCTTCATAACTGCCCAGCGTGTGGCCGATCTGCACGCGGTAGCCGGCCGCGCAGAGCGACTCGATCACTTCCATGTTGCCGGCGGTCTCGGGGGCGAGCGTGATCAGCTTGATCGGCGCCATCGCGTGCAGGTGGCGGATCTCGTCGGGATGCACCGGCCGCGCGAAGTTGGGCTGCGCGCCGAGCTTGCCCGGGTTGATGAACGGCCCTTCGAGGTGCACGCCCAGCACGCGTGCCGCACGCGCGCCGCGCTGCGCAACCACCTCGGTGAGCGCGCCGAACGCGGTCACCAGATCGGACATCGGCGCGGTCATCGTCGTCGCCAGCATGGTCGTCGTGCCGTGGCGTGCGTGCAGCTCGGCGACGCGCGCCGCGGCGTCGCCGCCTTCCATGATGTCGTGGCCGCCGCCGCCGTGCACATGCAGGTCGATGAAGCCGGGCAGGATCAGCGGCGCGCGCGTGTCGCGTGCAGCGTCGAGCGCGACCGGCGTGCCGTCGATGCGCGCGATGCGGCCGTCGGCACCGGCCTCGATGCGGCCGTCGACGAAGCCCTGCGGCGTCAGGATGCGGCCTTGCAGCGATGCGGGCGCGGCGTTGGTTTTGGTGATGGTCGTGGTCGTCATGCGTCGCGCCTCATCTCGGCCACGAAGTCGTAGTAATCGCTGCGGCAGTACGAATGCGTCAGCTCCACCGCCTGACCCGATTCGAGATAACCGATGCGGGTGATGAACAGCACCGCCTGGCCGACCGGCACGCCGAGTTGCTCGGCCAGCCGCATCGGCGCATTCAGCGCGCGGATGTGCTGCAGCGCGCGCACCGGCGCCTGGCGCTCGCTGGTCAGGTATTCGTAGAGCGAACCCTTCACCAGCTCGGGCCGCGGCAGAACCGACTCGGGCAGCACGCTGACCTCGTAGGCCATCACCACGTCATCGGCCAGACGCAGCCGCTCCAGCCGCGCGACGCGCGCGCCGGGCGACAGGCCCAGGCTCAGCTGCTCGTCGGGCACGGCGGCCGTCAACGCGCGCTTGAGCCAGCGCGACGACGGCGTGTAGCCGCGTTGCTGCAGCTCTTCCGAGAAGCTCGTCAGACGCGACAGCGGCTGCTCGATGCGCGGCGCGATGTAGTTGCCCGAGCCGCGCCGGCGCACGATCAGGCCTTGCTCGACGAGCTGGTCGATGGCCTTGCGTGCGGTCACGCGCGAGAGGTCGAGCGACTCCGACAGCAGCCGCTCCGACGGCAGCGCCTCGTCGGCCTGGTAGCGGCCTTCGCGGATCGCGTCGCCGAGCTTGCGCGCGAGCTGCAGGTACAGCGGCGAGCTGTCGCGCGTGTCGGGCTTGAGGTCGAGCAGCGGATTCTTCTTCACGGCTGGCCTTCGAGCGCGCGGCGGATCAGGATCAGCGCGCCGGCATCGGCGCCCTGCGCGAGTTCGACGCAGCGGCGGCGCAGCGCGGCCGAGAAGCGCGGCGCGAGCCGCCGGCCGACGCTGCCGGACACGGCCAGCGGCAGGCCGCCTTCGGGATCGAGCGCCAGTGCCAGCGCTTCGAGCTCGTGGACCGCAGTGGCCAGCAGCGCGGCGGCGTGCGCGTCGTCGCCTTCCGCGCCGAACACCGCCGGCGCGAGTTGCGCGTATTCGAACTGGCCCGCGCCGCGGCACCATTCGAGCAGCGCGCCGTGGTCGCCACCGCACACCTGCCACACGTGGCGCGCGAGCGGGCCGGCCGGCGCGCGGCCATCGAGCGCGGCCTGGGCATGACGCACCGCGTGCCAGCCGAGCCACGCGCCGCTGCCCTCGTCACCGATCGGAAAACCCCAGCCGCCCAGCGTGCGGCGCGAGCCGTCGGCGCGCAGCACCTCGCCGACACTGCCGGTGCCGGCCGCGACGATCGCACCCGGTTGGCCGCCGTGCGCGCCGAGCAGCATCGTGTAGGAATCGTGATCGAGCGCGAGCTGCGCGAAGCCGATGTTGGCGGCGACGAAGGCATCGTGCCACGGCCGGTGGCTCGCACCGGCCAGGCCCGCGCCGAGGGCGCAGGCGCTCCACTCGGCCGGCCGCAGACCGGCCGATTCGAACGCGCGGCGGGTGGCCGTGGCGATCGCGTCCCATGCCTGCGCGATGCCGCGCGACAGCCCGGAGGGACCGGCCTGGCCGTCGCCGATCACGGCGCCGTCACGTCGCGCCAGCAGCGCCCGCGTGCCCGACCCGCCACCATCCACACCGACCAGAAACTCGACCATCGACCATCCGTCTTCATTGACCGACGACCGCCGATCGATAAAACCAGTTTAGTACCAGTAATACCAATGTGTCAATTGGTTTGCCCTGCCAACTGAGGAATGGCGCAAAGGCCAATTGGCTACCAATGCCGTACCGGCCGGCGGTGCCGATTCACCAGCGAATCGGCTCGGTGCCGGGCCGAAGTTCGGCAAGCAGCGCGTTCGCCTGCGTGAATGGCCGGCTGCCGATGAAGGGCACCGGCGGGCGCAGCGCCGACAGCGGCGACGGGTGGTTGGCCGCGAGCACGCGGTGCCGACCGGCCGCCTCGACCAGCGCGCGTTTCTTCTGCGCCGACGCGCCCCACAGCATGAAGACCACGGGCGCCGGCAGCGCCGCGACACGCGCGAGCAGCGCATCGGTGAGCAGCTCCCAGCCCCGGCCGGCGTGACTTTGCGGCGCGCCGTCCTCGACCGTCAGCGACGCGTTGAGCAGCAGCACGCCCTGGCGCGCCCACGGCGTCAGGTCGTCACGGCAGATCGATGCCGCGCCGGTGTCGCTCTGCACTTCCTTCAGCATGTTGCGCAGGCTGGGCGGCAGCTTGTTCTGGCCGGGCGCGACCGAGAACGCGAGGCCTTGCGCCTGACCGGCGCCGTGGTACGGGTCCTGGCCGAGGATCACGACGCGCACATCCTGTGGCGCCACGAGTTCGAGCGCGCGGAAGACATGGGCCGGATAGACGATCGCGCCATCGCGCACGCGCTGGTCGACGAACGCCGCGAGCGACTCGCCCGCCGGACTCGCGAGAAACGGCTCGGTGACATCGAGCCATGCCGCGGGCACGCCGGCGAAGGCCTGCGCCAGCGGTTCGCGCAGTTGGTTGTCCGCCGACATCACCCGCACGTCACCCGAACAGCGCCGCGAGCGCCGCGCCCGGGTCCGGCGCGCGCATGAAGGCCTCGCCGACGAGAAAGGCGTGCACGTTCGCATCGCGCATGCGCTGCACATCCCCTTGCGCGAGGATGCCGCTTTCGGTGACCAGCAGCCGATCAGCGGGCACGCGCGGCAGCAGGTCCAGCGTGGTCTGCAGCGTGACCTCGAAAGTGCGCAGGTTGCGGTTGTTGATGCCAACCAGCGGCGTCTTCAGAAGCAGCGCGCGATCCAGTTCATCACCATCGTGCACCTCGACCAGCACCGCCATGCCGAGCGCGTGGGCCTGCGCTTCGAGGTCGGCCATCAGCGCGTCGTCGAGACATGCCGCGATCAGCAGGATGCAGTCGGCGCCCATCGCACGGGCCTCGAAGACCTGGTAGGCATCGACCATGAAATCCTTGCGCAGCACCGGCAGCGCGCAGGCCGCGCGCGCCTGCTCAAGAAACGCCGCGCTGCCCTGGAAGAACTGCACGTCGGTCAGCACGCTGAGGCAGGCCGCGCCATGCTCGGCGTAGCTCTCGGCGATCGCCGCAGGCTCGAAGCGCTCGCGCAGCACGCCCTTGCTCGGGCTCGCCTTCTTGACCTCGGCGATCACGCCGGCGCGGCCCGCACCAATCTTGCCGCGCAGGCTGCCGATGAAATCGCGCTGGCCGCCGAGCGACTCGGCATCGCGCCGCAGCGAGAGCAGATCGCGTTGGCGCCGTGCCAGCGAGATCTCGTCACGCTTGACCGCGACGATCTTGTCGAGGATGTCGCTCACGGCGCCAGTTCCTGCGTACGCGCCACGAACTGATGCAGCTTCGCGAGCGCCTTGCCGGAGGCCAGCGCCTCGCGCGCCAGCGCCACGCCGTCGGCCATCGTGGCCGCCACGTTCGCGGCGTACAGCGCGACGCCGGCGTTGAGCATCACGATGTCGCGCGCCGGACCGGCTTCGTTCTCGAGCACCGAGCGCAGCAGCGCCTTCGATTCCTCGGGCGTCTCGACCTTGAGCGTGCGGTTGCTCGCCATCGTCAGGCCGAAGTCTTCCGGATGGATCTCGTACTCGTGGATGCCGCCGTCCTTGTATTCGCCGACCATGGTCGCCGCGCCAAGCGAAACCTCGTCCATGCCGTCGCGGCCGTAGACCACCACCGCATGCTCGGCGCCCAGCCGCTGCAGCGCACGCACCTGAATGCCGACCAGATCGGGGTGGAACACGCCCATCAGGATGTTGGGCGCGTCGGCCGGGTTGGTCAGCGGGCCCAGGATGTTGAAGATGGTGCGGATGCCGAGCTCCTTGCGCACCGGCGCCACGTTCTTCATCGCCGGATGGTGGTTGGGCGCGAACATGAAGCCGATGCCGGTGTCCTGGATGCAGGTGGCGATCGCCGCGGGCGTGAGGGTCATCGGCACGCCCATCGCTTCCAGCACATCGGAGCTTCCCGACTTGCTGCTGACGCCGCGGTTGCCGTGCTTGCTGACGCGCGCGCCGGCCGCCGCCGCGACGAACATGCTGCAGGTCGAGATGTTGAAGGTGTGCGAGCCATCGCCGCCGGTGCCGACGATGTCGACCAGGTGGGTGCGGTCGGCCACCTCGACCTTGGTCGAGAACTCGCGCATCACCTGCGCGGCCGCGGTGATCTCGCCGATGGTTTCCTTCTTCACGCGCAGGCCGACCAGCAGCGCGGCCATCATCACCGGCGACATCTCGCCACTCATGATGCGGCGCACCAGCGACAGCATCTCGTCGTGGAATATCTCGCGGTGGTCGATGGTGCGCGTCAGCGCATCGAGGTTGTTGATCGTCATGGTGGTGTCTCTCTCGGTTCAGGCAGCGAGGTGCTCGCGCACCGCGGCGAGGGCGTGGTCTATGCCGGCGGCATCGACATCGAGGTGCGTCACGAAACGCATGCGGCTGAGCTGGCCGTAGAGCGAGCCGGTGGCGAGCACGCCGCGCGATTTGAGGTGCGCCATCAGCCCGCCCGCGCGCGGGCCGGCGATGTCGGCGAACACGATGTTGGTTTGCGGTGGTGCTTCCAGCGACACGCCCGGCAGCGCCGCGAGGCCGTGCGCGAGACGCTGCGCGAGCGCGTGGTCGTCGGCCAGGCGATCGATGTGGTGGTCCAGTGCGTACAGCGCCGCGGCCGCCAGCACGCCGGCCTGGCGCATGCCGCCACCCAGCATCTTGCGCCAGCGGTGCGCCGCGGCGATGAACTCGCGCGAGCCCACGAGCGCCGAGCCGACCGGCGCGCCCAGGCCTTTCGAGAAGCAGACCGAGACGCTGTCGAACAGCGCGGCCATCGCGCGGGCATTGGTGCGGGCATCACCGCCCAGCGCCACGGCCGCGTTGAACAAACGCGCGCCGTCGAGGTGCGTGGCCAGGCCGCGCGAGCGCGCGAGCGCGGTGGCTTCGGCGAGGTACGCCATCGGCAGCACCTTGCCGCCCAGCGTGTTCTCCAGCGCGAGCAGGCGCGAGCGCGCGAAGTGCGCGTCGATCGGCTTGATCGCGGCCTCGATGTCCTTCAGCGCCAGCGTGCCGTCGGGCTGGTGCTCCAGCGGCTGCGGCTGCACGCTGCCCAGCACCGCCGCGCCGCCGCCTTCCCAGCGGTAGGTGTGCGCCATCTGGCCGACGATGTATTCGTCGCCGCGGCCGCAGTGGGTCATGATGCCGACGAGGTTGCTCTGCGTGCCGCTGGGCACGAACAGCGCCGCCTCCTTGCCGAGCATCGCGGCGATGCGTTCCTGCAGCGCGTTGACGGTCGGGTCGCCGGCGAACACGTCGTCGCCGAGTTCGGCGCTCGTCATCGCCGCGCGCATCGCTGCGGTGGGTTGCGTGACGGTGTCGCTGCGCAGATCGATGGTCTTGATGGCGGTCATGGTTGCAGGTCCAGAAAGTTCTTCAGCATCGCGTGCCCGTGCTCGGTGAGGATGGATTCCGGATGGAACTGCACGCCTTCGAGCGGCGTTTTCGTGCCCGCGAGTTCGCGGTGGCGCAGGCCCATGATCTCGCCGTCCTGCGACGTGGCCGTGACCTCCAGCACCGCCGGCAGCGAGGCCCGCTCCACCACCAGCGAGTGGTAGCGGATCACCGTGAACTCCTTCGGCAGCGCGGTGTAGACGCCGCATTCGTCGGTCGTGATCACATCGGTCTTGCCGTGCATCTGCGTCTGCGCGCGCACCACCTTGCCGCCCAGCGCCGCGCCGATGGCCTGGTGGCCGAGGCACACGCCGAGCAGCGGCAGCTTGCCGGTGAACGCGGTGATGGCGGCGACGCACACGCCCGCCTCCGCCGGCGAACACGGCCCCGGCGACAGCACCAGCTTGTCGGGCCGCAGCGCCGCAATGCCGGCCACGTCGATCTCGTCGTTGCGGAACACGCGCACATCCTCGCCGAGCTCGGCGAAATACTGCACCAGGTTGTAGGTGAAGGAATCGTAGTTGTCGATCATCAGCAGCATGGTCGGCGACTCCTTCAGATCGGTGCGCGCCGCTGCGGCTCGACACGGTGCAGGTAGGCGGTGAAGAGGTCGCGCGGCGGCGCGGCGGCGATGCGCTTGAGCATCTGCCCGACCTCGCCGCGGTGGTAGCTGCCGTGCGTGATCACGTGGCCCAGCATCTCCTCGCGCGACATGCGGCCGGGCTGGCCGTCGGTGAAGACGAAGGCCACGGCCTGCGCGAGTTGCGGCGGCGTCAGCGCATCGACGAGCTCGATGTAGCCGCGGTCGGATGCGCTCACCGCATCGCGCAGCGCCTCCAGCGTCGGCGTCTCGGGCGTGTTCGTCGCGGTGTAGCCGTGCGGCTCGCCACGCAGATGCGCCGCGAAGATGCGGTCGACGACGAAGATGTGGTTCATCAGACGGATCAGCGCATGGCGCTCGGCGGCATGCGCGTCGGCGTCGACTTTGCCGATCACGGCAAAGAACTCTTCGTTGATCGACGCCTTCTGGCGAAACAGCGATTGCAGCAAGGTCGCAGCCATCTCAGAAACCCTCCTCGACCAGTTCGGCGGCGCGGATCAGCGCGCGCGCCTTGGCTTCGGTTTCCCTCCACTCCATCTCGGGGATGGAATCGGCGACGACGCCGGCCGCCGCCTGCACGTACAGCGTCTGGTCCTTCACGATGCCGGTGCGGATCGCGATCGCGACATCCATGTCGCCGGCAAAACTCAGGTAGCCGCAGGCGCCGCCGTAGATGCCGCGCTTGACCGGCTCGAGCTCGTCGATGATCTCCATCGCGCGGATCTTGGGCGCGCCGGTGAGCGTGCCGGCCGGGAAGGTCGCGCGCAGCACGTCGAGGTTGGTCATGCCGTCCTTCAGCACGCCCTCGACATTGCTGACGATGTGCATCACATGCGAATAGCGCTCGACCGTGAACGCCTCGGTGACCTTGACGCTGCCGGTCTTCGCGATGCGGCCGATGTCGTTGCGCGCCAGGTCGATCAGCATCACATGCTCGGCACGCTCCTTCGGATCGTTCTTGAGCTCGGCCTCGAGCGCCTTGTCGAGCTCGGGCGTGGCGCCGCGCGGGCGCGTGCCGGCGAGCGGGCGGATCGTGACCTTGTGGCCGTCGGGCGTGCGCTCGTGGCGCACCAGGATCTCGGGCGACGCGCCGACGATCTGGAAATCGCCCATGTCGTAGAAGTACATGTAGGGCGACGGGTTCAGCGAGCGCAGCGCGCGGTACAGGCTCAGCGGCGACTCAGTGTAGCGCTTGCGCAGCCGCTGACCCACCTGCACCTGCATCATGTCGCCGGCCGCGATGTACTCCTTGGCGCGCAGCACCGCGGCGATGTAGGCCTCCTTGCCGAACTCGCGCTCCACGCCGTGCGAGGCGCCGCGCTTCACCGCCGGCGCGGTGACGCTGTACTTGAGCTTGTCGCCCAGGTCGCCCAGGCGCCGCTTGGCCGCGTGGTACGCCTCGGGCTGGCTCGGGTCGGCGTAGACGATCAGGTACAGGCGCCCCGAGAGGTTGTCGATCACCGCGAGCTCTTCGCACTGGAGCAGCAGGATGTCGGGCGTCTCGATGCCGCCGGTCTTCTCGGTCTTCGCGAGCTTGGGCTCGATGAAGCGCACCGCGTCGTAGCCGAAGTAGCCGGCCAGCCCGCCGCAAAAGCGCGGCATGCCCGGGCTCAGCGCCACCTTGAAGCGCTGCTGGTACGCAGCGATGAAGTCGAGCGGGTTGCCCTCGTGGGTCTCGACCACCGCGCCGCCGGTGACGACCTCGGTGCGAAAGCCGGTCGCGCGCAGCAACGTGCGCGCCGGCAGCCCGATGAACGAATAGCGCCCGAAGCGCTCGCCGCCCACCACGGATTCGAGCAGGAAGCTGTGCTTGCCGCCGCCCGATGCATAGGCCAGCTTGAGGTACAGCGAGAGCGGGGTTTCGAGATCGGCGAAGGCCTCGGCGATCAGCGGGATGCGGTTGTAGCCCTGGCTGGCCAGGCTCTTGAATTCGAGTTCGGTGATCATGATGTTCTCAGGGCCTCCACAGGCCTTAGGGGAGTGCGCGACCGCGTTGGCGGCCACCAGTGGAGCCGGTCATCGTTGTCACCTCGGGGACACGATGCCGACCGCAGCAAGACAGGCGCTGAGACGAAAGACGTCGTCAGCGCGAACGGCTCAGCCCCGCCAGGGCCAGGCTCCCCGGTCGATCGACCCTGCTGTCAGATTGCGCGGTGTGAACATCACCAAAAGTGTAGCAGTCCTCACTTCGGCCGTTTTCGCACCGGAACCGTGAATTAATTGTCCGCACAACAGGGACGGTCCCGAGTGCGACACGGCGGCCCGCGTTCTAGCATCCGCGACCGATATTCGAGACACCCAACACATGCGCAGATTCATCGCCCTCTCCGCCCTGGCCGCGGCCCTGGCCGTGCCCTATCTCTCTCAGGCCCAGACCGCTCAGGCCGCGACCACCGAAGTGGCCGGCGTCAAGTTCGCCAACACGCTGCAGGTCGGCAACACCAAGCTGCAGCTCAACGGCGCCGGCGTTCGCTACAAGGTCGTGTTCAAGGTCTATGCGGCCGCGCTCTACCTCACCGACAAGGCGACGACGCCCGAAGCGGTGCTCGCCGCGCCCGGCCCGCGCCACCTGCAGATCGTGATGCTGCGCGAGATCGATGCCAACGAACTCGGCAAGCTCTTCACCAAGGGCATGGAGCAGAACGCACCGCGCGAGGAATTCTCCAAGTCCATCGGCGGCATCATGCGCATGAGCGACATCTTCTCGAGCCGCAAGAAGCTCGTCGCCGGCGATTCGTTCGCGGTCGAATGGGTGCCCGGCACCGGCACCGTGATCCTGGTCAACGGCAAGCCCGAAGGCGCGCCGATCAAGGAGCCCGAGTTCTACTCGGCGCTGATGAAGATCTGGTTCGGCAAGTCGCCGGCCGATGCGCAGCTGAAGGACGCGCTGCTCGGCAAGTCCGCCACCAACGCGGGCGGCGGCAGCAGCTAAAGCGCGATCGCGTCGATGCGGTCGACGACGCCATCGGTGTCGACCGCCGCCACGGGTTCACCGTGGTTGTAGCCGTAGCTCACCAGCACCACCGGGCAGCCGGCCGCGCGCGCGGCGCGTGCGTCGTTGCTCGAGTCGCCGATCATCAGCGTGTGCTGCGGCGCCGTGCCCAGCGCCTCGCAGGTCTTGAGCAGCGGCAGCGGATCGGGCTTCTTGCGTTCGAAGGCATCACCGCCGAAGACGACGCTGAAGAAGCCGTCGAGCCCCTTCAAACGCAGCAGCGGCAGCGCGAACGCGGTCGGCTTGTTGGTCAGGCAGGCCAGCTTCAGGCCGCGATCGCGCAGCCGCGCCAGGCCCTCGGCCACGCCAGGGTAGACGGTCGAGTGCGCGCCATTCACCTCCAGGTAGTGGTGCTGGTACAGCGCCCACGCGCGCGGATACAAGGCCGCATCGGCGCCCACTTGCGCCAGCGTGCTGCGGATCAGGTGCTCCGAGCCCTTGCCGATCGTGTGCTGGATGAATTCGCGCTCGACCGGCCGCAACGACAGTTCGTCGAGCACGCGGTTCAGCACCACGACGAAGTCGGCCAGCGTGTCGACCATGGTCCCGTCGAGGTCGACGATGGCGGCGCGCAGGTTCAAATGACTCAGGGTGGTGGCGTTCACAGGCGCCATTGTGAAGCCTCGCGCCCTGCGTTGCCGACTTGCCCGCCGCCTCAGTGGGTGGCGTAGCTGTCGTCCAGGTCTTCGGCGAAGCCTTCGCTGCGGTACAGCCACGGTACGGCGGCGCCGGCGTGGTTGCAGTCGTGCGCGGCCGACACGTTGTCGGCATCGGCATGGTGCGGCAGGGCATTCAGGGTCGGGTTGTCGAGGGCGTCCATCGCGGCTCCGGGATCGATGAGGAGGGATGCGTCATCGTCGCGAGCGCCGGTTTCAGGGGTGTGTCGAGCACTTGAAACGCTTGTCTCAATTGTTTCAGGCACCGCGCTGCGCGCCGATGAGTTCCGTCGCAGCGCCGACGTTTACGTGGCTTTACTCGGCGGCTGACCACCGAAACGCTCACGCCGCGTTGAGATACGACTCACGGAGGAGACAACGACATGCTTGACGACACGGCTTGCGAAATCGAACCCTCTGCCTCGGCGTCACCGCCGAGCCCGTCACCCGCGCCATCGCCCGGCCCGACGCCTGCGCCGCGCCGCATCGCAACGGCCGCCATCACGACCGCCACCGCAGCCGCTCTCGCCGCCTGCGGTGGCGGTGGCGGCGATGCGCCGGCACCCGCGCCGGCCCCTGCACCCGCGCCATCGCCGCCAGCGCCCACCGAAGCCGAGGCCTCGCGCTTTCTCGCGCAGGCCTCGCTGGGCGCGACCCGCGCCGAGATCGCCAGCGTGCGCACGCTCGGCTTCGCGGGCTGGCTGGACGCGCAGTTCGCGCTGCCGGCATCGACGACGCGCTGGGACCTGCTGGTGGCCAGCGGCCTATCGGATGTGAGCAACAAGAACAACCAGGCCGGCTTCGACAACGTGACCTGGCAGAAGCTGCTGAGCTCGCCCGACACGCTACGCCAGCGCATCACGCTCGCGCTGTCGGAGATCATGGTGGTGTCGATCGACGGGCTGGTCGGCCCGGGCTGGAAGCAGTTCACTGCGGCGGCCTACCTCGATCTGCTCGAAGCCAACGCCTTCGGCAACCACCGCACGCTGCTGCAGCAGATCTCGCTCAGCCTGGCGATGGGCGAGTACCTCACCTACCGCGGCAGCGCGAAGGCGAACACGAGCACCGGCGCACTGCCTGACGAGAACTACGCGCGCGAACTGATGCAGCTGTTCACCATCGGCCTGGTGCAGCTCAAGCTCGACGGCACGCCCCAGCTCGCCGCCGGCGCCACCACCGACACCTACGGCCTGGCCGACATCACCGGCCTGGCCCGCGTCTTCACCGGCTGGGACGCCGATCTCGCCGGCGGCACCACGGCCACGCCCGATTTCGCGCGCCGGCCGATGACGCAGGTCGCGAGCCGCTACGAGAGCGGCGCGAAGACCTTTCTCGGCACCACCATCGCGGCCGGCACCGACGCCACCGCCAGCCTCACGCAGGCGCTCGATGCGATCTTCGCGCATGCCAATGTCGCGCCGTTCTTCTGCCGGCAGATGATCCAGCACCTCGTCACCAGCAACCCGAGCCCGGCCTACGTCGCCCGCATCGCCACGGTGTTCAACGACGACGGCAGCGGCGTGCGCGGCAACCTGCGCGCCGTGGTCCGCGCGCTGCTGCTCGACGACGAAGCCCGCAACACGAGCGCGGCCGCCGCGAGCACCTCGTACGGCAAGCTGCGCGAGCCGATGCTGCGCTTCATCGGCTGGGCGCGCGCGTACGGCGTCACCTCGCCCAGCGGCGTCTGGAACATCGGCAACACCAGCGACCCGGCGACGCGGCTCGCGCAAAGCCCGCTGCGCTCGAGCTCGGTGTTCAACTTCTTCCGCCCCGGCTATGTGCCGCCAAACAGCGCGATCGGCAGCGCCACGCTGGTCGCGCCGGAGTTCCAGATCGCCAACGAGTCCTCGGTGGTCGGCTCCCTCAACTACCTGCAGCGCGCCGTGGCCGGCAGCGTCGGCGACCTCACGCCGGACTACGGCAGCCTGCTGCCGCTGGCCGACGACGCGAACGCGCTGCTGGCCGAGCTCAACCTCGTGCTCGCCGCGAACCAGCTCGGCGCGGCCACGCTTGCGGCGCTCGCCACCGCGATCGCGACCATGCCTTCGGGCACCGATGCGGCGCACCGCAACCGCGTCTACGCCGCGCTCCTGCTGGTGCTGGCCGCGCCCGCCTACATCGTCCAGAAATGAGGGCCGCCCCATGACCACGACCGCTTCACGCCGCGCCTTCCTGCAACGCGCTTCGGCACTCTCGCTGGCCGGCGTCGCCGCGCCCTGGGCCTTGAACCTCGCCGCGATGGGCGAGGCCGCGGCCGGCACCGCCACCGACTACAAGGCGCTGGTGTGCGTCTTCCTGTACGGCGGCAACGACTACGGCAACACGCTGATTCCCTACGACGACGCGCGCTACACGGTGTACCAGGGCATGCGGCCGACGCTGGCCTATGCGAAGAGCGCGCTCGCGCCGACGCTGCTGACGCCGACCACCGCGCTCACCGGCGGCGCGCAATACGCGCTGGCGCCCGAGCTCGCGCCGCTGCTGCCGCTGTTCAGCGCGAACCGGCTCGGCGTGATGCTCAACGTCGGCACGCTGGTGCAGCCCACCACCAAGGCGCAGTACACCGCGAAGTCGGTGCCGCTGCCGCCCAAGCTGTTCTCGCACAACGACCAGCAGTCGGTCTGGCAATCGTCGTCGCCCGAGGGCGCCACCTCCGGCTGGGGCGGCCGCATGGGCGATCTGCTGCAGTCGGGCAACGGCAATGCGGTGTTCACCTGCGTCAACGTGGCCAGCAACGCGGTCTATCTGTCGGGCAAGACCGCCGTGCAATACCAGGTCTCGCCGAGCGGCCCGGTGCTGCTGAACGGCGTGAAGAGCCCGCTGTTCGGCTCGGCCGCGTGCTCTACCGCGCTGCGCACGCTGGTCACCGCGCCCAGCACCCACTTGTTCGAGAGCGAATACACGCGCGTGACCTCCCGCTCGCTGGACGCCGCCGACGTCCTCACCACCGCACTCGCCGCCGGCCCGGCGATCACGACCGCCTTCCCGAGCGGCAACGCGCTCGCCGACCAGCTCAAGCTCGTCGCACGCATGGTCAGCACCGCGACGCAGGTCGGCGCGAAGCGCCAGGTGTTCTTCGTGTCGCTCGGCGGCTTCGACACGCACGACGGCCTCGCCAGCATCCATCCTGGCCTGCTGACCAGCGTGGCCGACGCGCTCAGCGCGTTCTACGCGGCCACCGTCGAACTCGGCGTGGCCGATCGCGTGACCACCTTCACCGCATCCGACTTCGGCCGCACGCTGACCGCCAACGACGGCTCCGACCACGGCTGGGGCAGCATGCATTTCATGCTCGGCGGCGCGGTCAACGGCGGCCGCTACTACGGCACGCCGCCGGTGGTCGCCAACGACGGGCCGGACGACGTGGGCCAGGGCCGGCTGCTGCCGAGCACCTCGGTCGATCAGTACGCGGCCACGCTGGGCAAGTGGTTCGGCATCAGCGACACCGACCTGCTCACCGTGCTCCCCAACCTGTCGCACTGGGACGCATCGGCGCGCACGCTGGGCTTCGTCTAGCCGCGCCGCAGGCTCGCCTTCAGCGCCTCGATCTCGTCCATCAGATCGAGCGCGAGCGCCACACCTGGCGCGTTGACATCGAGCTCGCGCGTCAGCGTCACCGCGATGCGGGCGCGGCGCAGCGACGCGCCGGCGAAACGCCATTCGTGTGGCGCGTCGCCCATCGGCTCGACGACGCCTTCGACGATCCACGCGCGCAGTTCATGCTCCGGCACGCGCACCGCGCGGCAGAGTTCGACCAGCGTGAGGTGAACGCCCTCGCCGAGGACCTGGGCTTGTTGTGAGTCGTTCATGGTGCTCATCCCTTGCTGGTTGACGCGCGCGGGTCGAAGTCGAACGCCGACTTGAACGCCGCGTACGCGCGCTTGTCCGCGTCGGTGCTGGCCGGCGGCAGCGCGATCGCCAGCACGACGTACAGATCGCCCGCCGGCTGCCCCGGAATGCCGCGGCCCTTGAGCCGCAGCTTGCGGCCCGCGGCCGAGCCGGGCGGGATCGTCAGTTCCACATCGCCCTCGGGCGTGGCCGCGGCCACCGCGCCGCCGAGCGCGGCTTCCCACGGCGCGAGCGGCAGGTCGACATACACATCGCGCCCGTCCACGCGAAACCGCGGGTGCGGGTTGAACGCGATCTCGAGGAACAGGTCGCCGGCCGGCGCGCCTTCGCCAAAGCCCGGCCCGCCTTGCCCGGCCAGTCGCAGCTGCTGGCCTTCGCGTATGCCCTTCGGAATGTTCACATCGAGCGTGCGCTCCTGCAGCACGCCGCGGCCCTGCTCATCCAGCGTCGGCATGCGCAGCGAGATGCTGCGCTGCGCGCCGCGGTAGGCGTCTTCCAGGTCGATCAGCACCTTGGCGTGGTGATCCTGCCCCGGCATGTGCGCCTGCGCGCGGCGCCCGCCCTGCGCGCGTGCCGCGCGGCCGAACAAGGCCTCGAAGAAATCGCTGTGGTCCTGCGCGCCGAAGCCGCCCGCATCGCCCGGATCGCCCGGCTGACCGCCGCGGCCGGCGAACTCGTAGCCGGCATCCCAGTCGGGCGGCGGCTGGAAGTCGGCGTTCGCGCCGGGGCGGCCCATCGCGTCGTAGGCGGCGCGCTTCTCCGGATCGCGCAGCACCTCGCCGGCCTCGCTGATCTCCTTGAAGCGGGCCTCGGCATCGGCGGCCTTGCTCACGTCGGGGTGGTATTTGCGCGCCAGCTTGCGGTAGGCGTTCTTGATGTCGTCGGCGCTCGCGTCGCGGGCGACGCCGAGCGTCTCGTAGTAGTCCTTGAACTTCATCGATCTCCCTCGCACAGCGTCATGAAGGGCTCGCGCACCACCTGCAGCGTGACGTGGCCGATCCGGAAATGCTCGCGCAACTGCTTGGTCGCGGACTCGAAGAACGCGTCTTCCGGGTGGCCGGTGGGCATCACCAGGTGCGCGGTGAGTGCGACGTCGCTGGTGCCGGTCGCCCACACGTGCAGATCGTGCACCCGGTCCACGCCCGGCAGGCCTTCGAGCTGCGTACGCACGGCGGCGAGGTCGATGTGCTCCGGCACGCCGTCGAACATCAGCCGCGTCGACTGGCGCAGCAGGCCCCAGGTGCCGACCACGATCACGATCGCGATCACCAGGCTCGCGACCGGGTCCAGCCAGGCCCAGCCCAGCCACAGCGACAGCCCGCCGACGACCACGACGCCGGCCGACACCAGCGCATCGCTCGCCATGTGCAGATAGGCGCCGCGGATGTTGATGTCGTCGTCGCCGCCGCGCATGAACAGCAGCGCGGTGCCCAGGTTCACGAAGATGCCGATGCCGGCGACGATCATCACGGTCCAGCCCTGCGTCGCCTCGGGCGCGCTGAGCCGGCCCACCGCCTCCCACGCGAGCGAGCCCATCGCGACCAGCAGCAGCACCGCGTTCACGAACGCCGCGAGGATGGACGCGCGCTTCCAGCCGTAGGTGTAGCGCGCATCGGGCCGCAGCTTGCCGGCGAGCGCGCCGCCCCACGCGAGCACCAGCCCGGCCACATCGCCGAGGTTGTGGCCCGCGTCGGCCAGCAGCGCCAGCGAGTTGACGCGCCAGCCGTAGAAGGCCTCGATCGCGACGAACAGGATGTTGACGCTGATGCCGATCGCGAACGCCCGGTCGAAGTTGGCGGGCGCGTGGTGGTGGCTGTGGCTGTGCCCGTGGTCGTGACCGTGGTGATGACCGTGCGCCTCGTGGTGCGGCTGATCGTGCTTCGCGTGGTCGTGCTCCGCGTGGGCGTGATCATGGTGATCGTGCCCATGGTCATGCCCGTGGTCGTGGTGAGTGTGTTGCGCTGCCATCCCTACAGTGTGACGCAGCCGGCGAGCATCGCGCCGCGATACCCCTGGGCGCGGCGGGCCGTCCCCGAACAAATGAAACGCCGCCGGGCAGGTGTGTGCGGCTACGCTCGCGGCCATGGACAGATCCGCGCTCGATCGCTTCACCGCAACACGCCGCCTCGACGCCGCGGCCACCGACGCCGCGCTGACGCTCGCCGCCGCCCGCCCCGACGCGGCCGAGTGGCGCGCATTCGGCGCCCGCATGCTGCACGCCGCCGGCCTGGCCGGGCTGGGCGCCGGGCTGCTCTTCTTCGTCGCCGCCAACTGGCAGGCCTGGGGCCTGCTCGGCCGCTTCGCGCTGCTCGAAGCCGGCCTGCTGCTGTGCATCGCCGCAGCTTTTTGGAAGCCACCGCCGCAGCGCATCGGTGCCGCAGCACTGCTGCTCGCGGTGCTGTTCACAGGCAGCTTGCTCGCGCTCTTCGGCCAGAGCTACCAGACCGGCGCCGACGTGCACGAGCTCTTCTTCACCTGGGCCGCGCTGACGCTGCCGTTCGCACTGGCCGCGCTCTCGGGCGCCGTGTGGGCGCTGTGGTGGACGGTGCTGAACGCCGGCCTCGCACTGCTGTGCGGCTGGCTCGGCACCGACCACATCTTCTGGCGCGTCATCGACGGCTGGGGTTGGGGCCGCCACAGCCTGCTGATGCTGCCGTGCGTCGTCAACCTGCTCGCAGCGGGCGGCTTCCTGCTGCTGCGCCAGACGCGCTTCGCGCTGGCCGCGCCGACCTGGCTGCTGCGCTACCTCGCGGCGCTGGGCCTGGCCTACGGCACGGCGGCGATGGTGGCTGTCGTCACGGGCGGCGCGGTCGACTTCAACGGCGAGCGCAGCTCCGGCCACGGCGGGGCCACCGTGCTGCTGTTCAGCGCGCTGTCGGCGGCCATCGCCATCGGCACCTGGCGGCGCAGGCAGGACGTGTTCCCGCTCACGCTGCTCGCGGGCAGCTGGATCACGATCTCCACCGTCTGGCTGTTCAGCGCGATGCGCCTCAACGATGTCGGCGAGTTCTTCATCGTCGCGCTGTGGCTGATCGGCAGCTCCACGCTCGCCGGCATGGGCCTGATGCGCTGCCTGCGCCACTGGCGCGCCGCTGCGCACGAAGGAGCGATGGCATGACGATGAACGCCACCGAACTGCAGCATGCGCTGCAAGCCCGCGGGTTCGCGCTCGACGCGGCGCCCGCCGCCATCGAGCCCACCGCCGACGCGCCCGAGCGCCCGCTCGCGATCGGCCTGCTGCTGGGTGTGAGCGGCTGGGTCGCCGGCCTGTTCATGCTGGTGGTCGTGGCGATGCTGTTCCGGCCCGACGGCGCCGTTTCCGCCGCGGTCTCCGGCCTGGTGCTGCTGGGCGCCGCGTGGGGCCTGTTCAAGGCGGATGGCGATGGCCGGCAGGTGTTCGTGGCGCAACTCGCACTCGCGCTCTCGATCGCCGGCCAGTGCCTGATGGTCTATGCAATGAGCGAGCACGCGAAAGGCATCGCACCCATCGCCGGCGCCGCGCTGCTGCTGCAGGCCGCGCTCGCGCTCGTGATGCCCAACCGCCTGCACCGCACGCTGTCGACGCTGTTCGCGACCATCGCATGGGCGATCACATTGCGCTTCACGCTGTTCGACGAGCCCGACTTCTGGCGTGTGCGCGACGAAGCCGTTCGAGCGACATCGACCGCGCGCGCGCTCGCCGGCTGGTGCCTCGCGTGGCTGCCCGTGGGCGCGGGCCTGGCGTGGCTGATCCGCCGCGAGGCGCACTGGATGGCGCGCGGCTGGCAGCCGGTGCTGCGGCCGATCGCCAGCGGGTTGATCGTCGGCCTCGCGTTCGCGACGCTCGCATCGCAGCCCTTCGAATCGTTCCGCTTCTTCGGCAGCGGCGATGCCGATGTCGGCGGCCTCGCGCTGTGGCCATTGCTGTCGGCGTTCGGCGCGCTCGGCGCCGTCGCTGCGGCCTTCGCGCTGCGCCAGCGGGCGCTGATGGGCGCGTGCGTGCTCGCCGCGCTGCTGCATGTCTCGCACTTCTACTACGCGCTCGGCACCAGCCTGCTCGTCAAGTCGCTGCTGATGGCGGCGATGGGCGGCGCGCTGCTGTTCGCCGCACGCACGCTGAGCGCCAAGGAGCCCGCATGAAACCCATCGTCTCGCGCGTGCTGATCGCGCTCGGCGCGCTGCTCGTGCTGGTTGCGGTGAACTTCGCGATCGCCGGCAAGGAGCGCGTGCGACGCGATGGCGAGGTCGTCTACCTGCAGCTCGAACCGGTCGACCCGCGCTCGCTGATGCAGGGCGACTACATGGCGCTGCGATTCGCGCTGGTGCGCGAGATCGAGAGTCGCGACGGCGACGCCAAGGCCGACCGCGCCGCGCGCGAAGGCCAGATGATGCTCGCGCCCGTGACGCTCGACGACCAGCGCATCGCGACCCTCGCGCCCGCCGGCGCGACCGGCACCGCGGTGCCACTGAAACTGCGCTACCGCATCCGCGGCGGCCAGGTGTGGCTGGGCACGAACGCGTTCTTCTTCGAGGAAGGCAGCGCCGAGCGTTTCACCGGGGCGCGCTTCGGCGAGTTCCGCGTCGACCGCGACAGCGGCGAAGCGGTGCTGGTGGGCTTGCGCAACGACAAACTCGAAGCGATGTAGCGCTTGCCGTCGTTCGCAGCCCGGCGACGCGCCGCAGCGGGCGCCAGCGACGACATGGCTTGCGCCCATGGTCGTCTTTCACTCTCCCTTCAATATGGCTCAGTGATTCCTATCTGACATATCACGTGTATCACCGATACATTGTTACGGCATGTGACGCACTCAACGCCACAGCCTTGAAACAAACCGGAGACGCATGTGAAGAAAGCCTATTTGTCGTTGACCGCCGTGGCGCTGTGCGCCGGCGCACACGATCACGTCCACGCCGAGGGCATGACCCCGAAGGTATCGCTGTTCGGGACCGTCAACGCGCAGCTCGAGAACGTGCAGACGAGTGGCTCGGCCACATCTGCACAGGACAAGCCCTCACGCCTGCGCGTCAGCAACGTGAGTTCCGACCTGGGCGTGAAAGCCTCGATCGAACTCAACGACAAGATGACGGGCCTGTTCCAGTACGTCACCGGCGTCAGCGTCGACAACGCCAACGCGAACACCAATTCGGGCATGTGGGCAAACGCCAAGGACGTGTTCGTCGGCGTGCGCTTCACCGATGTGGCAACCATCAAGCTCGGGCGCCTGACGGGCGCCGCGCGCTGGAACTCGGGCACGCCGGACTTCTCGCCGTCGGGTGCAGGCCCGCAGGACAACCAGGCCGCGCTGTCCGGCATCAGTGGCCAATCGGCCGCCGCCCCGCTGTTCAACGTCCGGATGGACAACGCCGTCGGCATCGAGACGGCCAGCTTCAAGGGCCTGTCGGCACGTCTGTACTACGGCGCCAACGAAGGCAAGAGCAACGCCGAAGTCAGCAGCGGAACAAAGCTCGACGACGCGTCGTACAGCGCGGGCCTGCAGTACGTTTGGGGCCCGGTGGACACGCGCGTTTCCTATGAGGTTCGCACCGACAAGGGAACCCTCAACAACACGACGGGGAACCACACCCGCGACACCGACATGCGGCTGGGTGTCCGCTACACACTGCCCACCGGAACGACTCTCGCGTTGGGCTACGACCGCATGACGCTGAGCGACTTCTCGGCCACCGGCGCTGCCAAGAGCGAGCTTCACAAGACCGGATGGGCGATGGGCGCCAAGCAGGCGTTCGGGCCGCACGTGATGTACGGCGGCCTGGGCAAAGCCGGCGACCTCAGCTGCAAGCTGGCGAATGCGGCCAATTGCGACGGCAAGGACACCGGCATGCGCCAATGGGTCGTGGCCTACAACTACAACTTCAACGCCGACATGCTGTTCGAGGCCTATTTCAGCCAATTGGCGAACCAGGCGCGGGCCAAGTACGACTACGACAGTGGCGGTCTCAGCCCGGGAACCGGCGCCACGCTCAGAGCGATCGGCGTCGGCTTGCGCTACGCCTTCTGATCGTTCAGCCAGCGCTCCCACATCAGCAGCGCTGTCAGTCCCAAGCCAGCCGCGGCGCGCCAGTGCAGCGCCGCGGCGCCGACGGGCACAGGCCCGCCGACGCGCCGCATCAGCGCCTCACCGTCGCTGCCTGCGGTCGTGACCAGGTAGCCCGCAGGCTGCTGTTCGGCGGCGCGCCAGCGGTACACGACCTGGAGCGCAGTGGCGTCTGGCGTGTCGGCGGCCAGCACGATGGCGCAGGTGCGTCGCGGATCGGGCCACCATGCGCCGCTGGCCACCACGCGGGCATCGCCACGCACGACGCGATAGCCCGCCGGCAAGCCCCGGACCAACAACTTCGCGGCTCGCTCGTTCGCCTGCAGCAACAGCACATCCATGCGCCGGATCATCTGGCGCGCGACCGAGCACGCCCAGCGTGCAAATCCCTTCAAAGCGCGACAGGGAGGTGAAAGCCTCGGTGCTACCGGGCGCGACGTGCAAGGCGGTCGGCGCGCGCATGTGCGACCGCCATCGCGAGCACGTCGACGACGACACGCTGCGCGAGCTGAGCCGCCATCGGCGTGAGAGCGTCGGCGCTCTCGGCCACGTCGATCGCCAGCAGCGCATCGCAGTGCTCGGCCAGCCGCGATCGGCCGTTGGCCAACGCCAGCACCGCGACGCCGCGGCTGCGCAGCTGAGCCAGCAGCTCCTCGACGCCGGGCGCAACGGCCGCGCCGGCAACCAACATCAGCACGTCGCCTTTGGCGAGCGTCGCCGCCGTCATCGTTTGCAGTTCCGGTTCGATGCAGACGGCCGCTGGCAGCGGCACGCTGAGCAAGCGGCGACGCACGTCTTCGGCAACGGGCGCCGACGGTCCCGACCCCCACACCATCACCTGGCGCGCCCGGTCCAGCCGCTTGACGAAGATCGCCAGTGCCTGTCGATCCAGCCGGTCGCGCACGTGGGTCAAGGCGTGCAGCGAGAAGTCGAAAACGCCGATGCACAGCTCCTCGAGCCCTTTGCTGGCGGCCAGCGCGGCCAGCGTGACCGGCGGCGTGTCGGGGCGGCGCCCGATCTCATGTGCGAGCCGGAGACGAAATTCATCGAAGCCCGCGCATCCGAGCGATCTCGCGAAACGCACCAGGGTCGGCTGGCTCACGCCGATCTGTCTCGCCAGTGCGCGGGTATCCTGCTCGAGCGCGCTGTGCGGGTGTGCCAGCAGCCATTCGCCGACGCGCCGCTCGGCGTTGGAGAGTTCCGGGAGCATCCACTGCGTACGAGTCAGCACGCATCGATTCTAGGAGCCGTCAGGCGCCGCCCGCCGGGCCTCGGCCGTAGTCGTCTTCGGCGCGCTCGATGTCGCTCTCGCGGCAATCGACGCCCGTCTGCACCTCGATCAGCACGAGCAGGTCGCTGCCCGGGTTGGCCAGCCGGTGCCAGGCACCGAGAGGAATGTCCACGGCCTGGCCAGCGGCCAGCACGAACGAGCGCTCGCCGAGCTGAACCGTCGCGACACCGCGCACCACATACCAGTGCTCGCTTCGAAACCCATGCCGCTGCAGCGAAAGGCGTTCGCCCGGCAGGACCTCGATGCGCTTCACGCACAGGTCCACGCCCTGGTCCACCACGACGAATCGCCCCCATGGCCGCTGTTCGGTGGGTGGTTCGTGTCGATCGCGCATGTCTCGTCCTTGCTGGCTTGGCAGTGCCACGACGGTATCTTCGAGACGGCGACGCGGGCCATTCGTCCTCTCCCGGACGCCGCGCGAAGGGCAGCTGAAAGTTTCGTTGCTCGCAAAGCGCTTTCGGGTGGCTTTCGACGCCGCGTCGGGCTTGTCCTGTGCACAGCCTCGATGCTGCGTGGCACGATGCATCGCATGAAATTGCTGCTGGTCGAGGACGACTTTGATCTCTCGGCCGCGTTGGGGCAGACCTTGCTGCAACGCGGATACGACGTGATGCGTTGCGCGGACGGCCACGAGGCACTGGGCCTGCTGCGCAAACGCCCGTACGACCTCGTCGTGCTCGATCTGAGCCTGCCCGGCCTCGACGGCATCGATGTGCTGCAGCGTCTGCGCGACGACGGCAACCGCACGCCGGTGCTGGTGCTCACCGCCCGCGGCGCGGTGGGCGAGCGGATCCAGGGGCTCAACGCCGGCGCCGACGACTACCTCGCCAAGCCCTTCGACCTGGACGAACTGATCGCCCGCCTGCAGGCACTCACGCGCCGCCTGGGCCGCGACGGCGATCTGCGCTGCGGCCTGGTCAGGCACGAGGCGCTCAGTGGCGCGTTCTATGTTCAGGCCATCCCGCTCGAACTGTCGCCGCGCGAAGGCGACCTGCTGAAAGCCTTGATGTCCGCGGTGGACCGCGTCGTGCCCAAGGAAGCGCTGACCTCGGCGGTGTTCGCGGGCGGCGAGGCGGTGCAGGCCGATGCGATCGAGGTACTGGTGCATCGCCTGCGGCGCAAGCTGGTGGGCACCAAGGCCGAGATCATGACCCTGCGCGGCGTGGGCTACCTGCTGCGCGACGACGCGGTCGGCCCGGCAGCGCATCGAGCATCGCGGTGAGGCGATGGCTGGACAGCTTCCTCTTCGCGCGCTCGCTGCGCGGCTTCCTGCTGGTGTGGCTGCTGGGCGGCATGGTCGTCGCGACGATCTCGATCTTCGCGATCGAGGCCTGGCGTGTGGGCAACCAGCTGGCTTCGGAGCAGGACGAGCGACTCGCCGGTGCCCTGGGCACGCTGGTACAGGCGATCGCACAGCAGGGAGGTCCGTCGCTTCCTGCGCCTGCGCTGGCGCTGCCTCTCGACACAGGCGGCTCGGTGCGAATCGTGTTCAGGGTCAGCGCGGTGAACGGTGAATGGCTCGCCGGCGAGCGCGGCCTGGCGCCCTGCCCCTGGGTGCAGAGCCTGCCGGATGCCGGCCGAGCCGGGTTCTATGTCGGCCACCTGCGCGGGCAACTCATGCGCGTGTCGGCGGCACGGCGCCATGCGCCGGCGGCAGACGGTGTGTCGCAGGACATCGTGATACAGGCCGCGGCGCCATGGTCGGAGCGCATCCCGGGCGCCGCGCGGCTCCGGGAGGGCGGCCTGTCGCAGGCGTTGGTGCTGGCGTGTGCCCTCGCGGGGTGGGTCTCGCTGGGCATTGCGATCGTGCTGTACTGGATCGATCGGACCCGCCAGACGCTGAGCGATCCGATGCACCAGAGCGTCGATGCCGCGGTGCCGCTGGAACTGCGTCCGGTGCTGAGTCGCGTCCAGGCATTGCTGCAGGAGAAGCAGCACTGGGTGGACCAGCAGCGGCGCTTTCTGGCCGATGCCTCGCACCAGTTGCGCACGCCGATGGCCGTGCTGCGAACCCAGCTGCAGTCGGCGATGGCCGGCGATGTGCGGGCCGCCGACGTGCTGCCGCAGATGCTGCACACGGTCGACCGGGCGACCGGACTGGCGAACCAGCTGTTGAGCCTGACCAAGCTCGAGCTGCTGGCGCAGCGCAGCGAGTTGCAGGTCATCGACGTGCGTGCCGTCGCGCGCGACGCCGTGCTCGAGCTGTCACCGCTGATCGCCGCCAAGCGCATCGAGTTCTCGCTCGACGAAGCCGAACTCGCGGCGCCGGCCGATGCCACGATGCTCGGCGAGCTGGTCCGCAACCTTCTCGCGAACGCGATCCACCACGCACCCGATGACGGGCGCGTGGGCATCGTGCTGCGCAGTGGCGCGGGACGGGCCGAGCTGATCGTCTGGGACGAAGGGCCGGGCATCGCCGACACCCAGCGCCCGCGTCTGTTCCACCCGTTCGCTGCCAGTCAGGGGGGCGCGGGCCTCGGCTTGTCGATCTGCCGTCAGATCGCCGAGGCGATGGGCGCACAGGTCGAGTTGTTCAACCGCGTCGACCGCGGCGGCGTGGTCGGCGTGGACGCCGTCGTGGCCTGGGGCCAGGCACCCTGACCACCCACACCCGCACCCGCAGTCGATCAATCGTCGTTCGGAGTGACGGAGCAACAGCGACCGTCACCGCCCGGGCATTGCCGTGCCCACACTCAGGAGACTTCCCCATGAAACTGAAATTCATTCGACACCTTCGCCTCGCTCTGTGCGCGGCGCTCACGGCGGGTGCCGGTGGCGCGTACGCACAGGACAGCCTCAACCTCATCTGCTCGGTACAGGATGAATGGTGTTCACTGATGAGCACCACGTTCTCGCGCACCAGCGGCATCAAGCTGAACATGGTCAAGCGCAGTACCGGCGAGGCACTCGCGCAACTGATCGCGGAGCGCGGCAACCCCAAGACCGACATCTGGTTCGGTGGCACCGGCGACCCGCACATGCAGGCGGCGGAACTGGGCCTGACCATCGAATACAAATCGCCACTGCTCCCGCAACTTCACGGATGGGCGCAGGCGCAGGCGCAGCAGTCGGGTTGGCACACCGTGGGCGTGTACTCGGGTCCGCTCGGCTTCGGGTTCAATACCGAGCTGCTGGCCAAGCGCAAGCTGAGCGCGCCGAAGTGCTGGAAGGATCTGCTCGACCCGGCGCTGAAGGGCGAGATCCAGGTCGCCAATCCCAACAGTTCCGGCACCGCCTACACGATGATCGCCACGCTGGTCCAGTTGATGGGCGAGGACAAGGCCTTCGAGTATCTGAAGGGTCTGCACCGGAACGTGAGCCAGTACGCCCGGTCGGGCGCGGGCCCGATCAAGGCCGTCGCGCGTGGCGAGGCCGCGGTCTCGATCAGCTTCGTGCACGACGCGCCCGGCGAGCAGATGCAGGGGTTTCCGCTGGCGACCGCCACACCCTGTGAAGGAACCGGCGCCGAGATCGGCTCGATGTCCATCGTCAAGGGCGCGCGCAATCTCGAGGCGGCGAAGAAGTTCTACGAATGGGCACTGACGCCGGCGGCGCAGCAGTTCGCCGCGGCTGCCAAGCAGTTTCAGCTTCCCTCGAACAAGGGTGCCGCGCTCGACAGCCGCATTCCCGACTTCCACAAGATCAAGTTCATCGACTACGACTACGCCAAGTACGGCAAGTCGGCCGAACGCAAGCGATTGATCGAGCGATGGGAGCGCGAGGTCAACGCCACGCCGCGTTGAAACTTCCTCTCCGACGACACCATGAGCACGAAGAACAAGAATGCCGCGATCACGATCGCGGCCGGCGCAGGGCTGCTGGCTTTCATGCTGTTGCCGTGGCACGGCACCGCGGACGGCATCTTTGCCCTGCGAGGCTGGGCCGAACTCGTCGGCGGACACGACAGCTCCGCCGCGCTGTGGCAGGTGTTGCTCCACCACCGGCCGTGGCTGGCGGTGGGTGGGATCGCCCTGCTGTGCGGTCTGGGCTGCGCCGCGTTGCCCGCCTCGCGCGCGCAGGGCACGTGGTTGCTGATCGCGGGCTTCGGTGGCGCGTGTTTGATGGTCGCGCAAGGCTTCGCGATCGGCTCCACCGGCGTGCTGGTGGACGCCTGGGCCGAGGGCCGCAAGCAACCCGGATTGGGCCTGGGCGGCATGGTGGTGGTGTCGGCGCTGATGGCACTGGGCTCCTTCGGCGCGGCGCGCCGAGGGGCGTTCCGTGGCGACATGTTCGTCTCGACCGCCGTCACCCTGTCCGCCAGTTTGCTGTTGCTGTTCGTGGTCTATCCGGTCTCGATGGCGCTGGCAGGCGCATTCCTCGACGACGGCGGCCGGCCCGACCTGATCGGCACCTGGACACGCCTGTCGAGCGAGCGCATCTGGGGCCTGGCCTGCGTGACGCGTGACGTCCGCTGCGGATCGGCGTGGAACACCCTGCTTCTGGCCGTCGCCGCGGGTGCCGGCACCACCATGCTGGGCACGATGATGGCGCTCATCGAGGACCGCAGCAGTTCGCGCTGGCGCCTGGCACTGCGCGTGCTGGCGCCCTTGCCCATCGTCACGCCGCCCTTCGTCGTCGGCCTCGGGCTGATCTTGCTGTTCGGGCGGGCCGGCCTGGTGAACCAGTTCCTCGAATACGCGTTCGGCATCGCGCCCGGCCGCTGGTTCTATGGCGCTTTCGGCGTCTGGCTGGCGCAGATGTTTGCGTTCACGCCGATCGCCTTCATGATCATGCGCGGCGTCGTGCAGGGCGTGAGCCCGTCGCTGGAGGAGGCATCGCAGACCTTGCATGCGAGCGTCTCGCGCACCTTCTGGAACGTGACCTTTCCGCTGATCCGACCCGGCCTGGCCAACGCATTCCTGGTCGGCTTCATCGAGAGCATCGCCGACTTCGGCAACCCGATCGTCGTGGGCGGCCAGTTCACGGTGCTCTCGACCGACATCTACTTCGCGATCGTCGGCGCGCAGTTCGACCAGAGCCGCGCCGCCACGCTCGCGTGGATCCTGACCGGCTTCGCGCTCGCCGTCTTTGCACTGCAGCGCGGCGTTCTCGGCAAGCGCAACTACACCACGGTGTCGGGCAAGGGCGACGCCGGCGTGTCGATGCCGCTGCCGACATGGCCGCGGCGCGCGGCACTGGCCGTGGCCATTCCCTGGCTGGCCTTCACGCTGGTGGTCTACGCGTTCGCCTTCAGCGGTGGATTCGTGCAGACCTGGGGGCGCGACTACACGCTCACGTTGGCGCACTTCCGTACCGCATTCGGCTTCGAGTGGAGCGCGGGCTGGCCGCAGTGGACCGGTGCCGCCTGGCCGTCGCTCGTCAACACCGTGGAGTTCGCCGCCGCCGCTGCGCCGGCCACCGCGGCGGTCGGCCTGCTGATCGCCTGGCTGCTCGCGCGGACGCAGTTCCGCGGTCAGGGGTGGTTCGAATTCTCGGCGCTGATGGCGTTCGCGATTCCGGGCACGGTGCTCGGCGTGAGCTACATCCTGGCGTTCAACGAGCCGCCGTTCGAGCTCACCGGCGGCGGGCTCATCATCGTGTTGTGCTTCATGTTCCGCAACCTGCCGGTCGCGGTGCGCGCGGGCGCGGCGGCGTTCAAGCAACTCGACAAGTCGCTCGACGAAGCCTCGCTGATGCTGCGCGCGAGCACCGCGCGCACGCTGTGGTCGGTCGTGCTGCCGCTGCTGAAGCCGGCGGTGACGGCGTCGCTGGTCTACAGCTTCGTTCGCAGCGTGACCACGGTGTCCGCCGTGATCTTCCTGGTCACGGCCGAAACCGAGCTCGCCACCACCTTCATCATCGGCCGTGTCGGCCAGGGAGACTATGGCGTGGCGCTGGCCTACAGCACCACGCTGATCGTGCTGATGGCATCGGCCTCGGCACTCATTCAATGGGTGGTTGGCGATCGCAAGCTGGGTCGCCGCACAACGACGACGAAAAACACAGAGAGGCAGCGATGAACGGCATTGAATTCCAACAAGTCAGCAAGCGATACGGCCATGCCAAAGACGCGCCCGTCGTGGTCGACGGCATCAGCTTCATCGTGCCCCAGGGGACGCTGACCACCATCCTCGGCCCGTCCGGGTGCGGCAAGACCACGACGCTGCGCATGATCGCCGGGCTGGAGAGCCCGAGCTCGGGCCGCATCTTGATCGACGATGTCGACGTCACCGCACTCGGCCCGGCGCAGCGCAACGTGAGCCTGGTTTTTCAGAGCTATGCGCTGTTTCCGCACATGGACGTGATCGCGAACGTGAGCTATGGGCTGCGCATGTCTGGCCAGACCTCGACACAGGCGCGCGCGAAGGCCGGCGCCATGCTCGAGACGGTGGGTCTGCAAGGGCTGGACGAACGCATGCCGAGCGAGCTCTCGGGCGGGCAGCAGCAACGTGTGGCACTGGCGCGCGCACTCGCGCTGGAGCCCGCGGTGCTGCTGTTCGACGAGCCGCTGTCGAATCTGGACGCCCGCTTGCGACGCGAGATGCGAGAGGAGATCCGCGCGCTGCAGCAGCGTCTGAAGCTGACCGTGGCCTACGTCACCCACGACCAGAGCGAAGCGCTCGCGGTGAGCGACCACATCATCGTGATGGACCGCGGCGTGATCGCGCAGCACGGCACGCCCATGCAACTCTATGAATCGCCGACCTCCGAGTTCGTCGCGGGGTTCATGGGAGAAGCCAAGTTGTTCGACGGCGTGTGCGACAACGCCGGCACGACGCGACTCGGTACGCTGTGCGTTCCCGGCACCCACGCGGCGCGTGCCGGTGCCGTGAAGGTGGCGGTGCGGCCCGAGGCCTGGCACATCTTCCCCGCCGCGCACGATGGTCTGGCCGCCCGGCTTCTGAAGCGCACCTACCTGGGCCACGCGATGGAATACACGTTCTCCACCGGGCTGGGCGACATCTTCGTCGTGTCGCCCGACGTGCGCTCACCGCTTTCGGTGGGCGCCCCGGTGAGCCTGACGCTCGCCGGCCACGGCGTATCGGTGGTGGCGAGCGCCTGAGTTCAGCGCGCCGGTGCCGCGAGCCTGGCGCGCATCGCGTCGATGACGCCCTTGTAATCGGCCTGCCCGAAGATCGCGCTGCCGGCGACGAAGGTGTCGGCACCGGCGTCGGCCACCGCGCGGATGTTGTCGGCCTTGATGCCGCCGTCGACCTCGAGCCGGATGTCGCGGCCGCTCTTCGCGATGCGTTCGCGGATCGCCGCGATCTTCTTCAGCGCGCCGGGGATGAAGCTCTGGCCACCGAAGCCGGGGTTCACGCTCATCACGAGGATCACGTCGAGCTGGTCTATGGTCCAGTCGAGCACGTCGAGCGACGCGGCCGGGTTGAACACCAGGCCGGCGCTGCAGCCTTCGGCGCGGATCAGCTGCAGCGTGCGGTCCACATGCAGGCTGGCCTCGGGATGGAACAGGATGTGGTCGGCGCCGGCCTTCGCGAACGCGACCGCGAGCGCATCGACCGGCTGCACCATCAGGTGCACGTCGATCGGCACCTTGGTGCCGTCGGCCTTGACCGCGTGCTTGCGCAGCGCCTCGCAGACCATCGGCCCGAAGCTCAGGTTGGGCACGAAATGGTTGTCCATCACGTCGAAGTGGATCCAGTCGGCGCCGGCGGCGATCACGTCGCGGAGTTCGTCGCCGAGGCGGGCGAAGTCGGCGGAAAGAATGCTGGGAGAGATGCGGAAGGTGCGAGCGGTCATCGATGAACCTTGTGTTTCAAGTCCGATTTTAGTTGGGGGCCCGCGCTTGCTGCCAGAATCCGCCGCATGTCCAGACCCGAACTCACCAGCACGGTCGTCGTGCGCCACCTGCCCGAGCAGTCCGACCCGCAGTCGGGTCAGCACGCTTTCGCGTACACGATCACGATCCGCAACAGCGGCGACATCACCGCGCAACTGATCGCGCGCCACTGGATCATCACCGACGCGAACGGCCACACCGAGGAAGTGCGCGGCCTGGCCGTGGTCGGACACCAGCCGCTGCTCAAGCCCGGCGAGAGCTTCGAGTACACGAGCTGGACGCGCCTGAACACGCCCAACGGCACGATGCGCGGCACCTTCTTCTGCATGACCGAGGACGCGTACCCGTTCGACGCGCCCGTCGGCGAGTTCGGCCTCACGCTCGCCTCTGCTCTTCATTGATGGCAAAACCCAGCGTCTCGCCCTGGGACCTGACCGCGCTGCTCAACGCGGCCGACCCCAAAGCCGAACTCGCCGAGCGGCACCTGTGGCTGATCCGCCTGCTCGAATGGCTGCGCCACGCGCCGGTCGAGAGCGACGCGCAGATCACACCGACGCCGGTGCTGCGGCTCAAGCACCTGCTCGGCGTGCTCGAACGCCACCCGGAACACCAGACGCGCGTCGCCGAGGTGCTGCGGCGCTTCTGGAGCGAGGTCGACAACGCCGCGCTGCTGGCCGACTTCGGTTTCGCGCCGCGCATGGACCTGTGGGGCGAGCTCGGCCGGCGCCTGCGCGCGCGCGTGCTGCCGCTGACGCCGGCCACCACCGATCTGGGCGAGCTGTTCGCGCTGCTGTTCCCCGAGAAGGACGACGCGGTCTGGCTGCGCGCGATCGACGCCGACACGCTGCAGCGGCTGCGCGACCTCTCGCTGAAGAACACCGCGCCCGACCGTGACGACCACGCCTGGCGCGCGCCGTTCTTCGAGGCCATCGTGTTCGTCGCGAGCGCGGTGCGCGCGTCGGCGTTCTCGCCGGCGATCCGCCAGCGCATGAGCCCGGAGCTGCTGGTCGAGCAGCCGTTCCGCCAGCTGGTGCGGCTGGCCGAGCAGCTCGGCGAGCACGCGAAGACCGAGCCCGAAGAAACGCTGCTGCAGGAGGCGCAGTACCTGCGCGCGCTGCTCGACACCTGTCGGCGCTGCGCCGCCAGCGTGCACGAGCATCTCGAAGCGCATGGTGTCTCGGTCAACATCGTGTTCGAGGTCGATCAGATGCGCGAGCGCACGCACCGCATCGACGCGCTGCTCACCTGTGTCATCAGCCCCGAGCCGGCGCAGGAAATCGCGCG
>Ga0307510_10000359_pt1 | contig 42911 bp, 40 predicted proteins | sample 12_EM_MG_FD_207224 | JGI IMG/M metagenome (GOLD analysis project Ga0307510, IMG submission 207224) | Populus trichocarpa ectomycorrhiza microbial communities from riparian zone in the Pacific Northwest, United States - 12_EM | ecosystem: Host-associated > Plants > Roots > Unclassified | place... | reverse complement strand
TTATTAGAGAGCATGTTACAATAAGTTCATACTTATTTTTGATATTTATATATTGGACATCATTGCAATATGTCCCCTATAAATTAACAAAAATTTCAGAGATAAAATCCTAAAATCCACACAGTGATTGTTCGACTCATACAGACCGCAGCACTCATCCGCGGACCTTCATACGTCACAGACAGGCCCCTCTTGACCAGAACTACCTACCTTAGTGATAGTAGCATGTGCACCCGCCTGCCTGTATATAAGCGCCCTGTATTTCGACAGTCAAGCCCTAAGCTTGACTTGATTCTCAATATCAACGTTCTTGAAAGCTCCCCAAGTGCCTCCCCTTTCCTCATCTCTTACATAAGCCTCTCAGAGTCGTCTTTAGCAACACTAGAGACTTCTACCTCTTCAAGTACTCGCCACCAGATCACCTCTTAGTACAAGTTGTACTATCAAGGCCTGTTGAAGCCTTAACAAGGCGTGCGTGTTGCCTCCAGGGATATCGGGTTCATATGGAATGAATGGCTCTGGCTCTAAGGGCGGTGCATCCTCCATAGGACTGTCTGGATCTTCCAGTGGGTTCTCTACTGGGGGTGGCTCTTGGTACATCTCCATTGAGGAGTATTCCCGACGATGGATGTTCCAGGGGACAGGGACGAGGGGCTCAACTGGGGGCTGATCAAGGGGTGATGATGGTTTGGATGGTTCACTGGGCGGTAGCGGTGGCAGGTCTGGTAGGGATGATGGGTTCAATGGTAGTGGTTGCTTAGGCTTGGATATGGTGATGAGGAGGGGGTCCGACAAGGATGAGAAAAATTGGGGTGGATCATAACATGCTCCTTTGGATCAGTCACCTTCAACTCCGTGCCCTCATCGAGTCTTGCTACCCATAAAGTAGTGAGTTCCCGACAAAGGGGGGTGTCCTCACATTACTTGGTAAAGGCAAGTGCATGCATGCACATGGATAAGACAACGTCAGACATCCAACTGCTTGCAATGGAATTCTTGAATGTCCTGGAGATACTCTGCTTGGAACAATGCTGCCAGATCATAGATGTGATTCTTCATGGTGTGATGTTTCTCCAGCTTGCACTTCTTGGCAGGTTCTTGGCAAAGGCAATGGATGTCTGTGAGCACCCCATAGTTGTTGAGGTTCCAGATGGCAACCTCTTTGTCCTTCCTAAGCATGTTGATGTCTACAAACATGGCTAGGTCAGTGTCATCTATGCCCAGATGGACATTGTCGAAGCATGGCTTGGCAAAGAGGGGGTCACCCAAGATGTCTTGGCCTAAGCTATCAGTTCCCCACATCTCAGGCTTGCCATCATGTTTGCTGACCATGAACCTCATGTAATTGGCTGGTTGGCTCATGTTGGTTTCTGGGTTGTGTACAAGGATGCGGTGGTTGTGGATAGCTAAATGTGAGAGTTCCCAGCCATCACCAGGGTGGTCATCGACTAGGGTATCTTCACAAATTGTATCTTGTGCCATCTGGTCAATGAGTGATTCATGGACATTGGGGGAAATCAAGATGGGAGGCAGGGTGCATGGTTCAGGGCTGTCTTCCTTGTGTGCTTGGTAGGTGATGGACAGTTCGAAGGTGTTGGGTGTGTCAAGGAGCTGGAAGTTCAGGAGTGGCTGTATATCAAACTGTGCTTCAATTTCACAAATGTAGCTGGGGGTGGAAGATTTGGGGGAAGTCATGGTGATCTTTTATATGTGCACTGGTGGGGAGATAACTTTCACAGCACTGGTCCCTTTTGCTTTATAGTAGTCTTTGACTAGTGCAGGAGTGTGCACATTGGTCGCTGGTTCCCAAGAGTCGTGCACAGTGCTGTAACCCTTCCACACACCTAATACTGCAGAATTTTCGTCCTCCCAAATCTTCACAAATCTAGAATATATTGTACTTCCCATTCTGGTTGTTGATCAATCAGTTCTGGTGGTAGTTCTTCATAATTCAGCCCATGTATTTCGGTTTCGACATAGGGTGTGAGTAATGAGGTATAAAAGATGTCATGGATTTTCCAATGCTTTGGTATATCCAATTGATAAACAATGGGGGAGATGATCTGTTTAACTTAAAACAGTCCATATCATCTAGGTGTAAGTTTGGCTGTGGGATGTGTAGTTTTTAGGTTTGTTGCTTCTAGCCATACTTTCTGATGCAATGTGTAGGGGACGAATGTTCGTTTCCCTTTTGTTAGTTGCATTAGGTTTTGCGCCCAAATCATTGCTTTCTGTGCCAACCATTGCATCTTTTCCAGGGTACTTCGTCTTTCTTCTAGTGCAGGTAAGGTAGGGCCGGTAAGGTTTTATCCAATGTCACATGATAAAATGGGCAAAAAGCATGACAAAGGGGAAAATGGTGAATAACTTTCCAACAACAATATTAATAAAAAATTGGTTCGCCCTTAAAGGTAGACTAGTATGTTTAGAACATTTAAGCGCAAACTGATTTTTAATAAATACAGTGTTTGAAGAGTTATTCAAAAAGTTGTGTCTATCAGTTGTCTATCTTATCATGTGTGCAGCAGATCCGCTTGAAATTTTGAGTTCTGACAGCATGGTCTGTTGCAGCAGATCAGACCAGACTTCATAGATTAGATATGCAGATGATCACTAGCATGCACTCACATATTCCCTATTGTAGAATGGCCCATTGTTGTAGACAGTGATTTCCATGGGCTCGTTTTCAAATCTGTTTGGCTTCTGCTCTCATTCATTCACAGTATTTACATTAGCAGCTGTGTCTGTGCTCTCCACTTTCTCTCAATAAGTACTCCTTTCCTGCCAGTGCAAAGTCTGCTTCAAGCACAGCAACGTGTCGGAAGTCATCTTGAAGCATTGAATGGGTCACCAAAAGCGAAAAAATGCAGCCTGGACTAAAAACCTGGAAGGGCACTATGTCCTGAAGAAGGCAAAAGTCAAGCACTCACATATAGAAGGTTCTGAAGACAAGGAGAACATACCCAAGTATGCAGAATGCTCGCACACAACATTAGTGCACCCGATGCCAAGTCCAAACCAGACCTGTCAAACACATAGAGTCAGGATGTTGTCTTGTAACCTATTCCAGCAATTTACTGATATTCAAGCTGCAAAGGCCCAGATCTCGATGTGTAAGGAAGTAATTGATGAGGAAGACGAAAGTCAGTACTAACAAGCAGCAGGGTTCCTCCGGGTGGATGGAGCAGCTGCCTTGGAAGATATCGACTTGGCAAATACACTGGAGATCACAGAGATGGGCTCATCCACTGGCTTCCTCCCAGTGGATGGAGCAGCTGCTTTGGAAGAGATCGACACACCAGAGATCACAGAAACGGACTCATTCGCTGGCTTGTACCGGATGGACTCAGACACAGACGATGGTTACACAGATAATGGATCAGATACACATGCAGAGGCCCCAGAGGAGCCTGAGGGACTCAGAGAGAGTCGACTTGGAGGGTTGCATGGTGATGGATTTCTCCGCCAACCGCCCTCCATTCCCAATGTGCTGCGTGCTCTTGAGGACCTGGCAAGCCTTTTACTTCCACAAAGACAGAAACAGAAGGGACAGAAGGTCAGAGACGCCATTGACAAGACCTCATTGGATCCTGGCACCCTCATGTGGTTGGAAGACATCCGGAATTTCCTTTGGCGGTATTGTGATTTTGATGCCAATGGCAACCCCAAAAATCCATCAGCAGGGATGTGGACAAAGGCTTTAGTAGATGTTGCAGACTACAGGACAAAGGGGCCTTGGCAAGCCTGAACATTGTGTGTGTCAGCAAGAGCATATGTCCAGACCCAAGAACTCCCAATGCACAATCACAGAAACCCAAAAGAGTCGCGTATCAATAATGAAGAACTTTCTAGTGAGATCCAGCTTTATCTCCAAGCTGTCGGCCAATACACTTGTGCTCAAGATATAGTCAATTTCACCAAGAGGGACGATGTCCAGAAGTGATATGGCTTTACGAAGCCAATCTCCTTAACCACAGCAAAGTGTTGGATGAGCAAGTTGGGGTATCACTGGACAAAGGGGCCAAAGGGACAGTATGTGGATGGTCACGAACGTGAAGACGTGGTTAAATACCGCCAAGAGGACTACCTGCCTGCTTGGGACAAGTTCAAGGACTGCCTGCATGTTTGGACAGATAATACCATTCATCTCAAGGTTGATGAGGACCCAAATTCGAATCCAGATGTCACAAATATGGTTGTGTGGTTCCATGACAAGTCTACGTTCTATGCACATGATCATTGTGATCAATGCTGGCACCATGAGACAGAAGGTCCAAAGCCTCAGCCAAAGGGCAAGGGTGTCTTCCTGATAGTGGCCCACTTCGTCTCCGCAGATTACGGTTATCTCCAATCGCCTGATGGCACCGAAACTGCTTGTGTTTTGTTCAGGGCTGGTAAAGGACATGATGGATACTATACCAATGAGCACATCATCCAGCATGCCAAAAAGGCAATTGAAATCCTCCAAAAGTACTACCCAAATGACGATCACATCCTTATCTTTGACAATGCAACAACACATGTCAAATGAGCCGACAACGCGCTCTCTGCCTGACACATGCCCAAAAACCCCTTACGCTCCTGGGGAGTCACGGTTCTTGCCAAGGATGACAGCGGTGCTATCATGTACCATTCCGATGGAAAGCCACAGAAGTTAAAGGTTCCCATGGAACCTGGACGCTATGCCAATGGAGAGCCACAGTTGCTCTATTTTCCTGACGGACACAAGAAGGCAGGCTGGTTTAAGGGGATGGCCCAGATTCTTTAGGAGCAAGGACTTGAGGCTGAATCCACATTGCAAGCCGAATGCAAGGGATTCCATTGTCCCCCTGGTGGTATCAGGTGCTGCTGTCACCAAGTCCTATACAACCAACCTGACTTCACAAGCGTTGAATCCATCCTCAAGACAACCTGCCGTGCAAACAATGTTCAGGTGTTGTTCTTCCCAAAGTTCCATTGTGAACTCAATTTTATCAAGCAAGTCTGGGGTTTTGCAAAGCATGTATATTGCCAATACCCACCTTCATCAAAGGAGTCCGACCTTGAGAAGAATGTCATTCGCGCTCTTGATTCAGTGTTGCTCCCCTCAATGTGCTGGTAAGTTGGCTTGGATGCATAATCACCCCTAGTCGGATCAATGACACATGCTCATAGGTTTGCAAGACAGTCTATGTGATTCCTAGATGCATATGAAAAGAATCTCACTGGCAAACAAGCAGCCTGGGCAGCCAAAAAGTATTGTGGCCACCATACTCTCCCAGGAACAATCCTTTCCGAGCTCTAATGAGTTCTCATCCCTGTTTGATATCACACTCAATAGTAATCAACACACATATACTTTGTATATTATGACATAGGATTCCAACTAACAACACGCGCACTTGTATCTAACTTCCCACTTATCAGCATTATCACAGGGCCAGACTAGTAAAGTTTTCAGCCACCAGCGGATATTAAAATACCTTGGCTGTGGGTCGCAGAATGAGATGTAACACAGTGTCACACTTACGTGATGTTGGATGAAACCTTACCAGCCCTACCTTACCTTTTGGGTAGGCATTGGGATAACTGTTCTGGGATTTGCTCTGATGAGTAGTTCAAAGGGGGACCTTTTGGTTACTTCATGCAGCCAGGAGTTATGTACAAACTGTGCCATGGGGAGGTGTTCCACCCAGTCATTCTGAAGCTTGTTGCCAAAGATCCTTAGATACTGTTCTACCCATTGATTGGTTTGTTCTGCCAGTCCATCTGTCTGAGGGTAGTAGGTGCTGCTCAGGTTTTGTTTGATCTGTAAGATTGTATAGAGTTCTTTTGTGAATGCACTGGTGAACTGTATGTCTTGATCAGAAATGATTTATTTAGGAAGGCCATAGTGTGGGAAGATATGCTTTGCATAGAGTTCAGTGGTGCCCAGTGCATCCATTTGTTCCTTGCAAGGAATGAAGATTGCAGCTTTCATACAGTCATGATCCACAATTGTTATGATGGAATCAAAGCCTTTTGAGGGTGGTAGTTTGGTAATGAAATCAATGTTAATTACATCAAAAGGTATAGCATTGGGGGTGACTGTGATTGGATTTAGTGGCGCTTTAGGAACATTTGTATATGGTTTGGTGCTTTGGCAGGTAGCACATCCTTTGACGTAGTCTTCAACTTCTGTCTTCATCTTTGGCCACCAGTAATCTTGTGCAAGGAGTGAAAATGTTTGCCAGCCTCCTGGGTGTCCTGCTAGTGAAAAGTTGTGGTATAAGGATATCACCCCTTGTTTAAGTTTGTTGTTTCCCACAACAACAATGTGCCCTGCTTGCTGCCACATCCCTTCACATAGTGCCAAGTCGTGTTTCTCATGCAGTTGTTCAATTTCAGTTACATGTTGTTCCTGTCCCTTTTTAATGATTTAATCAATCACTTGGACCTGTATTGTGTTAGCAAACACTGCATTTTCAAATAATTGTTTGTTTGATTGTTGGTTCACCACCGGGTAGTTGGGTCGTCTAGATAGCGCATCTGCGCGATTGGTGATTCCTGGTTTGTGATGGAGAACATAGTTATATTCCCCCATTCTTTGTCTAACTCTTTTGGCATGATCCATTAATTTGTGTGGGTGTCAGTACAGTGCTGGACAGCCAAACTCAACAAAAAAATTCTCATGATGTATTTTTGTTTAAAACATCTGGAAAACATGTTTTTGATTTTTGCAAAAAAAAATAGTTGGCCACCCCTAAATTTAGAGCTATACCTTTAAGGGGTATGCAAATCAATACCCTTTACCATCATCAAAAATATCTGGGAAGAGCTGTAAAAACCATATAACAAGTGTTGTAAGGTAATCATGTGACTAAAGTTTATGCCAGGGTTCTCTATAATCATATGTATATGTCTTGTAAATTTAAATAAATTATATTATAATGCAATTAAACCATAGATATGCATACAAATAAGTATGAAAACACCTGGGTCATAGCTGTAATATATTAAAGATACTATAGCTATATAAATAGTTTGTAAGGTTGAGCCCAGCCTAAATAACTAATTAGATCACTCAGTTGTATTGAGTGACCCTATGACTTTTGGCCCATATTATTCATATGATTACTTTCAGAATTTTATATATTTTCTTCAATAAGCTATTATAGTTTTCTCAAAAGCCTAGCTTGAGCTAAATGTTGATATTATCTGGCAATTTTTCAACCACTTCTAAAGATTTGTGAATGTGTATCAATAAGGTTTGACTTAGCATATAGTAGAATGGCTGGTGAGAAAGCAGAAATTTATACAAGAGGGTTGGTATATATACAATAATGTTGATTGATACTAATATTAAATCAAAAATAAGTATAAAGTGAAGATTTTTATGTTAAAAAGTTAGACCCAATAGTTGGCCACCCAAGAATTTGCCTGGGAAGGTCCATGAAGTGTGTTTTTGTATGTTTTCAGCCTGTCTGAGCATAGTTCTGAACTTAATTTGTTGTAAAAATTTGTATTTCAGCCACAACCAAAATTGTTGAGTTTGGCTGTCCATATTGCAACCATTACGGTTATGCTCGGTTTGCACTCAACTCCAACAATCCAACCAATTCCCGATGATGCCAGATGTAAGGACCCAGGTCACCGCCAGTATGATTATTATTATTGTTGTGAGCAACTGTATATTACATAATGTAAATGACGATGCGACTTCGTTATTGTCATTGCTTGCTGTCAGTGACAGCGAGCACACCCTCCGTTGCTTTCCCCCATTGATACCAGATATATATATCATATTATTTGTATTAATTAGTACTACATGAATATAACATCGCGAATACAGTAAGGGTCATCCCCCGATCCCTTCCGCAATGCACTGCTTGGTGTTCCATCCCCCCAGAACCTCCAGCAGTGCAATGGCGCTGTCCTGTGGGCTGCGTCCGTCGCTGCGTGGCGCCCTGATAGTGGTGGCCACAGAAGGGGTGGCGATGGCGATGGCGACGCAAGAGGTCGCGTTGCCAAGGTGGGGCGATAAGATGGCGCTGTGCGATGGCAAAGCGAGGGCGTACGCGGCCAACAATGCTGGCGCCGGTGCACCGCTGAACTGCTTGCCTCCTTGAGCTGGGCTGTGGGCAAATGAGAGCGTGAGCCTTGCTGGGCTCATTAAAAAGTATGGGGGAAGGAGGGGAGTGTGGCCAGCAATGGCAAATGCACCTGTGTCTCCGGTATATCCTGACGCCCTTGGGCTTACTGGCACAGTTGTGAGCCCCAACACAGATGCGAGGGAAGTCGATCCCTTGGGCATTGACATGCAAGGACAAGGGAGCACTGCCGGTCACGGGTGCTGCACTTGCGAGTACTCAATGAGCTGTAAAGAAAGTGATTGAGTGACAGCCACCCACAAGCTGAGGATGGCAGAGGGAGGTACCTGTCAGACACGAAAAGAAAGAGACAGAATGAGGACTCACCAGTACTCACCCTCTGAAGACCGCAGAGGAAGGAACACAACAGGACACGGAATGAAAGCGGGATTGCGATGAGCACAAGGTGGGGATCGCAGAGGGAAGGGCTTGTCATGACATAGAAAGAAGGCAATGGTGTGAGGGGGACTCACTTTCTGGGGAGTGCAGAGGGAGGAGTGGACAGGGGAAGAAAGCGGCCGAGTGGAGGGCACTCACCTTCTGGAGTTGGCAGAGGGATGGAGGGCATGTCAAATGCTTTGGTGTGGAGAGACTGGAAATAATCGAGGCGAGCGAATCGTAGGTGAAAACAGAAGTCGTAGCGTCAATGAAGTCGGGGCTCTTGCGGTGCTCCAGAACTTGCTTGAGGGTCCTTCCACTATGGTTGTAGGCAGTGGAGCAAGGGAAGAGTGGTCGTGAAGATGTCGACTAAAAAATGAAGCGGAAATGAATGCCTGCCAGTGTATGCTATGGAAAGAGAGCGAATGAGTGGGCACAGTGTGGGCACTCACACAGTACTCACGCAACTCACAAGTTATGTTCAGATGCTGTGGTTAAGGTTGGGGTTTAAGGGTTTAGTGGTACTGCGGTCGCGCGTGAGGTCATATCATCAATATATATCATTGCTTCACTGTACAGAACTCATACAGACCCGACTGCACATCTGTCCGGACTCATCCACAAATGTTGACAAGACCTTTGCACTGCAGTCCCTCCCTCATGAGTGCCCATCACTCAGTCGCTTTCTTTTCTGTACCCCGACATGTCCCTCCTTCTGCGGTCTCCAGACGGTAAGTGCCCCTTGTTCTTTCACTCTCTTTCCCTTTCTTGACAGGTCCCTCTCTCTGCGCGCCCCAGCTCATCAGCGCCCCTTGCAAGGTCGCTTTTTCCCCTTGCCACGACATATCCCTTCCTCTGCAGTCTCCAGAGGTGAGTAACTTTCAATCGGTTGCATTATTTCCGTGTCCTGACAGGTCCCTCCTGCGCTTGTCAGTGCCCCTTGCAAGATCACATTCTTTTTGACTCAACGAATGCTCCTGCTTGCTCGCCCTCTCGCAGCGGTGCATCGACCCCGCACATGCCCCCCCTGCTTCGCCATACGCCCTGGGCCCCAACGCCTCGGATGCTGCAGCGGTGGCTTTATCAGCCCCACCAGCAGATCTGATGCCAGCAGTGCCCTTGGCCATGGCAAGTGCAGTGCCCGCCCACAACCGGCAGCGCTCCCCCTCATCCGTGCGTGTCAATGCCTGGGGGTCCGACTTACTTCCCTTCTGTGTCGGCCTTCACAACCATGGCAGGCTCGCGCTCATTCGCCCCACAGCACGGCCCACATGTGAGTTCAGCGGTTGCGCTGACACCAACGTTGTCAGCCATGTACGCACTCGTTCCGTCGCCATCACACATTGCCATCGCATTACCCCACCTTGGCAATGCGACCTCTCGCATCGCTGCCACTGCTGCCGCCATTATCTCCATTGCCATCACCGTCGTCGCCACTGTGGCCACCAACACCAAGGCACCACGCAGCGACGGATGCAGCACATGATGCACCGCTATGACCTGCCCGCGTGAATTGCCCACGTGAATGCCCGCGCTTTCCCTCTTGCTCAAACTGCCCAGCCTTGTCATCACGATGCGCAAGCAGTACACCGCACATGCACACGGCATCCGCGCCATCGTCGGGGTCCACATGCGGGCCTCAGAACTTGCCAGTGCTGCCCAGCTCAGCAGTGGAGGAAGTTACGGCACTGTTATGCGTCCTTGTGGAATTTGTGGGTCACATTACAAAACTACTACATCCACTGTTGCCCCACTCCCACCTCAACACTGCACCACAGTCGCACCCTTGGTTCAATATATCTGCTACCTTCAATCTGAACACTTGACCAATAACAAATACCTTGGCCCCTCCGCCTTCGCTTGCTGTTCACCTACATTCCCCCTTTCCTGTCATCTTTTACCTTGTAAATCACATTGCGCGTCATCATCTTTGGAACATGCCTTAAGTTTTTATTTCTTTAACCTGCCCTATTCAAACTCATGCAGGGACTATAAGGTTGCGATACCATAGTCATCTATAAGGGTGCAAGTTTGTTGTTTTCCACTTGGTTTGCTGACTGTCATTGCATCAGGACTTGCCAACCAGGCTTGTGGCCCACATCCCTCTCCTTCTCAGTCGGTTGGAGAACGATCTCAACCGCCTTTCCCAATACGAGCAATGCTGCAGGGATAGCAAGAGCGAGCACATGACCATGCCACACAAGGAACCACGCCATCGCTGTGTGCTTGTTTTCAAATGGTCCCCTTCTTATTGCACACCCTCACTTTCATATGGCAACTGGAAGTCATTTACATTATGTAATATACAGACAATAATCATGGTGTGGTGACCTGGGTCCTTCGATGTGGCGTTGGTCGGGAATTGATCGGAAGGTCGGAGTTGAGTTTGAAAAGAGCGTAACTGTAATGGTTGCACTATGTCCAGCACTGTAGTACAACAAGTTTTTGTGATCTGTCAGGATGTGAACTTCAGCTCCCTTGAGTAGGTGTTGCCAGTTTGCTAGCGCTCGATCAATTGCTGTTTGTTAAGGCTGCAAGGGGCCTTGATAGTATGACTTGTACTAACATTTGTACTGGTGGCAAGTTATTGAACAAGTAGAGAGTTGCTTAGGACTGCTAAGGACAACTCCTGAGTTTACTGGGTAAGAAGGGAGGACTATGAAGGGATTGACAACGGTTGTATTGGAAACCAAGTCAAGCTTAGGGCTTAACTGTTGAAATACTGAGCACTTATATACAGGCATGTCTGCGCACGGACCAAGACTACTAGGAGAGGTACTACTAGTAGTGACAAGGCTGTCTGTACTGTCATGATACCTGCGGCCAAGTGCTGCAGTCTGTATGAGTAGAACAATAGGATATGAGCAAGAGTGAATAAGGGGTCAGGGGAATTACCTAATCTATCCTTAACCAGGTACTAGTAATGACAGGTCATTTCAAGAAGGGAAGTATTGTCATGATGTGATCATGACGACAAGATTTGAGATTGATCTGAGGCAATCTGGTTGCTGTGTGCCCATTATGGTCTAATGGGTGTCTGAAGTAAGTAGCTACCCTGTTAAGGCCCAAGGACCTTTAAGGTGTGACTTGCACAAAGTGGTGGTGACGAGTAACGATGACTAGAGTGTCTTTGACAACGTCAAAGACCTGAGAGGGATTTATGAAAGGGGAGGGAAGTCGAACGGGAGAGTGAAGACTTTCAAGACATTTGGATTGGAAACCAAGTCAAGCTTAGAGCTTTGACTTGTTAACTAATGGCTGGTTTATATACATGAGGAGTCTGAGGCTATGCTACGCTTACTATAGCTAAGTTATGAGTCGAAACTAATACAGGGATCACTTGGAATGAGTCAAGTAAGTAGGAGTCAGAGAATATGCAGTATGCGCAGTAAGTACAAGTCATATCGAGTCTGGAAATGAGTCAGGACAGAGATACAGTAGATGCGCTGAGATGCTCCAATTCGGGAGCCGGGAGATGACGATACGAAGGGCGCGTAAGCGAACGAGTATCGGATCACATACGTGTCCGCTTTTGGTAATCCACTTTGATGAGAGTCTTGCTTACTCTAGCAGCATAGGAGGTGACTCCGTGTTTGGATTGGGATCAGTTCCCACAGACTGGGGACTTGGTAGGCTTTGGTAATCAGGAGTGGCTTGGGCGCTCAGGCTTGTCGGGGATGTGGCTGGTGACGTAATGGGGGTGTAACTCTCATCCTCGTGATGTTGGCGTTTAGGTGCTGAGACTTCGCTGCTTGGGGAGACGGGCCGGGTTATACTGGTAGGCGGGGATGGCTGACTAAGCCATGCTTTCCATGGCGGTGAAGGCTGCTTGTTGGCTTCTAACTCATAGACGTTAGAGCCAGATGGTCTGGGCTGGTATGGCGTGTGTGGTGGGCTAGGACTGCGGTCCCTCATAGGACTATCTCCATCGCTATCTGTAGCGGGATCTGTGATCACTGGTGCAGGTTCCGTGAAGTATTCCATGGAGGAATGGTGGCGCGTGTGAGTAGGCCACATGATCGGGATCACTGGTATTGCTTGGCTGAAGGTGGTGGGTAGCATGGGTGTGCGTGCTATTGGTTGGGATATATTCTGAGGGATCTGTGTGGTTGGTGCGGGAGGTACGACAGGTCCTGAGGTTGCTTGGGGTAGGGAGTAAAACGAAAAACTGGGTGGATTGTAACATACCCTTTATGGTAGTCGGTTTTGATGGTGACCCAATTAAGGGCCATGTCACTATCCACATCTTCTGTGGAGCTCTATGTGGCTGAGGGATTGTCTGTGGACTCTTTTAAAGAGGTCAACTGGTTGCCCTGACTCTGGGGCAAGGTGCTGGCTATAGGTGATGAGGCAGCAGGCATGATTGACTGGTAGCTGCCTTCTCTACTGGTGCATTGGTGTATAGGTGCAGATAAGGGACTTATAGGTGACAGGGCATGCTTGCAAGATACAGGACTGCTGGGCTGGGTGAGGTATGCTTGCTGGGGTTCGATAGGGGACTCTTCTAGGGATACGGTATGTGTCTGGCCTCTGGGGACATCAGGTTCATAGTACGTGACTAGTTCTGGCTCTAAAGGTGGTGGTGCATTCTCCATAGGACTGTCTGAGTCTTCCAGTACATTCTCTACTGGGGGTGGCTCTTGGTACATCTCCATTGAGGAGTACTCCCTTTGGTGGATGTTCCATGGGATAGGGACAAGGGGTTGGACTGGTGGTTGGACTGGTGATGGCGTAGGTGGTTGCGTAGTGGCATCTTTGGGTGGATTACTGGTTGGTAATGGCAGTAGGACTGGTAGGGGTTTTGGAGTGGATGCTGAGGGGTACAAGGGAGGTGAAAAATAGAGTGGATTGTAATACTGTTAGTTCCTTATTGTAGATCTCATAGCGCTGTTCTGGTTTTATTGAATGTTTTTGAGTGATATCCATAGATTCTAGGTCATCCTTCCAGATCTTTTTGGAATAGGACTGCTCCTGTTGCATAGTCCAAGGCATCAACTTCCAGGAAGAATGGTTTATCCATTATTGGTTGCCACAGCACTGGTTTGTTGGTTAGTTTCTGTTTCAGATTGTGGATTGCTTGGGTGCATTCTGTGGTCCATTCAAATGGAACTTCTTTCTTGAGTAGCTTAGTTAATGGAGCTGCTATCTTCAAGAATCCTTCTACAAGGATTCATTGATATCCAAACACACCAATGGTAGATCGGACCCCCCCTTTGTTGGTTAATTCTTCTGGCCATTTGGTCAGACCTTGTAGTTTTGTGGGATCTGGACGAATCTTGTCCCCATCAATGATTAGCCCTAGATAATCAACCTGTGCTTGCTTGAATTTGCATTTTTCCGTTTGGAGGAACAATTGATATTTGCAACAGATCACCAACCATTCTCAGACTATTTGGTCATGTAATTCTGCAGGGTCATCTTTTCCAGTGGTGATGAAGACATTATCAAGGTATACTTTGAAGCGTTTAGTCCTATATTTGACCTGTAGTGGGTGTGCATAGTGGTTTATCATGCACTGAAAGGTTGCTGGTGCATTTATGAGTCCAAAAGGCATTACTACTGGCTCATATTGCCCTTCAGTAGTTTTGAATGCTACTCAATGTCTATCTTCTGGTTTGACCAGTATGTTGTTGTATCCCAACCAAATGTCAAATGTGGAGAACAAGTTCATTCCTTCTAAGTCCTCCACAATAGTTCTGATGAGTGGCAATAGTGAATTGTCCAGGATCATCCATGCATTAATGGGTCTATAGTCTTGTACCATGTGGAACATGCCATTCTTCTTTTTGATTAAGAAGGAGGGGCAGGTGATTTCCAACTGTGACTCTTGGATTTTGCCTGATGCAAGATTATCCTGAATTCAATTCCTGGTGAATTCTGTTTCTGCATGATTCATTGGGTACACCTTGCATTGAATAGTATCTGGTGCCCCTTCTTTGAATTTAATTTGATGGTCAAACTCTCCTCTTGTGGGTGGAAGTTGTTTGGCTTTCTCATCAGAGAAGACATCTGCAAATTCTTTGTACTCTTCAGGTACTTGAACTGCTTCTTTTCCTTTCGATGCTTCGATGGCCCATTGCTGTGCTATATTGATCCAATTGACTTGTACCAGTATTTCATCACCTTTGTGTAGCTGGTATTTCTGTATGATTTGTTGGGCCTGACATGATAAGAGTCTGATTTTTGCCCATTCTGGTACATGCAGCATTCTAGCTAGGCAATAGCAAGGGTTGGGGTAATCCTCACGGGATGTGGGGACGGGTACATGTGGGACCAGGGGTCAGGATTCTTGTCACAGTCAGACCACTGTGTCAGATCAAGTTGGGGATCTTGGGGTTCGGGGATCTTGGACAAGATTACAAAAGTGGTTTTTGAAGAGGGGTCATTCCCAAAGGGGAAATCGGTCATATGAGACGTCATGTGACAAGGAGGATGACAAGTAAAGATTACACAAGCCAGACATGACTTGGAATTGAACAAGACACTAGCATGTGATCTTGAGATGTAGAGAGTCAAGGGGCAATTAGCAGCAAGGCTGACTAATGCAAGAGGGGATCATTCAATGGAGCCGTTCACATTCAATAGTGAGAAGAGACTATTCAATAGTCTGATTGCACAAATAGAATGAGCTTAAGGAACTCATTCTATGCTACTTAGTATAGTATATATACAGGGGAGACAGAAGCTACAAGGATATTGGAGAAGACCATGGAAGGTCATGGAACACGATGGAAGGTCAAAGAAGCATATGGAAGTCTCTGGAAAACATGAGAACAGTCCATAGATATTTAGTAAGCGATAGGCAAAGTGGCCTGGAGTCATGGATAGGAAAGGAAGGAGAAGACAAAATAGGAAGGAGGGATTAGGTAAGAGAAGGCAGTCCGTGACAATTCTGCTACCCGTCAGCTTTAAAACAAGCCCTAGAACATCCAAATTGGACCAGAATTGAATGAGTTATGCTTAAAACAAGTGTTATACACTGTTTTAACCATATCTCACTCAAATCTTGTCCGATTTGGACGTTCTAGGGCTCATTTTGACGGGATTTTACCCGCCCAGACGGGAAAAAACCCGGCCGGGTGCGGGTACGGGGCAGGCGCTAGGTAGCCGCAGGACTACCCCTGCTGTTCCCTAGTTCTAGCAGTGATTGGTCCTCCTTGGATCTTTTGCTTCCTCCAATCAATATTGGGGTTCCATTCCCTTAGCCAGGGAAATCCAAGGATAGCTCGATCTGTCCCAAGATCTGTGATGTAGAACCATTGTAGTTTTTCTTGTTTGTTGTGAGAGATCATTAGGTCTGTGTATCATGTGAGTGCCACTTTGCCATTCAGGGATCCATCTGCATTGATGATGGGATGAGGAATTTCCAGGGGGTTGGTTCCTAAGTTTAATTGTTTGATGGTATGGAAATCAAGAAAGTTTTCAGTTGCCCCACTGTCTACAAGGGCTGTTTCATTGGTCTTTGAGTCTTTTATGTACAGGGTGAAGGGTGCCAGGATGGTGTTATCATTGCTTCCCAAACATACTCTGTACAATGCAGTCTCTATGGCTCGAGTGTAGACCAGTTGGCTCAAGCTTGTTAAAAATCCTGCTCTTCCTTGAAGAGTTTGTCGATCAGTTCCAAGTGTTCTTCTTCTTTGAGGGCTCAGAGATTGTGAATGGTGTCTGTCTTAGAGAATGTGGTTGTGTCTAAGGTAACTGATTTGGTATCATCTGCCTTGGTATCTTGATCATCCATGACTTTGCTAATCCAGACATGTGTGCATTGTGTTTGTGCGACAAATTGCATTGTTGCATTGCTCAATTTCTTTAATGGGCACTCTTTGGAGTGGTGCCCCTGTTTCTGGCAATGGAAGCAGCATCCTTCTTTGATGCATTTGTCCTTCTTCTCAGTGGTAAGTTGGTTGACACAGATCATGTCCATGTCTATTGCATTCGGATCATATTTATTCCTGCTGCTGTCATTTTGTTTCTGAGTGAATTGGCCCCAGCATTGCTGTGCCTTTGGGTTTGTGAACTTAAATCCTGATTTGTTATCTCATTTCTGGAACATTCCTGTGCTTTTCATGAGTGCATAGCAGCTTGCTTCTTTGTGCACAGCCTCCTTCCACTGAGTGAAGGTTGTAGGAATGGGATCTTTCAGGAATATAGCTTTTTGCATGGGCTTGTGTAGTCCACATTGGAAGGTGTTGATGGTGCTGCGGTCATGCTCTGTCCAGTTGGCTTTCTGCATCAGATCCTTGAAGTGTGCGATGCATTGATCAATCCCTTTGCCTTGTTGAATGTGAACATGCTCAAGTGCAGCTTCTGTGTCTTGCACTTTGGTCATGTTTGTGAATGCTTCTTCAAACTCCGCTTGAAATCCCCCCCACAAGCATTTGCTTGTGAGAGGGACTGGGGCAAATTGTACCATGCTAACCATGCCATCGATGCTGTTCATCACATGTTTTACCCAGTTTCTTATCATCATATTCCCTTGTATATAGGACAGTGCCAACATGACCCAGTCATATGGGACTTTCATAGCTGGATGGCTTCGATTCAATCACCAGCAGAGTTTGAAGTCCTGCATGAAATCTTTGGCTTTGGCTCGGTCTCCAGTGAAGACCTCTGGTGGCGATATCAATAATTTTCCTCCTCCTCAGATGTATCAGGAAAACCCTCAGTTGATAATCCGAGCTATGCAATCATAATCTGAGCTAAGTGATACTAATGATGATAATCCGTGTGTGGAAACCAGGACTGTTCCCAATTAGGTGTTTATTAGGCGCTCCTAACATGGCCAGGGCCTAATTTGGACGAAGAATTCCCAACACTCCTCCAGCGTGTCGCTTGCATTCTGTTTCAAGTCGACTTATCACTTTTTTTCATGCAACTTTCTAGCAAGTGTGATTTGCTTGCTCTGCAGGCCAATCTGTTTCCCTCTTGGCACATGAGTGCCCTTCCCAGCTGCTTTCATTTTGTCTGACCTAGCCCACTTTGTTTCCGTGTCCTGCATCAGTCCTGTCCTGTTGTCCTTCCTCCCCCAGCACTGCCCTCCACTACTCCTACTCCCCGATTGGACCATTTCATAGCCTACACCCTTCATCGGATGCGGCTTCACCAATTGGTGACTGTTACGTTCTTGAGGCTCCAAATTCATTTTTCACTTGCTTACTAACACTTTCTCATCACGTGACCCGTTCCCACCCCCTTTCTATCACATGACCTTACCACCTGACTGCTTACCTATCATTCTTACCATGTGATTCTCTTTGGCTATGCATGTGACTCATACTGACTCCAACCTAGTAGCACATATCCTAGGATTCACGCGTGAGTCAGTTCGACTCGGAATGACTCCATACTTTGTACGATGACTCTTTACTAGTATGGGTACTAGTAGTATTAGGCTCGAGTCATGGCAGCTGCCCAGATGTATATAAGTCGACCTTATATCCATGAGTTGGGCCTTAAGCCTGACTTGGTTTAATCCCAAGTGTTGTAGCTTCCACAGCGCCTTCAGTTTTCGCCCGCACTCCGTGCAAGTCGTCTCGAACATCGTCGAGACTCTCCTCTACATCTTTCATTATCCCCACTAGTGTCTTGCACGCGTGCAGACCAGTCATACCAGCGCATCCAAGGGCCAGTGTTCGCTACCTGCGATCCCTTGAAGTACAAGTCCCGCCGCTGTTATACAAACCCGTGCACGTCGCACCTTAGGGTCCTTGGCCCTTAACAGTGACCTTCGCAGCTCTTTATCTCTTGCAACGTTTGAAGGCTCAGTGTTACAGACTGTCATTCTAGGACTGATACTACTGTCTTAGTTATGTAAACCTTTACGTTAGTAAAAGGGTCGAAGCTGCCTGATGATGTTTTACTGTATGATACTGTGTTCTTGGTGATGTCATCAGATGTTGATAACTGATTGTACCTGTGATGTCAGCAGTAGTATATAAGCTGGAGCTTTCTCTGACATCCAGCTCCAGACTTGACTTACAACCAATAAAGCAGTCTTCTTATCAAAACTGGATCAAGCAAGATCTTCTCACAGATTAGATCTTACTGCAAGACTATCCCATTTCCATACACCCCTCTTCTATTTTGATTACTAACACTCAGACTACTATTGTCCTACCGACGTTTACATGAAGGCATCTAAATTCAACCTTCATCATCAAGCCCTAAAGAGGGCCCTCCTCACTAGGACCTTCCAGCCCCTTGCCCCTTATCAGCAAAGGCAGCATCGATAAGATATTAAGGAACTACTGCATCCTTACACTTGGTTTCCTGTGGCTAAGGGTTCCTCAGGACACCAACTATTTATTTCCGCTTTCATGCTCTCTTCCAAGATTATCTGCAATGATACTTATTCCAACAAGTCTTGGTGTATTGTTGGCCAAGGCATGTTCGCACTCCAGGAGATCAACCAGATGGAACAAGAGATGTGCTCCTACCTGGAGTGGCAGCTGAACATTGATCCCTCCAGTGTCCCAAAACTGGAGGCTCCATTGTGATGTCTTGATGATGACCAATAGCGTCGGAATGCCCCCACATTCCCTGGAGTCTGTGTCTCAGAGGTGCTCTTTACTGTACATTGGGTGCTGTATGTGGATGGGGCATCATACAAAAGCTTGTTTGCTAGGATTGACACCATGTATGTTACTGTATTTCACATAGTAAATTAGGAAGAATATTCATGAAAATCACAAATAATTGTCTCTATCGCTAAAGGGGTTGATATAGAAAGAGTGACATTGTTCTAAAACTGAGAAAGGGGATAAGTCCTCAGGTAGTGAAGAGAGTGTGGTGAACCTCAGGAATAAATGTATACTTGAAATGATATCGTTGACTGAAATAATACTGGCTTGTCTATGCCCCCTAATCAATGACCTGGAAACCCTATACATACCATGGTTTCTATCTGGTGTGGGGGGAATGGGGTTGAACCATTCAATGTATGTGAGATGGGATGGAACTTGTGGGGTGGGTGATGGGAAAATCTGTGATATTGCCATATCTAGGATTTGAAAAACAAGCTGAACCTGTGCTATTCTACAACCTAAAGGGAACAGAAGTCAGTGGGTCTTGACTCTATAATGATCAGGGCAAAAACTTACCCTGAACTCCATGCACACTGTCTGGCTGTTGACCAGTCCAGACTAGTACTGTGTCGAAGTGCACTGGTATGATCTGCTTGTGTGAGTCAGCTTTTTCCAGCTGAATATGAACAGCATCAATAATGGCTCCATTTTTGTTCCTAAATTTGATTTTGTGAAAGACAGGGACATGCTGGAATGGAATCAAGGTGTTCCCTCCATGATTGAGTAGAGCCTGGCCTGAGAGATGAGGTTCCTGAAGATGTGCAAGAAAGTCACCAAGAATATCTTGGAAGTCAATAGCACCGTAATTGCATACAATGTCATTGAATGAAGCCCTTCTAGTTGGATTTTGGGTCATCTGGACATACTGTATACTGGGTTGTGGAGGCCTAGCAATTGGTCTTTGAGATGGGGTAGTCGTCGGCAAGTGCTCCTGCTGTTGCCATTCAATGAATGTTGCGTGCTGTTGTATCTTCTTGTGTCGCTCCAACTAGGTCATCATTTGATTATATTCGTCCTTATGATTTGTCGCATGATAAGTGTCCTTTGTAAAATTGATATAGAGCCGCTCGGTCTGCTTGGTATTGTAATTATCAGTTGTGCCGAATAGACAGATGGATGAGCTGTAGTGGAGGAGACTGGATCTTTGGAGCATTGAAGTGGCGTCGCACCCCAAGATCCATAAACACATCTTTATTTTCATGAAATGTGGCAAGTGAGCGATCAAGGCGAACAATTGTATCAGTTGTCTGGGAAGGTAATTGAGCCAGATACAGGAAGTCAAGAAGGCCATGCGCAGCCTTGATTACATGTGCCAGGCTAGAACCATCTGTGGGTTGGAGGTCGACAATGAGTCCTAAGAGGAGTCGGCATATGTTTTTGTGCTCCTTGCCTGAAACACAAGAAAACAATGTAAACCCCCTTGGGAAGAGAACAATCTGGTGGTTTGGGGGCACCAAACGACATTGTGCATCAACACTCTGCTGCCCAAAGACCAAAGGATCTGTTACCCATGCAATCAGGTGCTTCATGACCCCCTGAAGCAGCTGATGGAGGACGTCTGGTATGATGGAAATGTAGATATCCACTAGTGGCAAGGACTCCCAGAAAGGGTGATAAATGGGTTTGATTCCGGAATCCCTATAGGTGGCATGAAAGGCACATTCATTGCCATTGGCCAGAGCAAAGGACCTGAGTGCTTCTCTGTAGTTGCGGGACAGGAACTGCTTATAATCCCCAAGTTGGTTACAAGGGACTTGACACTTGGGGCATTCGCCATAGTATGTGCAAGTCACTAGGCATTGTTCAGGGTAGTCGCCAATGAAATTGGACAAGATGGGATGGCACTGGTGCCAGATCCCATCCCCACTTATCATCTCTAGTCCAGTTTCACCGTGCAATATGATAGGGCCCAAGACAATCTGCATACAAGAATGGAACAAATTAACAAGCGTGCGACTACAGGCAGCCTTGTTTTGAATGCCCTTTAGCTTGGTTGTAGGGATATAGCCGATGAGCATTTGAGCGCACTGCGATGGCTTCCACCAGATCTCCTTTGGGATGTTTCTGATTGTTATATACACTGGGTACGCCATCTTCCCACCAAAGACAGTTAGCTGCGTTTTGTCTGTGGATACAATGAGTGGCACCACAGTTGCACCAGATCGCCGTGATTCAAGTGATTCCTGGCTCCATTTGTCAGTACGGGAATCAAAATGATTTCATATCATGCACCTGTTTCGACCACCACCAATCACCAGTATACATCTTGCTATACACCTGGCATGTTCGCTCATGGACCGCATAATGTTGCTCAGGAGCAAAAACCAAGTCCCATACGAACTCGGGGTCTCCAAAGATTGCACAGATACAAGGCACAATGTCCCAAAAATGAAATTGAAGAGTTTCATTTCCAATGAGAAAATCTCAGGACTTGAATGGTGGGCGGCCAGGCAAATCATTGATAATTGAATTGAGTTTGTTTGCCATATGATATGAGAGACCAAGCCTCTCTACAAGCTTAAACTACATTTAGCAACATAATAATAATAAAAAGCGGGTGACACACATTGGGAATTGCAAGTAGCTCTGTTACTGCTGAAGAGCTTATCCCATTCATCTTTGCCCAAAGTGCAACCCGCCAATCACTGTCAGATTGAAAAGGTGCCCAGACAGACCCACCAAACATCTCTTGCCTTGACTTGTATACAGAGGAATCTTGCATGCTATTGATTGGCGCACCTGGATTTCCAAATGGAAAGTGTTCTACCACCACCTGAGGGAGAATGTCAGCACTGCTAGGCTTGACCAGGTTAGGTGGATTTTTGGGAAGTGAGCCCGATTTGGCCAACTCAGACAGGATTTGTTCACAGTTGGGCACAGTCAAATTCGAGTCTGGAAACCCACCCATCTGTGTCTGAGTTATTATTTCAAAGATATCAGTGTCTGTGGTATCAGCAGTGTTGGGCATGCCATTGCCATCTGTGGTGTTATTGGCTGGATCGTCCACTTCAAAGAGATCGGCATCTGTGGTATCGGTGGTGTTGGGCATGCCATCACTATCTGTGGTGTTATTGGCTGGATCATCCACTTCAAAGACATCGCTGTCTGTCAGATTGGTGGTGTCAGGCATGCCATCACCATCTGCAGAGTTATTGGCTTGATGGTCAACTTGAATATCGGCACTGTTGCTAGCACTATTGATGTTCATAGCTGTTCTGAGTTTAGTGCAGGGCCCAGATCAATGTACTGGACACTCACCATCATCCATATTCCATGTTGCGATGGACACATTACCCAACGGTGGAAAGGCTAGCAAATCAGAGGGGATCCCATCGCATCCTGAGGGATATTCACTGCCAAAAGACCAATCAGGGAGGTCCCACAATGTGGAACCTGGTGTCAATGTTAGGAACGGTCGCTTGTAAGGGGAAGGTTGAAAGAGAGATCGGGGTTGGGATGCTGCATGCACAGTAAGGCAGCACACATTACGGGTCTTAGCAATGTGTTGAGAGAGGCCATTGGGTGTAAAAACCTTATTGCAGCCTGGGCATATGGCCTTGGCAGCATTCATGGCAAGGCTGATGGGGGATGGGGGCAATAACAAGAGCTATCACCAAGCTACCCTACTAATAAGTCTCAGCCTGAAGCCCGGAAGTTTGGTATAAAAGGAGCACATACCATTACCAAAGACCCCATCAACATTCCTGTCATTACTTGTCCATCTCACACATCCATCCCACTCATTTTCTTGTGCTTGTGCTTTACCCATGCCCCCTTGTTAACATCATTCTCAGGCAGTGAGCCATCCACTGCCTGATCGCACCCAGAGGTCATCCAGTGAAAATATTTCTCAAATTCCACTCATCACCACACATCAAGATACAGATGTCCAATCCAAAAGCATCACTCAAAATGTCACCAACTCCACACAACCTAACCACAGTGAGTGAGATTTATCCAAGCATTTAGGGCGATGTAACACTCACCACAATAAGCAGAAAGGAAATGTGGCATGTCCCAGAACGTCTCCAAACCCACAGACCTGGTAGGTCCAGCCAACTCAGATACTACCATCAAGCATGCTTGAGGCATGGGTAAGTCATGAAATGATTGAGAAAACAAAGTAATGCTGACTGTGGTCAAAGATGGTCATCTGATGGCACTCGATGTGATGGGTGGTGAAGGTGATACAGAAGAAGATGAACTCTGACATGTGTTGCTAAGGTCAAACTCAAGCAATGTCCTGAAATTGGCAACACCAAAGGCAAAGGCAAGCCATGTGACTTGGACAATTGTAACTTAGGTTTGGATCAACGAACGGACTGTGAGCCCTGCTTACCAATCATTGTTGGTTTTCCGGCTGATCAAGTTCTTTTTAGTGTTGTCTTTTCCACATTGCAATGATGACCCGCCCTCTGACTTTGATACCCTTGCCCTTGATGACTTCAATATCAATGGCAATGCTGAGGATATGGGTAACTGGATTGGTGATCAGCACATTGTAGAGCTGTCCCAGAACAATCCTGCTAAACTTTCGGAAAAAATGGCCCTTGAGGTAAACTTGCCGTCGTAGTTTGCAAGGACATAACCCAGTTTTGTTTACAGAGGCCATGTTGGATAGATGCTGAGCCCCCTGTTGGTCCCTCCTCGATCAAGGTCATCTTGTTCTGGTAGTTACCAAGGACGTTAGCTGAGTTTTGTTCACAGACACCAACTCAGAAAGGGGCTGGTTCCGCTGTTGGTCCCTCATTCAAGGTAAATCGCTCTGTCAGTTCCCAAGGGCATTAACCCAGTTTCATTCCCAGATACCAACTCAGAAAGGTGCTGGTCCCCCTGTTGGTCTCTCGACACAGAGTGTTGGCAGACTGTCCTTGACCCAGTGTTATACTAGGTTAAGTCAGGATATTCCTCCTGCTTCTATTCCAGGTCTGTACTACTTGTATGTGTTCGCACATTTATTGACTTGATTACAGGATGGAGTACAGAGACAGATCTAGTATTCACTCCAGACTCAGGCAAGTTAATGCTCATGCTGCAGCGACCTTTGGTCCATGTTGTGATCCAAGATTCCTTTGACATTCTCCATGTCTTGCTCTCCTTCAACAATGCATTTCCTAAGGGTTCCCTTATCATTCCATTTGTCAAAGATGCCCTTTATTGCTCTGCTCTGAAACATTCACCTGGTGCAGCTGCTATTTACCAGAGGCTCCATCATGACAAGGTGTATATTGGACATATAATCCCATTGGTGAGCCATGTGATGTTCATCACTACCTCAGCTGAAGCTATCCACAGACATGTGCTAGGATTTACACTTTCTGTAAAGAGGTCAAGGAGAAGTGCTATGCCCTTGTTATACCAATGATGGTGGCAATCGGCAACCCAGTGGAAATCAAGGAGGCTGTTAAGAAACAACTGTGGAATTACTCCTACACATGCCCGATTGCACCAAATGTGAGTAGATGTCTAACCCTAAATTCTGTCTAATGTTTTATCATCAGTACCCGCTCACCCGGCCACTCATAAAGCATACAAAGCTGTACCGAAACAATCATATAATTACCGTCATACAAGAGTTACTCTTCATTGGCACAGGTGGGAATACACCATTAGCCCAATGTTTCAATGCACTTTTCGCCAAACATAAGGGTTCTACCATTTCTTACCAAGTGCCTCTGGCTCTGGTTGCTCTGGTGTTGACTGGTATAAGTTGGGAATCCTTATATTTCAAGATTTTGTGCTAACTTTGGGGCAGTTCTTTTTTTTATATTTAGCTTTTGCTGTGCTTCATGAATGGAAGAATGGGGTTCATGAACCTGTCAACTTCACCACAAACACCTTCAACGACGTCCATATGGGACATGTCAACACATTGAAGGACATCCAGGCTAGCAGCAGGGAGAAATTCAATCATATTATGGTGTTCATATATTCAGCAGCAAGGTGCATTGATATCTTGTCTACTTTGCAATACCATGCTGACTGGACTCACTTAGCACATCTACTTCGGGGACCACAGCCGCAACCATGACTGGTCTCAACTTTGAAGAACTCAAGTAGTTCCCTGTGAATAGATTCACTGTAGCTGTAAGCTTTTATTCTTTTTTGTCTCCTTGTTGTTGACATGCCTCGAAACAGCTCAACAGCTGCAGTCACCCCCATACCTATCACCTGTGCTGCATCGTTGTTTCCTTTCATGTTGTTGTCCCTTTTCATATCGTTGTTCCCTTTCAACTTGTCATTCCCTCTTGTATTGTCATTCCCTCTTGTATCATCATTCCCTTCCGTATTGTTGTTCTTCTGTATCGTTGTCCCCTTTCATACTGTTGCTCCCTCTTGTATCGACGTTCCCTTCTGGTGCCTGTCCTGGTGATGTACCATCCACCTATATACCTGTCACGTCATTTGGACATTTGTTAAACATTTGAAATAAATATCCTGGTGATTTTTATTCATCATTTTTATTCATCATTATTTGGTTTTAGAGGCCATTATCTGAGTTAACTGAGTCTAACCAAGTCTAACCAAGTCTAAATTATTGGGGGGTAAGCAAATCCATGATAATCATACTAAATGCTAAGCAAGTCTAAATTATCATCGCTTAGCTCAGATTATCAACTGAGGGTTTTCCTGATGTGTTATTGTTGTTGGTGGGTTGGACAGCAGGTGCAGGCTCTACTCCTGCCCTTGTTACATTGATGTTTTTGGCCTCAGGTTGTTCAGTGTTTCGGGTTTCTTCAAGGGTTGACATCCGTGGCGGATAACAGGAAACAGGGAGTCCTTCTTGGATTGCAAGTTCGATATTCGTGAGATGGGGTCATTGGTGCGTAACCTCCTCTTTGGGATGGTCGGTGTGTTTTAATGTTGCAATATATTCAATACCAGTGGTTACCACTTCAAGTTCAAGATCAGTTACAATCTTTGATGTGCTGGGAATTTGTGCTGGTGTGGGTGGTCCTCATGCAGGTTGGTATGACTCTTTGTCTGAGTCATTGGATACAACTGACTTCGCTTTTCCTTTACCCTTGGTAGGGGTATTGTCATCTTTGTTGGGAGGGAGTACTTCAGTGGATTCCCATGGTATTAGGATGTTAGTAACAGGTGGTTGAACTTTGCACGCAAGTCCATGTTGGACGAGCTGTTCTTTGGTAAGTGCAAGGTCTGCTCTTGTGATATAGGAGTTGTGTTGACTTTTGTATTCAAGGTAGTACCAGTGTCTGTTGATATATTCTACTGTGACGCTTCGTCCAGCTACTGTGACATAGTACCCTTGATTATGTGTGTCTTGTCCTGGGATGAACTCAGTGCCCCTGGTTATCTGTTGGGGAAGATTGTTGGTCACTTGTTGTTTGACTGGAGTCCAAAACTCTGTGCTGATTTCAAGTTCTAGTGATGCCAGCATGGTCACTTGTCTGGCAGTGTTCGGGATATTCCCCTATTGACTATGTGCATTTACAAAGATGTTTTCCTTCTGTTTGGTAGGCACTTGGTGCCTGGTCAAGGAGGAAGCTTGACTTGTGTGGCAGGTCCTACCCAGCTGCAAACACATTTGATAAGGCATGTGGCACTATACGTTGTCACACACCTGTGGCAGTTGTGCTGTTTTGGCAGAAGGTGTCATGCCCCAAAAGAGGTAATTCCCCCATAGTTTGGTTTTCACTAGATAGCTGTCAGAAATTCATACTTAGAAAAATAAAGAGATCTCAGATTAGTCTATGTAAGCAAAACAAATATAAAGCATGTGTCCCTAAAAACTATATGTTGTAAATAAAAAACATTTGTCACTTAATCACGCAATTTACACATGTCATCAAATTACAAAATGTCCATTTCTTGCTTCCTCATACAATTTACACATGTCATCAGATTATGCAATATCCATGTGTCACTAAAACTCAAAACTCACACATTTGCGACTAAGTCAAGGGCATTCCTGGGTGTTATTTCAGCCCAGAAAAATGCCTGGGCACTCGTCCCAGCATATGCGAACTGTGGAATGGCAGCAGAAAGTGGCACAAACGCATGCCCTTGCAAAGTGGCAGGAAAAGGCAAAAACACGAGCCCTGGCACAATGCTTGAGGGCAGAGATGCAAGTGGGACCGCTGTAGATTGGTTTGTGCAAGTGAAAGAACCCTCAGTGGAGCCAGCCACTGCAGCGGAAGGCATTGTGCGTGCGGGAGCAAGTGCAGCAGCACAGAGGAACCAGGATGGTGATGCCAGGCTTCCTGCTTTCTCAATGAAAAATCAACTTGGTGAAATATTTGGAATCTGTGCCACCCATGTATATTGAAAAAATAAGTAAGCAAAATGTTACCTGTCACACTAGTCCCTTAGCCATGTAAATTAACCAACAAAAAACACACTAAAAAATATAATTGTATTGAAAAAAATGTGTTGATTGGTTTTCCACTGTCTGTTGATTGAAAAGTTAAGCTACATAAATACAACAGTAACAATATATATTTTTTCCTAACAATTCCAGCCATCCCAGTCCAATTTACACTCCAATATGTCGCTTTTGCTGCATTTTCATCTATCTCCCATGTTGTATGAGCCCATGGTGGCGGCCGGACTGACTGCCCTGCCCTTGATGGTTTGCCTGAACTTTTCTGCAAGCTCACATGGCAATATCCCACATGGCAATATCCTGGACAATGCCAAGTCCCCTGCCACTTTGAGAAGGGTGGGAAGCTTCAATTGGGATTGGGAGCAGGGTGGATTTACCCATGAATGGGCTAATCTAGCCAAGTTTGAAACTTGGCGCCATGTGGAGAAGCGCGCTTCCTCCATTGAATTGGTTGCATCCACCACCTGGGCTGACAGAAAACTTTGGAGCTGGTGGCAGCTGTTTGTTTGTGGGCACCAGGACTCCAGAGGAGGGAGGACATACCAAAAGAAGAATCCCAATAGGGAATGCACGATCCCTAGCAAAAAGACTGGTTGCTGTTGTGAAGTCCTTATCAAACAGTATCTGCACACATCAACTGTTTTGGGACATTATGTAGCTGATCACGATCACAAAATAGGGGCAGCTAATATCGCTCATACTTGCTTGTCTGGCACTACCCGGGAGCGAATCAAAATGATGCTTATTCAAACAATTGATTGCAGGGAGATTGTAAGTTGCCAAAACCAAAACAGTTTAGCTGCTGATCTAATACATTTAAAGGTACGTGCGATTCGCAATTTGGTGCCTCATGGGAGTCATGATTACTTGATCGCTCTCAAGGAAGTAAACCAGATAGCTCACACTCTTGACAATGATAAGATCAGATTGCATCCAGATGATGCAATCTCAACAAGGCTGTTAATTGGACAGCTAGCTACTCAAGATACCTGTACATTTTACAAAGACAGGCAAGATTGCGCCCCGATCGATTCAAGATTGCCAGAAGATACTTTTGTGCTATGCATCCAAACAAGTTTCCAATTGGATGCTTTCTAGCACCTTGGGAAGAATTTTATTGGGATCAATGTGACTCATAACATTACCCAATATCAAAATATATTATTATTTACAATTGTTGCCAGGGATGATTGGGGACATGGTAAATAATTAATGTTTATAATATCTTTGATAATGCTAATGTTCCCGAACAGGTGTGCCTGTTGCCTGGATGCTGGTGTCAAGCAGGACAACTGACGTTATCATATTCTTTGTCAGATGGGTCAGGGACACAAGTCCATCAGTCCAGCCCAGCATCATAATGACCGATCGCGATCAAGTACAGATAGCCACACTTGAGGTCGTGTATCTATAGAGCCAGATCCTTCTCTGCACGTGGCATGTGCTACGCGCGATCCAAACACATTTCGTAACAGGCCAGTTTCAGGCACTGTGGGAAAAGATCAAATGCTGGGTGATAACAGAAGACCCTGCAGTGTTTTTAAATATCTGGGATGAGATCTCAAATGATCCTTCAGCACCTCAAAGTGTTGTGAACTACCTTCAAACTGAATGGTTGCCAGTGCTGCATATGTGGTCTGGAACTGCCAGGAGAGAGCAATCTATCTTTGAGGAAGGGAATACCAACATGCTGGTTGAAGCGTATGTGGTCTAACTTTGCTGAGATAATTAACTGATCAAATCTTAGATATCATCATGTGTTGAAATCTCATTACCTTGGTGGGAAGCACAACTAACATGTAGATTACATCATTAAGACACTTGTCAAGAAATTTGTGCCAGACTTCCAAATCCGGCATGAGTGACAAGCTGTCAGGTTAGAGGGCCTGGGCCTTGGTGATAAGTGTTGCCAACAGATTCTAGCAAGTGCCAGGAACATCCCCCTGGATTCAATTTATCAAGTTAATGACTCCAAATTATTTGTCGCTTCTGAATCCTATCCAGGTCATTGCTACCTGGTTGATCTTTCTGATTCCACTTATGATTGTGACTGCAACAACTTCCCAAGGATCCGGTTCTGCAAACACATTGCTGCTGTCAATGTATATTTCCCTAAACTGTTCCTGGAGCCAGAAAGGACCAGCTCCCCCAAGATCCTGGAATGCACGTGCATCCAAGATCTGCCCCAAATCGCCCCAGAGTCAGATGTGGATAAGCATGTTGTCCTCCTAAAGGACATCAATGTGTTATGTCAGCAGCTCATGACTGTAAGTGATGATGCAGCTCCCAATGTCAAGGCCCTCAAATTGGTCAAATTCAGTCTCAATGTGGTAATCTGCTTGGCAAACAGACCCTGGGCTTTTCCAGAAAAGGATGATTTCAACCCAAATCAGAAGACTTGGGCTGAAATAGCCAAATGCATGGGAGTTCAAAGAGCCCCAAGGTGGAAACCCAGTCCGGTTGGCGGAAACACCACAGAGCAATACATCAGTGCTAGTAAGGGCAAGTGTCGCAAATATAGTGATCCCTATGCCACAGGCAAGAGATCGGGTAAGTGTGCCAAGCCTGATGCAGTCTCCGCTGCTGCTGCTGCAAATGATTGCACCTGCATTACTGTGCCTGCTCTGCCCCTCTGCTGTGCCACTGTGCTTGCTCCCACATGCGCAACACCTTCTGCTGCAGCGGCCAGCTCCACTGAGGGTTCTTTCACTCACACGAACTGATCTACAGTGGTCCCACTTGCATCTCCGCCCTCAAGCATTGTGCCAGGGCTCGCGTTTTTGCCTTTTCCCGCTGCTTTGCAAGGGCACGTGTTTGTGCCACTTTCTGCCACTGTTCCACAGTTCGCATATGCTGGGATGAGTGCCCAGGCATTTTTCCAGGCCAAAATAACACCCAGGAATGTGCATGCACATGTGCATTTCACCCCGGGGCCCTTGACTTAGTTGCAAATGTGCAAGTTTCGAGTTTTAGCGACATGTGGATATTGCGTAATCTGATGACATGTGTAAATTGTGTGAGGAAGCAAGAAATGGACATTTCGTAATTTGATGACATGTGTAAATTGCGTGATTAAGTGACAAATGTTTTTTATTTACAACATATGGTTTTAGGGACATGTGCTTTATGTTTGTTTTGCTTACATCGACTAATCCAAGATCTCTTTATTTTTCTGAGTACGAATTTCTGACAGCTGTCTAGTGAAAACCAAACTATGGGGGAATTACCTCTTTTGGGGCATGACACCTTCCGCCAAAACAGTGCAACTGCCTGTGGCTATGGCAATGACCAAAGAAGTCTTGGGTCAAGGTTCAAGAGTGAAGAAGTGTGCAAGCCCTGGATGAAGGCAAGTGCAAGCAGAGGTTTCACAAGATGAGAAGAGAACAATAAGGGTGGTAAGATTGCAAGACCCAAGTCAAGCTTGGGTTCCTATTGACAATACAAGACAGTTTATATAGTAGTACATTGAGTCAGGTAGCTAGGAGTCATCACAAGTCACATAGGTACAAGTCAGAGCTCAAATGCATAGTAAGGCAGTCTATAGTGAGGTCAGCGCATATGAGTCAAGGCAAGTCAGCACAGAGTGGGTCATCACATGATGTAAGTCATGTGAGAGGGAAAGGTTAAGTGATTGTACATGTGATAGAAATGAGGTAAGCAAGTTACATAATTGGAAAAAGTACCTGGGGATGCTACAATGATGCACCTATATATCATGAGTATATTGAGTTCTATATGCAATGAGAAACCAACCAAGGTAGCACTGAGGACAAGCATAGTGTAGGGGAATTTGTCAAATTTGACAAAAGCTGGGACCTCAAAGGCACCATTGAAGTCAATCCAGAACTGTGCCACAGTCTGGACCACCAGAGGGCCACAATAGCAACCACTTTGTTTGACCTGTATTACTGTCAGTGGATATGTGGGTCTAGGGATCATCGCTTTGCATACCACTGGCACTCTATCCTCTATTACCTCCCCTGTCCTGAGATACATGTAGTGGCAATCATCAAGTAGGTCTTCTGCAGCTTTCTGCCACTCTTCATAAGTTTTTAGATCCTCTGATGAACTTATGAAGTTGCCGACCACAGTAAGTCCATTTGAACCAACTGAGCTTTGCCACTTGATAACCCTCTGGTTGGACTGAGAATAGTGAGCAGATATAGTTGATAAGAGCATCATAAATCAACATACCACAGTCTGAATGGTGCCACCCTTCTTGACAAGGTGTTTTATTTTCTTCTGGGCACTTCCTTTGTAAACCACATTCCAAATTCCTTGTAGCACTTTATGTGTCTCCTCTGGGTTGAGGGCCCAGACATCCTTTTGTGTGGAACCAACATATTGGAGAAATGTTGGGACAAATATCCTTGCCCACTTCCTATTTTCAAGCACACCATCAGGGAGTTGCTGATTGCCTTGTCACTTGGAGGCTTTCTTCTCTTGGACAGGAGCTATGACCCCACAATGTATAGTGAGGCTCTCCTATGGTAGTGAGATGCAAATCAGTAACAAGATATTGCAAACTTGAATATTTGCTGAGGACTCACCTTGCTCATCTGCACAGCAACAGATAGCTTTACAGGGCTGGAAGCAGCATCAGCCTGCTCCAATGTATTGTCCTTCTCCTTGCCCAGCCCTTCATACTGATTGGATACCATGTCCTCCTTGTTGGTATCACCATCGGATTTGAGATCCTTGGCCTGACATTTTGAACCAAGTGCCAGTTTTTTCCTGAGAACCTTGGTCATTGAGTTGACGACAATGGCACAAGAGGTGGTAGACTTGGTAGTGGCTGAGGCAGGAGCAGCAATTTTTGTGGGGTTCAAATTGGCCTTTGAGGATGTAGAGCAGCTAAAGCCTGCAGCAGATAGCTTTTGCTTCTTCAATGGCAGTGATGGAAGTGCTTGAACCCATTCCTCAATATTATTTGTTATGCCCTTCTTTGTGGTAGGCGTCTTGAAGCTGCAGTTGTGAAAAAATAGTGAGGTCGCGTTGATAACAAGGTGGGAAAACATGACTGAACTTATGTTTGATCACAGCTCACATTGCCCTGAATGATTTTCATAATTAGTGCACATCATCATCAAAGGAAGAATCACCCACTGTAAGTCTGATTTCTGAATTTGGCACCTCCTTGCAGATTGCCTTGATGTCATCTTATAACTTCAACATGGTTGCCTTTTGCCCCCCTTTTGCCCCTGCCTTTGTCTTTGTCCCCTTCACTGGTGTTGGCTCCATGACCTCCATGTTGATGCTGGACTCTCCATCACCCATGGTACTGTCAAGATCTTGATGCTGAATTGCTGATCATTATCAAGGTCCTCCAAGTCACCATAGCCACTTGGTGTGGCTAGGATCTGGGGTTCTTTCTGTTTCTTTGTTGTATTCTGGTACAGGGCCTCATCTGCATGATCACAATGTCAATCAAGGCTGAGAGTAGCAGTACCAGTGTGATAAACACTACCTGTCACTGTTGTCTTGGCCCCACCCTGGAAGATTGCATTGAGTGCTGTTGCCTTTCTGCCAGCTTAGGGATCTCAAACATGATTGATATCAATATGATGTCGCAATTTCTAACCCTGCTCACCAACACTCAAGTTATTCAGCTGGGGATGAACACATCTTGGTTTGGGTCAGGAGGCTTTTACATATTCTTGGGTGTGTAACTCTGCATTTATGGAATTGAGAAGTTTATTTTCGACAATGTTCCACTGGCAAGCTTCTCATTGATCAGGACATGTCTTGGGGAAGGGTGTCATGCCAGCCATGACGTACAAATGATCATCACTGCCAGTTCCAAGCACCTGCCCATAGCACCATCTACATTGTCCACCCCAATCATCTTGTTGGCTGCCTGAGTAGATTCTACTCATATAATTATAATTTAGGCATATTCAAATGACTTGGTAAGTTCATGCTATTTACCATCCTTGGTTTCCAAATTTCCATTGAACCCATTGAGTCTGCCACAGTTGCCAATGTTGGAATTTGTCACTGGCTCTCCCAAGCTTCTGCCAGTGGTAGGAAGGGTGTCATTTACAGACACTTCTGCCATAGCAGTGCATTGTTCTGTGGAGATACAATCAGCCTACCAATTGCCAGCAAGACTACCAAAGGACTTAGTCACCCAGAACTTTGCTGTTCTGGTAGCAGGGGTGTGATGAGCAAGCAGCTTTGTCCTGCTTCAGACACATGTCTTCAAGCTCTGCCAACCTGGAGGCGACTGCTCTTTCAATGGCAGTGTCAAATCCTTCTGAAGCGCTGGGTTCCTTGGTTGCCTTGAGGCTCCTCTTTCCACTGGTTTTATTTTTCAGCTTTGTCTTGGCTGCCCCAGTGGCATTGGCTTTCTTCTGTGTCAAGGGCTGGGTAGCTTCTAGGTCTTTACCTTTATCATTCAGCAACACCACACAGGTTTTTCCTCCAGAAGGCCACTTCAAGCCAGGGTCATCTTTGACAATGCCACCAGTGCAGAACTGCTCAATGACTTTGGCCATTCTGTCTTTATTCCCTGGCCTTGTGGACATCCTTCTGGTGGGCTCATTAGCAGTGGACATGGTGATGATGGTAGGTTCAACTTTGAAGTGTTTTGGGTTGGAGTTGAGTTTGAAGCTCTGAGCTTTTTTGATGTGCCTGTGTTTCTATAGGTACTTTTCTTTTTGAAATTTATTGGCACTGTTTTTTTGCTAAGTCGATTTCACACTTACAAGGACTCTACCTTTCAGGCATAACTTGCGACTCCTCAATGTCACATTCAGTTTCCCACATGTCGCTGAGCCGGGAAGAAGAAGTTAGACTTATCAACTTGTACATTCCTTGTATGTTCCCAGGCTGTGCAAGACTCTTTTGCTCCAATTCAGGCCTTACAAGGCACTGACACTATATCCACCCAAATTGGGTTTCTGAAGATGAAGAAGGTCAGTACTGACTCAGAGCACCTCTAGAGTGTTCTAAGGCCATAAACCTGCACTAATAACACCTCTAGATCCTCTCCCAAAACTTTATACAACCTATTTGGACAATGTAGATCCAGAAGACTGTCCAAGCATAGCAGTGGACAGTAACAGCAATGAAGCCAGACAGCATGAGTCAGAATCACCTGAATCCACATTGTCAGGGAGAGTATTGGCACTCTCAGAGGCCCCCCTCTGCCCTGTGCTGTCACACTGCTCCCTTATTTGCAAGAGCATTCTCTGCCTCTTGCAGTGGCTTGTGTGACCATGCACTCTTCTTCCTGCACCTCCATTCTGAATAAAAACTTGACTTTCTATTTCTGAAGGTTCTCAACATTCGGGTGCTTCAAGTCCTTCTCCTTGGGACTTGGTAGTATCAGGTGGTGCATGCAAGGCAGATCCTGACATAATGGACACCTCAGATTCTTCCTCAGACATGTGGGAACAATGCCAAGCATGCTGGATTTCACAATCAACTTGGGTTTCACCTTGCCACCCCCAGTAGTGACAGGGAACCAGACACAGAACTTCTTCACTTTGAAGAACCCAAATCTAAATCACAGGGCTCATCCAAGAATCAACAGTAAAAGTCTTTTCATTCTCAATGTTTCCATTGCTAATTTTGTCAACCAGGAAAGCCTTGTAAACAAGATGGCAGCTATCTGATGCCTGGAGAGCAACTTTGCCCACCATCACTACCAGACGCAGACCCAACTGACTGGGGAGCTTTCAAGAGCAAGAAGGGGTTCGAACTAGCAGAGCTGGTATACTGTAAGGCCTGCATGTCTGCAGGGAGCATTGATAAACTCTTCAAGATAAGTTCTGGCAAGCAGGTCCCATTCTTGAATCACACAGAGCTCTATGCAGCAATTGATAGCTTAACTGTTGGGGGGGTCCCATGGCAAAGTTTCTTGGTTCAATACACTGGCATACAAAGCAACAACAGCAGTGCATGTCAACCAAAGTGGATGTTGGACACCCATGAGATCTTCTACCATGATCCTAGGCTTGTCATTCACAAAATGCTTGCAAACCCAGACTTTAAGGATGGTATGGACTTTGCCCCATACCGTGCCTTTGATAAAGATGGTGTTTGTATGTATCAGCACCTGATGGGTAGGAATTGGGCATGGGAACAAGCGGTGTGTTTCCTACTTCTCTGAGCTTTTGGCTGAATATTTCAACTCTCACCCCTTTGAATCTAGGATGCAATCACTCAGGACCCAATGATACATGGAGTGATGTTTGTTCCCATAATTCTGGGAAGTGACAAGACAATAGTATTGGTAGCGACAGGCCATACAGAAGCCTATCCAGTGTACTTATCCATTGGGAACCTTCAAAACAACCTCTGCAGGTCTCATCATGGTGGTGTTGTAGTTATCGCATTCCTTGCCATAGCAAAATGTAAGTGCGCTCTCCTATGTTCTTATGTGCATTGACCAATTTATCGATTTGGCACCCAAGAAGAAATATGCCAATGATCCTACCTTCCAAATTTTTCACCACCAGCTCTTTTATACTTCCATTGCTTGTATCCTCTCTAGCTTACGACCAGCAATGTCAATGCCTGAAGTTGTCATGTGTGCCAATGGGTTATACCGACATGTGGTGTATGGCTTCAGTCCATATATCACTGACTATCCAGAACAAGTCCTTATTTCAGGTGTTGTCCAAGGCTGGTGCCCAAGGTATTCTTCTACCACTGCTTTGCTCAAGTTACTAACTCTGGTATTTCTGTGACATTGTAAGTGTACCTTGTACAAGGACAATCCTGAAACTCCAGGAGTCCTAAGGTCAAAGGAGCATACAGACACCATTCAGGAAGTAATTGGACTAGGAGATCTGTGGAGCCTTTATGGAGTTGTTGGCAAGGTTGTGGTAAGATCCCAGCTCTAGTCCTGCCACCAGTTTAACACTGGGCTTACAATTTATATAGTTATTTATGGATAACTTCCCTTGTACAAATATCTATGAACTTGTTTCTCTTGACCTCCTGCACCAGCTCATCAAAGGTACATTCAAGGATCACCTAGTCAAGTGGGTAACAATGTACATATGTCAGCAGCACAGTGCTGTGTCAAGCAAAATTATCCTGAGTGACATTGACTGCCAGTAAGGCCAATCTCACATCAAATATACCAACTAACCACACTTCTGTCCTAGTATTGCAGTAGCACCACTGTTTGCAGGTCTTTGAAGGTTTCCAGAAGGTCAAAACTTCAAGCAATGGACTGGGGATGATTCAAAGGCATTAATGAAGGTACACCTCTACTTGATGTTATCAAGCAGTGCAGATCTCATCCCAATTCTCAACAGGTATACCTATCTGCAATCAAAGGATATGTACCCTATAGAATGCTCTGTGCAATCCATGCATTCTTAGAATTTTGTTATACTGCTCGACATGAAATAATTATAGAGAGGACCCTTGTCAGCCTTGAAGATGCGCTTTCCCACTTTTACAAGTATTGGGTGGTTTTCCAGGAGGAAGGTATCTGACAAAAGGGCTTCTCACTTCCACAGCAACATTCTACCAACCATTATGCAGCCATGATTTGTCTCTTTGGGGCTCCAAATGGACTTTGTTCATCCATTACAGAGGCAAAGCATATCAAGGCTATCAAAGAGCCATTGCACTAAAGTAACCATAACAAGCCCCTCAAGCAGATACTTCTTACCAATCAACGCCTTGACAAATTGGCAGCAGCACGAATAGATTTTACACAGTATGGAATGCTGAAGCAGTCAGAGCTCAACAATTCTTTAAAACTGATAGGTTTGTCCTCCATATTCTCTTGTGTGCATGTAACTCTGATAAACATCACAGAACAAATGCAAAGGGAATACAACAAGTTGGAGGAACTTGAAGCAACAGTAAATGATGGAGGCCCCCTTGGAATTGTGGACTATCCAAGTGTCCTTGCTTACACAAAACTGAACAAGACTCTCTGTAAGTGATGCAAGCATACTGTATTGTAACATTGCTAACATGAGTTTCAGCCCACCAGGACATGGTAATGAACATTGCAGAATACACCAATATACCCAAACTGCCTAATCTCATATGGTGGTTCCTCCATTATCAGTTCTGGAACAACTCTGATGCCTCCAACTCAGACTCAGATGTGTCTATCTCTACCCTCCTGGGGTTCAATAGGAAGATATATCTACACACATCTGCAACATCAGTTTTCTTTGCTCCCAGTGACCCATCTGGCATACATAGTCTTTGTCAAGAACAGATTCAATCAACATTGAAGTGGCAAGAAGGTCCCCTGCAGCAGGATACAGTCCTGGTGGACACAGGCAACAGAGGAAATATGCAACTTCCAATGTCTAGCTATGTTGCCGCTTGGGTTCTCTTCTTTTTTTCATTCACATATGCTGGTGACAAGTATCCTGTGGCACTGGTGTGGTGGTATTTGCCCTTTATTGATTCCAGGTGCAGGGACAGGGAAACAGGGATGTGGCTTGTTGAATGCAAATATTGCAATGGGAAACCACATTTAGCAGTGGTGCATGTGGAGACTATCTTCTGTACAGTCCATCTTCTCCCATTTTTTGGAATGGAACCTGTTAGCCTAGATGTCACTCCAGACAATAGCCTTGATAGGTTTTGTGTGTACTATGTGAATAGATTTGCAGATCACCAATCATTTGAGATTCTGTGATCACTTCATATCTGGTGTGTGCAGCATGAAATGTTATATATTTGGCCAGCTATGTTATGAGATGGACAGGTAATGCTACAAGATGGACAAGTATAATGGATATGTGTACATATATGCAGGGTCTGCTGCATGATTGCCTGTCTGCGTGGCAGGTTATTCATAAGCACAGAACAAATATGCAGCACCATGCTAGCAAGGAGCATCATGGTACCTGTGAAGTTGATTGTCGCATCACAATCATGGACACGATTTTGGTTGGTTGGCAATTGCTAGTTCCAAGCAAGGTATGTGCGGTCCAGTGCACACAGGTGTCCTGTGTTCCATGGGTGGAGGGGGAATCGTTGATTGTGCTAGTGAACTCCAATGAACACAAGGACAACACAAAATGTGACCAATGGTTGCTTCTTGGTCCCCATGTTCAAGTTGTGCTCAACAATATACCAGCTCCCAACCTCTTTCAATACTTGTCCTTTAATAATGTTATCCTGGCACCCTCTTTCCTACATGTTTTGCATGCTTTCGATGCTGGCAACAACCCAAACCCACTTTTCCATTCCATGACACCCCTCCATTTGGCACCCTAATCTTGAGATGCATCTCCATGGAGGAAGTATGCATATGGCCTTTCCTGCCATACCTTAACAGTGTTCATGGAACTTATCCATATTTGTCCTTCCTATCATGATGACTTCATGCAAGTGGGGATAGTAGTAGTTATTATCAGATGATGTTAGTGTCATATATATTTTTCTCTGTCCCCTTCCTCTATTCTCTCACTGTTCCTTCACTTTCTCACATATATGCAAGTTGCTAGGCTCAACATCTTGTGTCACAGCCAGTCTATCTGATGTGGTGCATCTTTGCCACCAACAATCTGTCCCCAATGTCTCCAAGGACATCAAGGATGGGATCATGCGCCATTTCAATGTTCAATGACCCCAACTGGGACTTCCAGGCCAACTCTTCAACATTCTTCCTCTTGTCAGATGGTGTAGAGTGCAAATGGTCAAAGTTCTCAACTCAAATGGGAGCTAGCATGAAAGTAGATACAGAGTCCCAGATATCATCTTGGTGCATACACGACTCAAAAGCCAAGTTCTTATCATCCAATGACAATATCAAGTCCAGTGAGTGTCCTGTACTTGCCATCCTTATCATGTTTTGTTTACCCACTTTGTTTTACCAGAGATTCACCCTATCCTGAGGTCCAGGCATCTGTCTCAAATACTGACAACCCGATCATACCTGTGAACACTTTTCAAGTGTGAGTGCATTCATTTTGGAGAAAGCCAACTTATTCTCCTGCTGTCCAACAGGTGGTTTCTTGGTTTACTTCTCTCCTTGGTCATACCTGCCTTCAACACCACTATTCTGTTACAATGTACATTGTTGCCATACCCACCCAGACTCACTATGCTAAAGTTCCCTATAGATCCTTTCGTCATCACTGTCCTTTTCATCCAGCTTATAACACTTCCAATGGGCAAGTTCCTAGAATGGGCTCTTCCAAGACATCATTTCTCCATGTTTGGCTACTTGTTTTCCCTCAACCCTGGTCCATTCAACATTAAGAAGCATACTCTGATTGCCATTATAATCAACAAATAACATGGACAATGACCAATGACAATGTGCAGAGCAACCCAACCCCACTCAGAACGCCAGAGGATAAGCAAACACAGGACAGCAAACAAGTGCAGGATGGAAAATGTGAGTTGTCATCATCTTTCAAAGTTCCATATTCTATCAGGTGCCTCATAGTCACCTCCCCCATGCCACCTAAGCTTTCACATACAGCATGTGCACCTGGGTTCTTCTGTTGGCAGTTTGTCCATTACTGCTGTAGATTCCATTCATGTTTGCGATGTGTCTCCAAATGAAGATGATGCTCCTCCTGCAAAGCAGGCAAGAAAATTCTCAGATGCTGATCAGGTGTCAGCAACCAGACTGTGGCTCATATAAGCTTGCTTTGTCTTGTGTGCCACCACTGGCATGCTAATATAGTTGGTTTTTCCCCTGCACCATGTAAAGAATCCCCCTGCACCTGGTCAGGAATCTGCTGCACCATTAAATGGCAACTTGCCTCCTTCCACTCTCAGTGTATCACAGCACAAATTTGCACTGTCTACAATACAAACTCTCAAAAAGATGAAGGATACCATTCCATTCCACTTCCCCATTGACCTGGAGGCTCTGAAGATACCTTATTATCTTCAGATTGTCAAGCATCCCATGGACTTTTCCACTATCGAATGCAAATTATTGGCTTCTAATCCCATTAAACCTGACCCCAATCCATCAAACCCTCATTATCTCAGTAGACACCAACAACCAATGTGTCAATCCCATCCCCGGTTGTATCATCACCCCATGCAGTGACTTCACCCTGGTCTCATATTCCCCATGTCACAGCTTCATCCCAATCTCATACACCCCAAGCTGCAGCTTCACCCCAGTCTCATATCCCCTGTGTCGCGACTTCGCCCCAATCTCATATGTCTTGCATCACAACATCACCCCAACCTCATATGCCCCACACTGTGACATCACCACAACCTCATACGCCCCACACCATGCCTTCACCCCAACCTCCCATGTCTGCTGCATGCAAATCAGTGCCAACAAAGAAGCAAGAGTCGTGTCTCCCCAGGTCGAACAGTGCCATACACAGCTGCAAGACCAAGACATTTCATCTTGTACACAACCCAAGTGCAGGGGCAACACAACACACTGGCCAAAGCATCATTGTGGTGGGCAAACAATGGGATGTAGTTGGTGGGGGGGCACAACATTCTAAATCCAAAAAGGATAAGGATGACGCAAGGCAGAGCAATGCAGAACCTGAGCAACAAGAACCCAAGCAACAGGAACAAACAGGCAAGAAGGTATGCACATTTTCTTTAACCACTTCAAGATCTCCTTTGACCCATTATGTTGTAAAGGTCTCAGACCCCAGCCCTTCGAAGAGCAATTTGCACAAGGTATGCTTGAAGGAGAGCAGCTCAAGCTGTAAGCATTCTAGTCCAACAGAAAGCAGAGATGGATGACAATCAATGGTGATGTGCAGGGATAGACAACAACCAATGACAATGTGCAGTGATGGATGATGACCAACAACAATGTGTGGCAATGGGCAACCACCAATGATAAGGGCAATGATGATCCTTACCCCTACTTTTTGGCTGTACTCTTGTTGATACACATGTACTTTTTTGAATTATAATGCTTTTCTGAGTTACAGTACTTTTTTGAGTTACAATGCTTTTGAAAGGTCACCTACTTTTTTGACAAACATGGAAAGCACTAAAAAAAGTAGAGGACATGGCTTTTTTGTGCTTTTTTTTACTTTTTACAAAAAAACCATGAAAAATCACCAAAAAGTACCAAAAAGCACCAAAAAGTAAACTAGGGGTTTTCCTGATGTATCTTGCTTGGGGAGGAGGAGCTCTCTGTGGCAGAACCTATCCACACATGGCGCTTGAGCAAAGAGATGGAAATGCAGCTTGCAGCAGAAGGCCGCATCAGTATGCAAGAATGCCACCATGGTAAACAATGACCACCTGCCTCCAAATGTTCTCCACTGGAGGTAATCCTGTGCAGTCATTGTAAGCATGGAAGCACGCAGGAATTCCGCGGGCTCAGTGTGGCGCCACTTCCACTTCCGCTGTCCCCATTGCTGTCCATAGGGTCGAGCGTAAGTCCCTCAGTGGGACAGGCAAGCATGATGCCTGCTGCCCTTATGGTAGTTCGTCAGCGTAGCGATGACACGTGGTGGGAGCATGGCTTTTGCAAGCACAGTGAGGAACACATTGTGAACTGTGGGCACCACAAGGCACCCCACTATGTGGGTGAGCACCCAGAGCACAATGGGGACATCACCAAATAGCAGGTCGGAAAGGCTGGTGGTGAGAGGGGGCAAGACAGAGGCAAGCAGCACTGGCCACTGGCAATAGGCATTATGCACACAGTCAGCAGGCAGGCCTGGTACACATATGGGCTCCGGCGATCTGGCGGGAGGTTTCTGGCCCTGTGAGGGTGGTGTGTAGAAAGTGCAAAGACTAGAGAATGAGTTCTGGGCACGTATCAAGCCTCAGAATATGCAGGTAAACACAGGAACAAATAGTGTTGAGGGCGATACTGCTACTCACCAGGCCTGATAATGTCAGGAAAAGTAGACTTCAAGAGAATGGAAGATATTTTCGATGTGCCCAATTATATCGATGAAAGTTTCTTGACTTGAAGGAATATCCTTAGCAAATCCTTACCTGAGGAATGTGCAAGTTAAAGGTAGCTCAGGCAATGAGATGAAATAGGAAACGCACTAAAAGGAGAATACCAGCTTTGGAAAATATCACTTTGTGGGTGAGAAGCCTGCCAAATAAGTATAAGAGTCTGGATGTAAGAGGTGTTCATGTCATGAGACACACTGGACTGACGCCCTCTCCAATCGTCACAGAAAATGCATATAGGCCAGTGATGGTTGGTTCAAGCCACTTGGTTAGCCTTTTGTCGCTCATTTGAGATTGATCGAGTTCCTGTACTTGTTGTTGAAGTACAGCAAGAATGGAGCGCAGAGATTGGCAGGCCTGGAGCTGAGACACAAGGGGATGGAAAAGCAGGTCATCCTTTGTGCACGTTTTGTTGGCTTTCAAGGCATTGTCAAAAATAAATTGAAAGTTGTGGGAAGAGGGGTCCGCATGGTGAGTCTGAGACATGAGTGTGTGAGAGGTGTTTTAGTTGATTGTGTTGAAAAGAAAGTCATGAGTTCGTGGGCATCGATGGTATATTGATGATGGGAATTAACTGGTGGGCACTTTTTTTTTTTTTTTTTTTTTTTTTTTTTTTTTATAGATTTATAAACAGTATTA
>Ga0307510_10000358_pt1 | contig 42991 bp, 24 predicted proteins | sample 12_EM_MG_FD_207224 | JGI IMG/M metagenome (GOLD analysis project Ga0307510, IMG submission 207224) | Populus trichocarpa ectomycorrhiza microbial communities from riparian zone in the Pacific Northwest, United States - 12_EM | ecosystem: Host-associated > Plants > Roots > Unclassified | place... | reverse complement strand
ATACAGGTATTCCCAGGGTACCAGCCTGTTTTGATCAAGAAGATAGGATAAGAACTCGGCCACCAGTAAGCCGATCATAAGATATTTGTTCTTCCTTAGAAAAATTAATATCAAAAAGGAAACCGAAAGCACAAACAGGATCGTATGTACAATTGATGGAACATAATCGAGAAATTCAAAAGCGGGTACGGTGGGTAATAATCTCTGGGTGGTCCACATTCTCCTGCCCATCAACTTTGCTAAAAGCCAGAACAAACAAGTGATTTTTAATATTAAAATATTTTTGTCTGTACTATAAGAAAGCGATTTGAGCTTATTCATTATTTTTGAAGCAATTTACTCTGATAAATTATGATTTAGCCAATAAAATAGTAAAACTGTATCTAAACTAAAAATTAACCGTATAAAGGTCAGAGTTAGGTAGACCTAAAATTATTATTATAAAAATAAATCTGTATCTTTGAGTACACAGTAATATTTCATGAAATTGAAAATCAGCTTTGGTATAATTGTATTGTTACTAATCAGTACAGCAGGTGCATTTGCACAGGTTCTCCCCTGCAATGGTGATGACCCCGATGCCGGTTGCCCCTTGGATACCTGGGTAATTGTACTGGCTATTGTTGTTTCTTTGTTTGCTGCCTTCAGGTTATACAGCCGTAAAAAGTCAATCGTATAATCTATTACCTATCGTATTTTACTCCTTATTGAATTTTGTTAAATAATTTATTGCTTGCAACTGCTGCATTAACAAGCTTCAAAGAATTAGCAGTCAATCAACCTTTTACGCTCTAAACCCTAAAGCAATTTGTTTGCTTTACACAATTTCCATGGTACTTTAATGAATGTATTGTTATAATTAATAGATTATCGCCTAAACTATCTATTAACATTAAGAGCCTTTAAAGCAATCTCATTTGATTTAAGAAGAAAATGCTTGTGGGAAATACTCCACAACTCGGGGAATCCCAGTACCCATTATTCCACAAATTACAAATACTTTTCGTTTGATTTAAAAGGAGTTACAAAATATTTTCTTTGTATTAAAACCATCGAAAAGGGCATAAATCAGTTTTAAAGCCCCATTACCGCCCCTAAGTGCATGGTTATTGCATACCTATAAATCACCAAGTTAATTATAAGTTATTGATGATAAACCTTTAAACCGTGAAAAGATATTTTTTTACTCTCGCAAACGCATCTATTTCAACATTGATATCTGCAAGGCTATCAAAAGGTTGGGCGCAAAGGGCAGTTGCTTTTGTTGCGTTCAGTTTGTTTTTTGTAAGCACCGCCTTTGGTGCTACAACTATTTCTTCAATGACATTAGGGACACAAACCGGTGCATTAACTTATGGAGCGCCAGGTTCTGCCACCTATAACGTCGCGATTAGTACTGTAGGCAATGGCTCAGGCAACGAAGTTTTTAGCTTTATCTGGATAGGGAATGCTCCAGCAGGGGTAACACTTTCACAATCAACCACCAATCCGAATGTTGGTCCTAATATTACTTTAACAGTAACTACTACCAGCGCTACCGTAACAGGCACTTATACTTTTCAACTTAAGACAACTCACGGTGCAGGATCAACCACTTCTACAAATTCCGTTACTTTAACAATTGGGGCGAAAGCTTTAACAATAACAGGCTTAACTGCAGGCAATAAAGTTTATAACGCCACAACAGCTGCAACGCTAAACGGCACTGCAGCATTAAGCGGGGTGATCAACGGAGATAATGTTTCTTTAAGCGGAACGGGATCAGGCACTTTCGCAAATGCCAATATCGGCACCGGCAAAACTGTTACTGTTACAGGCTATACACTAAGCGGGACCGGAGCAAGTAACTATACACTAACACAACCGACTGGCTTAACAGCAAACATTACTGCTGCACCTCTAACCATATCCGGCATAACAGCGAGCGATAAAATATATAACGGATCGACAGCCGCGACTCTGGCAGGGACTGCTACATTGAGTGGAGTTGTCGCGGGGGATAATGTTACTTTAAGCGGAACCGGATCCGGTACATTTGCAAATGCCAATGTCGGCAACACTAAGGCTGTTACAGTAACCGGTTATACTATCAGCGGAACATCTTCAGGTAATTATACCCTAACACAACCGGCAGGTTTAACGGCCAATATTACCACTGCGCCATTAAGCATTACTGCAACCAACGTCGCCAAAACCTACGGTTCTTCATTAACCGGCGCGGCCGGGTCAACTGCTTTTACGTCAAGCGGCCTTATAGGTACTGAAACAATAGGCACCGTAACTATTACTTACGGAACAGGTGCTTTAGCAACTGATGGAGCAGCCAGTTATACTGGCTCAGTAACACCATCAGCAGCAACGGGCGGAACGTTTTTAGCGAGCAATTATAGCATTACTTATAATGCAGGGAATATAACCGTAAACCCGGCGGCTTTAACTATTACTGCCACATCAGTAAACAAGCCCTACGGAACCACTTTAACAAGCGGCCCGGCATCAAGCGGATTTACTACATCAGCACTGATGAACGCTGAAATTATCAGCACCGTATATTTAACCTATAGTGCAGGCAATAATGCAGCTGATGCTATAGGAGCCACTGGCAATATTACACCATCACTACCAATTACAGGAAGTGGCACATTCAATGCAAACAATTATAGCATTACTTATACACCAGGCACTTTGACTGTTATAGCGGCTACATTTGTCTGGACAGGCGCGGTGAACAATGATTGGGCCACGCCGGGGAACTGGAGTGTAAACGGTGTGCTGCAAACCAGCGTATACCCGGGTTTGAATGAAGCTACAGATGTGGTACAAATTGGAGTAATTGCATTCACTAATAGTGCTAATCAGCCTACAGTTTCAGCAAATCTGCCAAATACTATTTCTTCTCTTACTTTTGGCAGTGCAACTACACCGATTACATTGAGCCTCGCAGCTGGTGTTAACTTCAATACCAGCGGAGCATTTACCCTAAATTCAGGTTCAGAGGTGGTTAATCTTAGCGGCGCAAGCGGTTCATCATTAAATATTGGTGGCGATTTTGTTAATTCAGGAGGGACATTCAATAACACTTCGAGTTCAACTATTACTATATCAGGCGCTTTTACCAATACAGGAATAAATAATTTTGGCACCTCATTAGTTACCTTTAATAATCCAAGTACAAATCCCGGCACACCTATCGTGTTCACCACATCAGGTACACAAACATTTACAAATCTATCATTTACTGGATTGGCTCATTACCTTATAAAGAAATCGGGCACAGGCGCAGCAGCATTTGCTATTGCAAGTACAGGTGTAATCACCGTATCAGGCAGTGTGAACGTTACTTTTGCAAGTGCCAATTTAAATTTACTATCGGATGCTAACGGCTCGGCGAGCGTGGCAGCGGTACCTACAGGATGCCAGATCACTGGTACTGTAAATGTGCAGCGTTACATGCAGGCTCAAAGAGGTTATCGTTTAATGGCTTCGCCGGTGAATGGTGGCAGTGCCGGATCAAACAGCGTTTACAGCGTAAATTATCTGAAAAATTCAACCTACCTTACAGGCACTACCGGTACTGCCGGATTGTTTGATAAAGCAGGTAACCCAACTCTTTATTTATACCGCGAAGATGTTATAGCTAACAACTCGACCTTCATTACTGGCAACTACAGAGGTATAAGCGATATGAGTTTAGGCAACAGCAATCCTCCTTCTTACTCACTTAACCTTGACGGGGCGGGATTTAACATTCCGGTAAGCAACGGGTACCTTTTTTACTACAGGGGCAGCCGGAATCAGAAAACACTTGCGCAATTAACTACGGTAGGCGCCGCTGCTACAACAGATACCTTGACCGCAACGGGTACATTAAATGTCGGACAATTTATATTCAGCGACTGGTATACGCCAGGTTCAACAACGCTCGGCTATTCAAATCCCGACCCTACTATTATTGGATTTAATTTGGCCGGCAACCCATATGCAAGCTCAATCGATTGGGAGACCTACAATACAACATCAACAACAACAGGCATTTATACCCAAAATATATCAGATTTTGTGTATGAGCTTAATCCTGTGACCAGTAATTATGATATTTACGAGGCCGGTCAGGGCGGGACTGTATTTACCAATAATGCCAGCCGTACCATTGTGAGCGGACAAGGCTTCTTTGTATTGGCCACCGGAGCAGGGGCCCAACTGATCTTTAATGAGTCAGCGAAGAACACTGCATTGCAAAATACAGGCCCGAATTTATATATGGGCAAGCCGGTAAATATGACCGCCAGCAATCAATATATGAAGCTCCAAATGGCCATGGACAACATTAATACCGACGATATTGTCATTGCCTTTAATAATGGCGCAAAAACCTCATTTGATCTGAAAGAAGATGCTCCTTACAAGATTGGTTCAGGCAAAGTAAGCCTGTCGAGTCTATCCAGCGATCGCAAATTGCTTGCAATTAACCGCATGCCTTTAAATGAGAAAACTGTCACAATTCCATTAAAAGTTAATTCAACTGCAAATGGTACTTATTCATTAAACATGAATGCTTTGCAGGGCGTTCCGGAATTATATGATGTTTGGCTGATGGACGCTTACAAAAATGATTCATTAGACATGCGTCACAATACAACTTACAGATTTGATGTGGTTAAAACTGATACTGCAAGTTATGGAGCCTATCGCTTTAAGTTAGTATTGCGCCAAAACCCTGCAATGGCTTACCACCTGCTAAACTTTACTGCTATCAAGGCAACAGGAAAACAGGTTCAGGTTGCCTGGGTAACCGAACATGAAGAAAACTATACCAACTTTACAGTTGAACGCAGTACTGATGGCGGTAATACATATGCAGTAGTGGGCGATGCAACTTCAACAGGTGCAGGAATATATAGCCTGCTGGATAAAAATCCGGGCGAAAATAACCTGTACCGCCTGAAACAGGAAGATATAAACAATAGCATCAGCTACTCACATATTATCCCGGTTGGTTTTTCAAACCAGAGTAATAACCTCGCTATAAATAATATTAACGTTTACCCTAACCCGGTAAGTAATGCAGTAAACATGTCAGTTAGCACTGCTGTTAACAGTTCGTCTGCTGCTTACAATTTTACCATCACCAACAGCTATGGATTGCTGATCAGGCAGGGTACGTCAACCCAACCAACATGGCAAGCCAATGTGAGCGATCTGTTACCGGGAACTTATGTAATACAGGTGGTTAACAACAAAGATCATTCGTTTATCGGGAAATCAAAATTCGTTAAATTGTAAATAGTTTTCCAACTAAATCATAAAAAGAAAAGGGTACTGTATGCATACAGTACCCTTTTCTTGTCTTATAGTGGTATTTAACTATAGATAATCTTATTTATAAAAAAAATTTAAACATTTTTAGAAAAAATACTTATAAAGTTAATCATAAATTAATCATAAAATTTCTCAAAAAGAAATAAAAAATACATCAGTTGTAAATCATCAGGCACTATAAATCAATTGCTTATCGCTATAATTAATAATTTAATATATGGTTAAAATTGTAATATTTACCGTTCTGGTTTAGTGTGTTAACCCTTAGGAAATATGTAACTAAATTTAATTAGATTCGTATAGGAAGTTATAATTAAACTATTTCTGCTGTGAAAAGAAACCTTGTTCAGTATTTATTATTGGCCCCCCTATTACTAATATTTCAAAAAAACGCACTGGCCCAAACACCAAGTATCGTTTATAGCCCTTCAACAAATGTTTTTACAAAAAACACAACGATAACACCATTATCTCCAACTAATAGTGGTGGCGCGGTGCCAAGTACGGTTTATGGTGATGTTACTACATTTGTATCAGCGTCTTCGGCTATGAACAGCCCGAGGGGACTTGCGACGGACGGCTCAGGAAATGTTTATGAGTCGAGCGTAGCCAACAATCAGATTTATCTGATTAATTCCTCTGGTACAGCTACGTTGATTGCCGGTTCAGGATCTGCAAGCGAAGCAGATAGTGGAACAGGAACTTCTGCTGCCTTTAACAGTCCCTGGGGTGTAGCTTATAACCCTTCAGGCTTTATATATGTGAGTGATTATTCCGGCAGCACTATACGACAAATAAGTACAACAGCTCCATATGCCGTGACAACACTGGCAGGAGTATCAGGCAATCAATTTGAGGCTACCGGCCAAGGGGTCGGTGCAGCATTCAATAGACCGGCGGGAATTGTATATGATGGTTCAGCATATCTATATGTATGTGATTATGGCGGTAACACGATAAGAAGAGTTACTGTATCTACCGGCACAGTTATTACCATAGCCGGCGCGTCAGCTAGCCCAGGCGAGGTAGATAATACCACCGGGACTTCAGCAAGGTTCAATGGACCTATGGGTATAACTTACGATGCAGGCTACCTGTATGTCGCCGACAATGGGGGAAATACCATAAGGAAAATCAGCACAACTGCTCCCTATGCAGTTACCACTATAGTCAGCGCTGCCGCTGGTCTTTCCGGACCACAGGGTTTAACAATATCCGGGCGATTCTTATATCTCGCCGACCAGGGCACCAACCGGATCAAAAGGATTACTACAACCGGAAGTGTTGTGAACTTTGCAGGGGATGGTACGCAAAATGAACTTGATGGGGTCGGAACAGCAGCGGAGTTTTTCAGCCCGTATGCGATAACTGCAGATAAAATCGGCAATTTGTATGTGGGCGATAGCAGAGCTACACTCTCTACCATTCGCAAAGTGGTGGTCGCGGGGTATGCTATAAGCCCGTCATTGAGCAGCGGCCTCGGTTTTAATTCAGCGACCGGGGTTATTTCGGGCACCCCAAGATCAACATTTGCAGCTACGGTTTATACCATTACCGCTTTTAATGCTACCGGCGCAGCTTCCACATCTGTAACATTATCGTGCCAAGCAGGGCTTCTGCCACCAAATATTGATTATAGTCCTGCCTCATATGTGTTAACATTAAATACAGCAATTACGCCGATCGTTCCTACAAACACCGGAGGCGCTGTACCATCAACTGTATACGGCACAGTGACAACTCCCGTAACAGCAGCCTCTCCTATTAACAATCCGAGAGGATTGGCTGCAGACGGGGCTGGGAATTTATATGAAGCAGATTTCGCCGGCAATGCAATATACAAGATCAATTCTGGCGGAACAGCTACATTAATAGCAGGCTCAGGTGCAGCTAGTGAAAGCAATAGTACTACCGGGAGTTCCGCAACGTTCAATAACCCATGGGGCATAGCTTATGATCCGGCAGGGTACTTGTATGTAAGTGACTACACTGGTTGCACCATCAGAAAAATTAGTCTTATCGCTCCTTATGCAGTTACGACATTAGCCGGACAAGCGGGCAATGCTGCCGAAATCAGTGCCACCGGAACCAGTGCGGCGTTTAATAAACCCGCCGGCCTTATTTATGACGGATCAACTTACTTGTACGTCTGTGATAATAGTGGCCAAACTATAAGAAGAATTACCGTAGCCACCGGAGCCGTAATAACTATAGCCGGTTTTTCAGGTGTAGCTGCTGAAATTGACAATACTACCGGAACCTCAGCAAGGTTTAACGGTCCGATCGGAATAGCTTATGATGGTTCGGCCTATTTATATGTAACAGACAATAGCGGAAATACCGTAAGAAAAGTGAGCACAGCTTCGCCTTATGCAGTCAGTACGTTTGTTGCTTCAGGTGCCGGCCTTTCCGGGCCACAAGGGGTTGCCATAGATGCATCAGGCTATCTTGAGGTAGCTGACGCTAATAACAACCTCATGAGAACGGTTGCTCCAAATGGGACAATATTCACATTAGCCGGTGATGGTACCCAAAACGAACTTGATGCGATAGGTGTACATGCAGAATTTTTTAGCCCGTATGCTGTAGTTTCCGATTATTCAGGAAATTTATACATCGGCGACAATAATGGCGCAAACTCTACAATAAGAAAGATAGTACTAACCGGCTACACTATTGTGCCAATATTGCATACCAATTTGAGTTTTGACACCAGCACGGGTACTATTTCCGGTACCCCAAATGTTTTTTTCTCACCAACACAGTATACAGTTACCGCATTCAATGCCGCCGGCAGCAGTAGCTTTGTCGTTACATTGTCTTGTGGCACTGTTAATGATTGGGTTGGTACAACGAGCAGCGCCTGGTCTACTGCATCAAACTGGGCTTTGGGTACAGTGCCAACATCAACTGATGATATACAGATTGGTGTTGTCAGCTTTACTAATCAGCCGACAATTGATGCTACTACCGGCAACGTAACGGTTAATTCTATAACCTTTGGCTCTGCCAAAGCCCCTATTTTAACCATCAACACGCAGACTTTAACGGTTTCTGGTTTTATGACTGTTAATACAAGTGCCGCAACCAGCATAACAGGCACCGGATTTGTAGGCATGGCGCCGGCTTCAGCACTTAATGTTAATGGAACAGGAACTTTGGCCATTAGTTTATCCGGATCAGGTAAATTTGTACTGCAGTCAAACGCTACAAGTGATGCTTCGGTTGGCCAGATCACAACAAGTTCTATTACAGGAACTGTTACAGTTCAGCGTTATCTTACGGGAGGTAGTCTTACTTATAGGGGCAATCGCTTATTATGTTCGCCTGTTTATAATGCCACCGACGGAAGTGGCAACCATATCTATAGCATAAATTATCTTAAAAACTCCATGTATCTCACAGCTACTACAACCAATGGTGGCTTTGATAACACAGCAGCATCCAACCCAACATTATATATATACCGGGAAAACCTCATACCGGATAACAGTACTTTTACCGGTGGTAACTTCAGAGGTATAAATAATATTCTATCATCGCCAAATTACACGTTAGATGTGGATGGCGGCCCATATAATATACTTGCCGGTAATGGCTATCTGTGTTTTTTCAGAGGCAACAGGGCGTCTGCTTCTTTTGCTGCTGAAACTACACCAGGATATGTTCCACAGACGGTAACGCTTAGCACAAGCGGCACATTAAATGCTGGTCCGATAACTGTACGTAATTGGTATACTCCGGCATCTTCAACTTTGAGTTACTCTCCAACATCTCCTACAGGTGTGAGAGGCTATCAATTAATTGGGAACCCTTATGCAAGTGCCATTGATTGGGATACCTTTCAAACGTCCTCATCTACGACTGGTATTTACGGGGTTAATATAACCAATACCATGTATGTACTTGATGATGTAACTAAGACATATGGCTCATATGTTGCTGGCTCGGGCGGTGTAGGCAGCGCAGCTTTTGTGAGCAATGTTATATCCAGCGGGCAAGCTTTTTTTGTCATTGCCAGTTCATCAGGAGCACAACTAATTATCAACGAGTCAGCCAAAACAACCAGGGTGAATACCGGCACAAAATTATTGATGGCCAAACAGCCTGGTAACATGATAAGCGACAAGTATATCAGGCTACAGCTAATGGGCAAAGACTCCAGCGTGAGTGACCAAACAATGGTCAGATTTAATGATATGGCCACAGGAAAATTCACCAAAGGTGTAGACGCCGCTTATATGCCGGGATTCGGTGATGCAAGTCTGTCAAGTAAGTCATCAGACATGATTGACCTTTCCATCAATAATGTTCCACTTCCAAAACAAAAGAGTGAAACTATAAAGCTGAATGTAAATACTGCAAATAATGGCACTTATACATTGTCGTTGAGAAGCCTGGTATCCGTTCCTCAACTTTATGATCTATGGTTGATAGACAACTATAAAAAGGACTCTGTTAATATGAGGCTTGATAAAACTTACAGCTTTGAAATTAACAAAACCGACAGTGCAACCTTTGGCAGTAAACGCTTCGCACTTGTTGTACGTCAAAACCAGGCATTAGCTTATCATTTGCTTGCTTTTGCAGCCAGCAAGGTAGTTACAGCGCGCCAGGTTGAGGTAGTTTGGACAACAGCAAATGAGGGCAACTATACCAACTTTACGGTTGAACGCAGTATTGATAATGGTAAAACATTTAGTGTGTTGGGTGGCGTGAAAGCAGCGGGTCAAGGTAACTATAGTTTCCTTGATAAGAATCCTGTTGTCGGCACCAACCTGTATCGCCTTAAACAGGAGGACATTAACAATAGCATCGCCTATTCAAAGATAGTAACTATCCAATACTCTAACCTGAGCAACCAATTGGCCGGAGGCAGGATTAATGTTTATCCTAACCCTGTTAGCAGCACCATTAACCTGGCTATTGCCGAAGAAACTTCTGAGCGTGCTGTCTATAATATCAGATTTATGAGCAGTTCTGGCGCAGTCGTAAAAGAGATCACATCATCACAGCCTACATGGCAGGGAAATGTGGGAAATTTACAGCCTGGCACTTACCTGATACGTGTCACCAACGGTAGCACACAAAGCCTGGTTGGCGAAAACAAATTTGTTAAATTATAATACTCCGTCCCAGATGATGCAAATACTAAAAATATATACATCATCCGGGACTTATATATAATTCTCTCTTCATCTTGAATACAGAGTTTATAACTCTGCTTATTGTTGATTTTGGGTGCCCCTCCGGGTGAAATTTTGAAAGAAACAGTAAATTTCTTTAACTATTTATCAACATTTCCACACTTTTCAACAATTTAGTTAATTCCTGATTAATCTCTTTTACTTTCCTAATAAGTAAATTTCCCGGCCGTCATTAACTATTAATTCCAATGTTAATTATTATTATAAAACCCAGCGATATAATTAACGAATAGGCAAAAATAGCATTGATAATCAATCAGTTACAACATATTGTCGATTACTATCGTATAAAAGAGTCGATATAAAAAACCTTAGCTTTGAGTTAAATCCCTAACTAAGTTACAAATTGTGAAAAGGAAATTCGAACACGTCCTGGTTGCACTGCTATTATCACTGTCTTATTTAAACGTCTCGGCTCAAGCCCCCAGCATTTCTTATAGTCCATCAACCAATGCCTATACAGTAGGCACAGCAATAACCGCTTTAAATCCGACCAACTCGGGGGGAGCAGTGACAGCTTTTGGTTATAGTGCCGCTACAGCATTTGGAACCGGTTATAGCGGTCCTTCAAATTTGAATGTAGATGCATCTGGAAATGTTTACGTCCCAAATTATAGCAATAATACAGTTAAGAAATATAATTCGGCTGGGACACTAATTACAGCCACATTTGGTAGCGGATATAATAGACCTGAGACAGTGGTTGCAGACGCTTCCGGCAACATTTATGTATTGAATACCGGCGGCAATAACATTACAAAATTCAACTCAAGCGGAACTTCGCTCGGCACATTCGCTTCGGGTTTTAGCTCGCCATATGGCATGGCTATTGACTCCTCAGGGAATATTTATGTAGCCGACTACGGCAACAACAGAGTAAGAAAATACGATAGCGGTGGCACGTTACAGTTAACAATTACGAGTAACATTAGCGGCCCCAGTAACGTTGCCACTGATGCTTCGGGGAATGTTTTTGTATTAAACCTGACAGCCAGGAATGTAACAAAATATAACTCATCAGGCACATATCAATCTACTTTCAAAAGCGGTCTATCTAATACCTCTTATGGTTTTTGGGTTGATGGCGCAAATAACGTATATGTGGGAGATAGCGGAAATAATAAAATAACCATTTATGGCCCGACTGGCACCACTCTGACCACGATAACGGTTACAGATCCGGAAGGCATTGTAACCGATACCCAAGGTAATCTCTATGTTGCTTCTTACTCAGGTAATGCGGTGTATAAATATACCCTTACCGGCGGTTATTTTATAAGTCCTCAATTGCCGCCAGGCTTAAGTTTTAATAATAGCACCGGTAGCATAACAGGGACCCCAACCACCTCATTTTCCCCTACTACATACACAATAACAGCCTACAATGCAAGTGGCAATGGAAGTACTACCATTAGTCTGGAATGTAAACAGACTTTATACTGGACAGCCGGGAGCAATACTACTGCTTGGGCAACTGCCGGAAACTGGAGTACTGGAACAGTTCCAATTACTAACGATGATGTAGAAATTGGCACACATGCTTATACAAATAATAAGGAACCTTCAATAACTGCAGGAAATGTTACTGTACGTTCTATTACATATGGTTCGGTTCGTGCCGCTCCAACTTTAACCGTAAATAGCTATAGTTTAACCATCAACAATGCACTAACAGTTAATACGAGCGCCACGGCGGTATTAACCGGTAATGCAACTTCTTCGCTAATTATGGCTCCTGGTGCGCTGGTTACTGTAAGCGGGACAAAGCTGACCATTTCTACCAATAGTTTTACCCTGCAATCAGATGCTACAGGATCGGCATCGATAGGACCTGTAACCGCTACAAATTTTGTTACTTCAGGCACAACTGTTAATGTCCAACGATACGTTACAGGTGGAAGTTCTACCTATCGTGGCTATCGTTTATTATCTTCGCCAGTTTATGCAGCCACGGTTGGCTCGAACAACTTTTATAACCTTGATTACATAAAATCTTCAACTTTAGTAACCGGAGTAAGTACAGCAAATGGATTTGATAAGGCCGGAAATCCATCTCTATTCCTTTTTCGTGAAGATCAGGCACCAAGCAATGCTTCATATGGAGCCGGAAACTGGCCGGGTGTAAGTAAGATCAACGGCAGCCCAACATATCTGCTCCAGCTTAACAGCGTCAATACAAACTATTCTTTGATGCCGGGAAGTGGTTTTTTGCTTTTCTTCAGGGGAGATAGAACAACAAATCTGGCTAATAAATATACTGCCGGTACAAGTGCAGAGGCTGTAACCTTTAGTGCTTCAGGGACATTAAACATAGGGCAAATAACAGCAAAAGACTGGTACACATCAGGTTCATCTAATTTGGGTTTTACTTCTGCAACCGCGAACTCCACAGTGCGTGGATTTAATTTGGTTGGTAACCCGTATCCAAGTAACATAGACTGGGACACATATCAAGTTAGCAGCAGTAGTACAGGCATCTATGGTGTTAATATTGACAATACAATGTATATGCTTGACCCAATAAGTAAAAACTATGGTGCTTACATAGCTGGCAATAACCAATTGGGTACAAATAATGTGACCAATATTATACCCAGTGGCGCCGGTTTCTTTGTACGAGCTACAAATACCAATCCTCAATTAATATTTAATGAGTCGGCCAAAACAACAACACAAGCAATAGGCGCACATATAATGCTTGGATTACCTGTTGCCAGTGCACCATTACAATATATGCGCATTAAAATGATAAAGGATAGTGCCAGCACTGACGAGACGATGATACGTATCAAAAACAATGGCGCATTAAGTTTTGTAAACAATCTTGACGCCGTTTATAAACAAGGCAATGGAGCTGTAAACCTGGCCAGTTTTACTACTGACCATGTTGATATTGCTATAAAAGCGGTACCCCTGCCTAAACTGCAGGCAGAAAGCCTCGCTTTGGATGTGAACGCCACTACTACTGGTATTTATAAATTAACTTTAAGAGATATTGTTGCCATTCCACGTCTTTATGACGTATGGCTAATGGATGCCTACAAAAAGGATTCCTTGGATATGAGGCAAAATATCACCTATAGTTTTTATATTAATAAAACTGATAGCACCACCTTTGGCAGTAAACGTTTCAATTTAGTTATACGCCAAAATGCAGCGTACGCATACCATCTGCTGGATTTTGCTGCATCTAAACTCCCTGAAGCCAGACAGGTACAAGTAATTTGGCAAACAGTAAACGAAGGGAACTACACCAATTTTACAGTTGAACGCAGCACGGATAACGGTGCGACATTTAAAGTACTTGGTGTTGTAGATGCTGCCGGAGCAGGTTCTTACAACTTTATTGACAAAAGCCCTGCCAATGGCACAAACTTATACAGGTTGAAACAGGAAGACGTTAACAATGCAATAAGCTACTCTAAGGTAGTAACCATACAATATTCAAACCTAAGTAACGGCATTGTAGGGCATAACCTGAGTATTTATCCTAATCCTGCGATCAGTAACATTAATCTTGCTATTGGTTCTCAAAATAGTACCGCCAGCGTCTACAAGATCAGATTCATGAGCAGTTCGGGTATTATGGTAAAAGAGGCGATATCCTCACAGACTAATTGGCAGGGAAGCATCAGCAATTTGCAACCAGGCACTTATATTATCCAGGTATTTGACAACAAAACACAAAATCTTGTCGGCGAAAATAAGTTCGTAAAACTGTAAGAAAAGAACAATCTCCGTTCGACTTAAAATAACAACAGGAGCTTCATGAAAATGAGGCTCTTGTTGTTTGCGTGCTTACATTTTTTTCCTATTGGTTAATAAAATCCGCTCGAAAACAAGAAAATCACTTGTAAATACCGTGTTTTCACTGTACCAAATTGGGTGAATGGACGATAGTGTTTTCTTAATATTAAACTTACTTTTAAAGTATTAGGCAACCATTCCATTCACAATCCGTTAGAGTATTTTATAGAACGCTTTTTATTGACCCATAAAAGAACCGTTCCTATGAAACATCTTTACAATATCCTTTTTTTTACCTGCATTTTGCAGTGTTTTCCTTTGCTCAAAAGCGATGCGGCGACCATTAATTGGAAAGGCACAAACAGCTCCGACTGGGGTACCGGGAGTAACTGGAGCTCTGGTTCGGTTCCTGCTTCAGGCGATGACGTTCAGATAGGGGTTGTTTCATTTACCAATCAGCCAACTTTAAACTCCGGAGCAACCACAACGATCGCAAGCCTCACTTTTGGAACAACAAAAAACACTACGCTCACTATAAATAGCGGCTATACGCTTGCGGTAACAGGTAGTATTACTCAAAGTCCAAGCAGCGGACTATTACCAGGTTCCGGAACTTTGACAACAACGCTCGCCGGAGTTGGATCAATAACCTGTGCTTCATTGAATGTAGGAAATAACAGCACATTCCTATCAGTTTTTAGTACCAATAACCTTAACGTAGTTTCAACTATCACCAGTTTGCATATCTCAGGTAATGTTGCAGTTAATTCTACCACTTATGGGGTTATTTTTCTGGGGTTTGCCTATAACAATGCTACTTTTTCGTTGCAGGGTGGTACTACTTTGGTGGACGGTACGATTTTAACTGCTAATACAAACAGCGGGCTTTTGCCTTCTACTTTTGCAACACCGACTTTTAGCGTCGATATGCCTTCTGGTTCATCCCTAAGCCCTGTTTTACAGCTCACCAATGCTGCAGCAATAAATACATCAAGCGTTGCAGGAACAATCGACCTTTATAATAATACAGGAGGTACCGGTACAAGTACGGTTTATTATAACGGAACTGGCAACCAGGAAATCTACACCAATACAACCACTGCCTTAAATACAAGCCCCAATGTATATCAAAACCTGATATTTTCAGGCTCGATGACCAAAACAGCGGATGGAGGAAATTTGACGGTAGCTAATGATTTTACTTTAGCAGCATCCGGCTCAGAAACTGTTGATCTGTCTATTAATAACCCGATTGTTACGATAGGAGGAAATTTAACTACCAATAGCGGGACTTTGCTGAAACAGGGCAGCGGCATTGTCACAGTCAGTGGAAACTTAGTGAATGGGGGTACACTTACTTTAGGCACGGCCAATCTAAATGTTGGTGGAAACTATAACAATACCGGAACCTACACCCAAAGCACTGGGACCACATTATTTAACGGCTCATCAGCTCAAACGCTGCAAGACGGAAGCAGCTCCGGGACGCAATTCAATAACGTCAGCTTTAGTGGAGCGGGCGCCAAAACCATGTCGTCAGGGGCGTTTTCCGTCTCCGGCACAGGTATTTTAACCATGATAGGCAGTAGCACACTCGCCGCAGGAGGAAACCTGACTTTAAAATCAACGGCGTCCGGATCTGCAACAGTAGCTGCCCTCCCCACAGGATCAGGTATAACAGGCAATGTAAACGTACAACGGTTTTTATCCGGAGGATCACTATCACGTCGCGGATACAGATTACTGTCATCCCCTGTTAACCAGGGAAGTCGCATTTACAGTATTAATTACCTAAAAAATAGCATGTATCTTACGGGCACCAATGGCATTCCTGGTGGTTTTGACAAAGCTGGGAATCCAACATTATACCTGTTCCGTGAAAATCTTGCGCCGAGCAACACAAGCTTTATAAGTGGAAATTACCGGGCAATTGGGGACATCAGCACTTCTCCCAATTATACAATAGATATTGATGGCGCACCTTATAATATTACTGCTGGTAACGGATTTCTATGCTTCTTCAGAGGTGACAGGAACTCAGCATCGCTCGCTGCAGAAACTACCACTACCTATGTGCCTACCGATGCTACGCTGACGGCCACGGGTACCTTAAATACAGATACAATTACCGTTAAAAACTGGTATACCCCTTCATCCTGGAGACTGGGCTACACTACCACCACAGGAAACAGTTCAATAAAAGGTTATAACCTGGTAGGCAACCCATACGCCAGCTCTATTGATTGGGATAAATTTCAAACAAGCTCAAGCACCACAGGGATTTATGGGTATAATGTAAGCAGTACCATCTATGTCCTCGACGAAATAACCAAAACCTATGGATCTTATATTGCCGGCTCAAGCGGGGTAGGCAGCCAGGCTTTTGTAAGTAATATTATAGCAAGCGGTCAGGGGTTCTTTGTTATAGCGAATTGTTCGTGTGCGAGGTTGACATTTAATGAATCCGCAAAAACAAATACACAGCCAACAGGTGCTAAACTGCTAATGGGAACACCGCTTATTACCAATATCAACCAGTACATAAGGTTGCAGGTGATGGGTAAAGACTCAACAATAAGTGAGCAAACTATGATACGCTTTAAGGACCAGGCTCCGCTTACCTATACCCCTGATGTTGATGCGTTGTATAAACCTGGCTTTGGGCTGGCAAGTTTGTCGTCCAAATCAAGCGATCAGGTTGATCTTTCGATTAACTCAATCCCCTTGCCAAAACAAAAAAGCGAATCCATTAAATTGAATGTAAATGCCACTCATGGCGGAACTTATACATTAAAATTAAGAGATATGATAGCTGTTCCGCAGATTTATGATATATGGCTGATGGATGCGTATAAAAAGGATTCGCTGGACATGAGGCAAAATAAGATATATGCCTTTGACATATATAAAAACGATACGGCCAGCTTTGGCAGCAATCGTTTTACACTTGTTATCCGGCAGAACGCCGCTTATGCTTATCATCTGCTTAACTTTACTGTAAATAAGGTACCTACCAGCATTCGTCAGGTTCAGGTAACGTGGACAGCAATAAATGAAGGCAACTACACCTCTTTCACAGTTGAACGCAGTATTGACGATGGCAAAACATTCGGGGTATTGGGCGGTGCGAAAGCTGCCGGGCAAGGCACCTACAGCTTTATAGATAAAAGCCCTGTTAGCGGCGCAAACCTTTATAGACTGAAACAAGAAGATATTAACAACACTATTTTTTATTCAAAAATAGTAACAATACAATACTCCGATCTCAGTGATCAGCAATTGGGGAATAAAATCAACATATACCCCAATCCGGTGAGCAGTAACCTCAACCTGGAGATTGCTGCAGCAACTTCAGACTCTGTTATTTACAATATCAGAGTGATGAATAGTTCAGGGGTTGAGATCAGGAAAATCACATCTTCAAAGCCATTCTGGCAAGGTAGTATGGGTAATTTACAGCCGGGAGCCTACATTTTACAGGTATTTAACAACGACACACAAAGCCTTATAGGCGAAAGTAAGTTTATTAAACTACAATAAAGTTTCAAGCAATTTATTTCTCATAGATTAAACTGGCATATGGTTTGCCTTTTATCAACGGGGGGGGAAATGTACTTACCACGTTCCCAATTTGTTGTTAGTTATTTTTAATCTATCCGAAATTGAAACAGTTATTACATATTCTGATTATTATAAGTTTATTTAGTGGTTTTGCAAACGCACAGGCTCCTAATATTACCTACTCTTCATCCGCTCCAACACTCGCAGTAGGGGCACCATTTACCGCTACCCTTACCAATGCAGGAGGTGCAGTACCAGCTACAGTTTATGGGCAGGTTACAACTCTGGCAGGAAGTACGAGCGGTACATCAGGGCATATCGATGCTACCGGTACCAATGCCCGTTTTTGGGATATGGAAGCAGTGGTTGGTGATGCCAGTGGAAATATTTATGTTGCTGAAGCTAACTATCATGATATACGTAAGATAACGCCAGCCGGTGTGGTTACTACTATTGCAGGTAGCACAGGCGTAAATGGCAATCAAGATGGAGTAGGTACAGCGGCTCTGTTTTATTGGCCGGATGGACTTGCACTTGATCCTTCGGGAACCACTTTATATGTAGGAGACTATGGCAATAACTCGATAAGAAAAATAAATTTATCAACTCTTCAAGTTACAACCTGGGTAACATTGGTAGTAGGCGCATCAGGATTAAGTTTTGACAGTGCAGGAAACCTGATCGTTGCAGAGCAGGATGCAAATCAGATCCAAAGAGTTGCTCCGAATGGCACGGTAACCACAATAGCAGGAAATAATACCCCGGACTACATAAATGGCATCGGCTCAGCCGCCAGATTTTATAAGCCCAACGATGTACAGGTTGATATATCCAATAATGACGTTTATGTAGCTGATTATCTTAATAACGCTATCAGAAAGGTAACAGCAGCGGGCGTCGTAACCACCTTTGCAGGAAATACAGTTTTCCCCGGCAGTAACACTACAGGCAGCTATGCTGATGGAATAGGTACAGCAGCCCGCTTTAACAATCCTACCGGTGTAGCAATGTTGGGTAATGTTGTCTACGTTGGTGACCTTTTGAATGGCGCTGTAAGAAGTATATTGCCAGATCAAACGGTAGCAACGGTAGCAGGCAGTCCAACAAACATGGGCTGGGCGGATGGTGTCGGTACTGCTGCAAAATTTGTACATCCTGTTGATCTATGGATCGATGCCGCGGGTGTGGGCTATGTAATTGACGGAAACTGGAATAATATCAGAAAAGTTGTTCTGACAGGATACACCATCAGTCCTGCGCTGCCCACCGGGCTCACTTTCAATCAAACAACAGGCACTATAAGCGGCACACCAACGGTTCCGTTCTTACCAACAACATATACAGTTAGGGGGTTTAATACTGCAGGTTATTCGGCAACAACAATTACGCTATCCTGCCTTAATAACTGGATCGGTAACACTTCAAGTGATTGGAATACTACCAGTAATTGGAGCCTTGGTCATGTTCCTGTAGCAGGCGAAACCATCCAGATCGGTGTAGCTGCTTATACAGGATCGGATTCGCAACCTACTTTAAGTGCTAGTACTTCAGTTAATGCAATCCAGTTTGGATCGGCTAATTCACCTGTTTTGACTATTAGCTCAGGTCAAACTTTAACTGTTACCAACGGCATCCAGGGCAACACATCATGTGCAGCAACTATCCAGGGACCGGGCAACCTCAATCTTGGAGGAGCTTCTGTTATCAACGCAACCGGATCAATCACCTGTGCATCAAACCTTGTTGTAACTCTTGCAGCTTCATCTACTTTAACAAACAATGGCACATTTACCCTTGCATCTGATGCTAACGGCTCTGCTTCAATTGCGGCTATTCCGTCAACATCAAGTGTAATCGGCAACATATCTGTGCAGCGCTATTTAAGCGGTATACGGGGATACAGGTTATTAACCTCCCCTATATCTACTGCAACAGCAAACGGTAACAATATATATAGCATCAACTATTTGCTCAATTCAACCTTCATCACAGGCACAAGCTTTCCTACAACTGCTACCAGCAAACCTGGCAACCCATCATTATATCTTTATCGCGAAGATATTGCACCTGCTTATACTACGTTCCTGAATAGCAGTTTCAGGGGTATAGCAGATATCAGTGCTGCACCGAATTATACGATTAACACTGATGGAGGCCCATTCAATATACCAGTTGCAAATGGTTATTTGTGCTACTTCAGAGGAGGACTAAGCACACCAACCCCATATGTTTCCGGTTCAGCTGCGGTAGCTACCGCTGTAACGGCTGTAGGCACTTTGAACCAGGGAACAGTTGTTTTTAAAGACTGGTTTACTCCTGCTAATGGCAATTTAAGTTACACTGCCGCAAGCCCAATTGGCACTATTGGCTATAGCTTAGCAGGCAACCCCTACCCAAGCAATATTGACTGGGATAAGTTCAGCCAGACTTCAAGTATAAACGGCATCTACGGACCAAATGTTGCTACCTACATAGAAATGCTTAGCCCAAGCGGTTCATATGGTGTTTATTATGCCAACGGAGGTGCTGGCTCAGGTACCAATGGCGCTACAAACATCATCCCTACCGGAGCCGGTTTTTTTGTAGTTGCCCTTAGTGGTTCAGCATCATTAACATTTAATGAGAGTGCAAAGAGCACCACTCAGGTTATCGGATCAAACCTGATGATGAGCACCACAGCGCAAAACAAAGTGAATAACCAATATCTTAAATTACAAATGGCCCTGGATACTTTCTATAAGGAAGATGTAGTGATCCGCTTTAATGATAATGCAAAAACAGCATTTGACTTCAATGCGGACGCTCTATATCTGAAAGGCTTTAGCAAAGTGAGCTTATCAAGTTCATCAAGTGACCATGTTGCCCTGGCAATCAATCAGCAGCCACTACCAAAACAAACAGCTACAAGGGTGGGGCTGAATGTATCAGCAAGCGCTAATGGAACTTACCACATGAGCTTGAAAGATATTGCAGGCTTACCTAAACTTTATGACGTATGGTTGATGGACAACTACAGAAAAGATTCAGTAGATATGAGGGTAAACCCGGAATATGCATTTGATATCATCACTACAGATACTGCAAGCTTTGGTAGCCACCGCTTTGTACTTGTTGTGCGTCAAAACCCGGCTTACGCTTACAAATTAATCGATTTTACAGCCAAAAAGATAACTACAGCTAGGCAGGTGAATGTGGTTTGGAATACTCAAAACGAAGGGAATTACACCAACTTTACAGTTGAGAGAAGTACTGATAATGGTGCAACATACCAGGTATTAGGCGGAGTGGCGGCAGCTGACCAGGGGGCTTATAGTTTCCTTGATAAAAGCCCTGTTAGTGGTACAAATCTTTATCGCCTGAAACAAGAGGACTTAAACAATACAATCTCGTACTCAAAAATAGTGACTATACAATATGCCAATACAGATAATAACCTGGTAAGGCATAACATAAATGTTTATCCAAACCCGGTAAACAGTACCATTAACCTGGCAATTGCATCACAAAGTACCGATGCCTCGACTTACAACATCAGGTTCATGAACAGCACCGGGCTGATAGTGAAAGAGGTGATTTCATCCCAGACATCATGGCAGGGAAATATTAGTAGTTTGCAACCCGGCACTTACATTGTAAGGGTGACAAACAACAAGAATCAAAGCTTTGTTGGCGAAAACAAGTTTGTAAAACTATAAAGCAACCACACTTTAACCATTCATATATAATGCTGTAATGAAATTCATTACAGCATTTTTTGTTTAATCAGATTTTGGCTGGTCGTTTAGACCTGCTGAGCGGTTAGTTCCAAATAAAAAATCCCTGCTGTATCACACAACAAGGATAATTAAAACAATATATATGAGGGGATTTAAGACGACTTAGTTCCTGCAATTCCTACATTCAGCTGGTTAATAATGCCTTCAACAATCTTAGGTATATCGTCGATATTCTTTTGAACATTATGATGAACCTCCCCTACACCAAAACCACGCCATACAACCTTACGCGTACGGGTATCTATCAGATCAATAATAATAGTCCCTTCTTTATAGTGCTCTTTATCTACAGCAGTCATGCCACCATAATAAGTAAATGGCGCATATCCTCCCCAGCCCCAATAATAAGGACGGTATCCCCAGCCATACCCTATTCCAAAGCCCGGATAAAACCCTGTACTATAATAAGTAGGATAATAAACGGTTTTAGAGCCAAGGCCAACTTTGGCAGTATAGGTTACCAACAGGTCTGGGTTGTTTTTTTGCATCCTTAAACCTTTACCGGTAAGGGACATTACAGCTGCATCTTTAATTTTAAGATCGGCGATGGCACTTGCAGTAGGTTTATCATCGGTTTTACCTTGTGGTGATATCCAGGCGAAAGAGCGGTATTGGGTCATATTGGTCTTGTTGAGGCCGGCAGTATAATAGTTATAGCTGCTACATGCCGATAAACCAGCAATGATTAAGAAACCAATTGCCCGATAGATTGATGTTTTCATGGCTAATTTTGCTTTATATTCCGTTAGACTAAATTTAGTTTAAATGGTTTAATCTTAAAACTAAATTTTTTTGGGGTTTTACGACAAATATTTACCCACGATAGGCATACGTCTACCCATACCAAATGCTTTTGGTGATACCCTTAGTATCGGCGGAGTTTGATAGCGTTTATGTTCGGCCAGGTTAACCAATCGCAATACCCGGCGAACTGTGTGTTCGTCATATCCCATTTTAATGATCTCGCCTGAAGAACACCTGTTTTCAATGTATTCTGTCAGGATCGGGTCGAGTATATCATATTCCGGCAATGAGTCTGTATCCTTCTGATCGGGTCTTAGCTCGGCTGATGGTGGTTTTACAATGGTATTGATTGGTATAATCTCACGCTCGCGGTTCAGGTACCTGGCCAGCTCAAACACTTGCGTTTTGTAAACATCCCCGATTACCGATATACCGCCGCACATGTCACCATATAGTGTACCATATCCTACTGCGGCCTCGCTTTTGTTGGATGTATTTAACAAAATATAGCCGAACTTATTACACATAGCCATCAAAACAACAGCCCTGCTGCGCGATTGTATATTCTCCTCGGCGATATTGAACGGCAGGTTATTAAATTGCGGATGAAGTGTGCTTTCAAATGCCTCAGTAATATGGCGTATTGGGATGGTCTCATGCTTGCAACCTAAGTTTTTTACCAGGTCCTCTGCATCTTTTATGGAATGATCACTCGAAAAACGTGATGGTAGCAATACAGCCATCACATTTTGCGGGCCAAGCGCTTCTGCTGCTAATGCGCATACCACAGCTGAATCTATCCCGCCAGACAAGCCAAGTATGGCGCTTTTAAAATCTGATTTATAGAAATAATCTCTTATTCCTAATATCAATCCCCGGTGTATCTGCTCAATATTGCTCTGCCGTTCAGGTCTCATGGTTGAGGGTTGCAAAAGTTTTACCTCAGACTTATTTTCCAAAATATAATAAGCTACATTTTCCTCAAAATATGGCAGCTCATCAATCAACTCACCTTCGTTATCAAATATTAGCGAACCACCATCAAATATCAACTCTGTTTGTGCACCCACATGGTTCACATAAAACAAAGGCAGTTGATAGCGTTTGGCATTATCCTTTAATATGGCAATACGCTCCTCATCATGATTATATGCAAATGGGGAGGCGGCTATATTGATCATTACATCCGGTTGCTCTTTGATCAGCATATCCATTGGCCGGGTAACATACAGGGGGTTTTCAATCGTATTCCAAAGATCTTCGCATATGGTTAATGCTATACGGTGCCCTTTAAAATCAATACAGCTAAATTGGGTGGACGGCTCAAAATAGCGGTACTCATCAAATATGTCGTAGTTGGGCAATAAAGCTTTATTAACAACTGCTTTTACCTCCCCGTTCTCAATAAAATAGGCTGAGTTATTCAAATCCTTGCCTTCAGGATTATTATTTAATGTCGGCAAGCCGATGATACAGGCGATATCTTTGCAGGCAGCGGCAATTTCTTTTGCTGCGGCATCGCAAAGAGCGATAAACTCTTTAAATTCTAAAAAGTCGCGTGAAGGATAACCGCAAACGCACAATTCGGCAAATACCACAAGGTCTGCACCTTGTTGTTTCGCTTTATGTATATTGTCGATGATTTTAGCAGTATTCGACTCAAAATTACCAACGTGATAGTTCAATTGTGCCAGTGCGATCTTCATATTGTAGAGATATCAATTTGCTTAGGTTAATGCAGCTTAAAAAATATATTTTTGCTAAAACGACAAAAATGGTCTTCAATTACCTCAAAGCAAAGCAAATTTACCTAATTTTTCTCAGCTGTTTACTATTCACAGCCTGTGGCCGTTCTAAAAAAGTTGATGTAAGCAATATTGACGTTAATGTGAAGATCGAACGGTTTGACCATGACCTTGACCAGATGCGAACCAAGCCTATGGATGCCCAGGGCGTTTACATGTTCAAAAAATACGGACCTTTTTATGCAGACTATATTGAGCGGATAGTGCAATATGGTTCTATTGGAGATACAGCCTATTTCAAATCATTGCGCGAGATGTTTAACGGACAGGCGTATGCCGATCTGAAGCATGACGTAGATTCTGTGTACCCGAATATGGATAAACCAAATGCAGAAGTGACGGATGCTTTCAGGCATATCAAATATTATTTCCCCAAGAAAAACTTACCCAAAGTGTATGCTTATTTCTCAGGTTTCCAGTTGCAGAACTCTATTGGCGATGGGTATTGTGCAATAGGTCTGGATATGTTCCTGGGTGCTGATTCCAGATTTTATCCGGCGCTTACTGAAACCCTCCCCCGTTACGTTACGCGGCGGTTTACTCCTGATAATATTGCTCCGCGTGTAGTTGAAGTAATAGCCCGCGAGGACATGTTCCCTGAAAATCAGCAAGACAAATCCTTGCTTTCTAAAATGGTTTACAATGGGAAAATATTGTACTTTATGGATATGATGCTGCCGGATGTAGCTGATACTACTAAAATTGGGTATACAGGTAAACAATTGAAATGGTGTGAAGACTTTAAATCACAGATATGGGGATATTTTTTGGAGGAAAATCTATTGTATGAGACCGATTACGAAAAGATCCAGAAATACATCGGTGAGGCCCCATTCACTCCTGGCTTAGGCGAAAAAAATGATGCTGCGCCTAAATTGGCGCTATGGACAGGCTGGCAGATCGTGCGCCAGTATATGGAAAAACACCCCGAGGTAACATTGCCTCAATTGATGGCTGATAAAGATTATCAAAGGATATTAAGTGAATCGAAGTATAGGCCAAAATAGAGATTAGTTGATTGGTGATTAGAGATTAGTGATAAAATCAATCCGCAAAAAATTCAGTTAATCTTTAAAATCAAAAAAAGGCGCTTAGAAATTCTAAGCGCCTTTTTTTGATTTTATATTTTGTGTGTATTTACTTCAAAATTGCAAACACCCCCTTTAACGCCAGGGCAACACCAATGATCAGGATCACGTTGGCTATCCATGAAAAATAAGGTGCATCACCGGCAAATCGAAGATATACTCCTACCAGCCCAATAACGATGGCTACGGTTAATAAAATGTAGTGGCGTTCGTCGTTAGCTTGCTCTGTTGAACTCATATTCTTAAGGGTTAATGTTTTTTGACAAAAATAGAAATGTTTAGCGAAAAACAGACAATAGTTTTAATATTTTATACTACCATGCGACTAATTAAGCGTGATCTTTTCTTATAGTATTTATAAGCAGCCCAGGCAGCGATTCCAACCAATACAAATACCCATAGATTGATCAATCCGATTAACAAATCCATGAAAATTGACCATCCGGAAGTAAATGACAGGCCTATCCGTTGAAACATTGGTATATTGTATGCTGACGGATCGTCATTGGCAATAGTTTCTTTCAGAATAGTATCACTTTGGTAGAAGTTCAGATTGACGGTGCTAAACTTTACGGCTTCATCAGTCTTGAGGTTACCAATCTGCGCATCTACCATATCATCTTTCAACGTTAACACATCAACAGGGTTTTTTATCCTGATCTTGCCTTGTTTTTGCTGGCTTACCAGCTCCTGCCTGTCCTTTAATTTAAGCCTGGCGGAAAGATAGTCAAGTGTCCGGTCTTCAATATCCATTGTACTGATGTTTACATAAATACCCATATGGCTTACCTTGGTCATAAAATCTTCCAGCTTGTCAGAGGGAACTTTCACAACCATCTCTGCAGAAGTATTATAGGCAGCTATACGCATCGTAGAATCATTACTCATATGAACATCCCTACTTTGCCCGGCAGAAGATTGTATTCTATGGTGCATTACCATCCCACCATAAAATTCAGTAAGGGCGGCGACGTTCTCACTAGTTTGCTGTACATTTTTTACTTTAAAATTTATTTCAGCAGTTTTTACAAGCCTGGTGGTCATTTTTGATGTATCTGCAGCAGTAGCCGAATCAGCAGCAGATGAGGAGCTTTTATAATTGTTAATAAATTCGTAATCGCCCCCTGATTTCCCTTTGCAAGCAGCCAATAATGCAATGGCAGCCACAATAATAATTAACATTCGCGTTCTCATGGTCGTAGGATTTAATTGGTTTTTCAATTGATACGACTTGATGCCAAATAGTAACCCATAATGATGAAGTTGTTACAAATTAGACTATTCGAAGCCCAAACGAAGAAGATTCCCCGCTGCGCAATCGGAATGACAAGGGGGTAAAATAAAAAAAGGCCTCCCTTTTTAGAGAAGCCTTTCCATATTTAATAAAATCTTTTTTAGTTTGATGACAATGCCGCAGCACCGCTCACGATTTCGGTAAGCTCTGTGGTAATAGCTGCCTGTCGTGCCTGGTTGTATGATAACTTAAGCGCCTTTATTAATTCGCCTGCATTATCAGTTGCCTTGTCCATAGCTGTCATACGTGCACCGTGTTCAGATGCATATGAATCTAATACCGCTTTGTATAACTGTATCTTAATATTTTTAGGAATCAATTTTTCAACGATCTCTTCCTGCGAAGGCTCAAGGATATAATCTACCTGAGCAGCATTAGCCACTTTGCTTTTTTCAGCCTTAGGTACCGGCAATAATTGTTCAACTGTTAAAAACTGTACAGCAGCATTCTTAAAGCGGTTGTAAACCAGTTCAACACGGTCATATTCACCTTTCAAAAAGCCTTCCATAATGCTTTCTGTAACCTTAGACACATTAAGGAAAGTAAGGTCGCTAAATAGCTCATTATTATTACCGATCACGTTGTATTTACGTCTCTGGTAATATTCCTGGCTCTTTTTTCCGATACCTACTATCGAAACATTACCCGCTTTTAACTGGTTGCTGTATTTCTCAGCGATCAGATTATTAGCTGTTTTGATCACGTTGGTGTTAAATGCACCTGCCAAACCACGGTTTGATGATACAACCACAACCAATACACGATTGGGTTCACGTTCCTGTAAAAATGGAGACGAACCATCTTCCAGGCTTGCAGAAAGGTTTGCCAGCATATCCTTCAGCTTATTAGCATAAGGGCGCAATTGCACAATAGCGTTGGTAGCACGTTTCAATTTAGCCGCCGAAACCATTTTCATAGCCTTGGTGATCTGCTGCGTTGAACTTACTGACGCGATCCTGTTTCTTACTTCTTTTAAATTAGCCATTTATTGAATGTGCAAATTTTTGATGTGCAGATGTGCAAATTACTTTGCTTTTATTATTTATAATTGAAATGTACGGTTATGCAATTATCTGCACATTTACATATCCGCACATTTGCTCATTAGTACTTCCCTGCCAGCTCTTTAGCTACTGTTTCCAGTACGCCTGTGATCTGATCGTCCAGTTTACCGGCTTTCAAAGCAGCCAGTGTTTCAGGATGACGCATTTCTAACTGGGTAGTATATTCACTTTCAAATTCCCTGATCTTGTTCACAGGCACGTTACGCATCAGGTTTTTAGTACCTGCGTAAACAATAGCAACCTGTTTTTCAACAGTTACCGGCGAGTACTGTCCTTGTTTCAGGATCTCTACGTTACGTGCACCTTTGTCAATTACGTTCTTTGTAGCCGCATCCAGATCAGATCCGAATTTTGAGAAAGCTTCCAGTTCGCGGAACTGTGCCTGGTCAAGTTTTAAGGTACCGGCAACTTTCTTCATTGACTTGATCTGCGCGTTACCACCCACACGAGATACCGAGATACCTACGTTGATAGCCGGGCGAACACCAGCATTGAACAGGTTCGACTCTAAGAATATCTGGCCATCGGTAATTGAAATTACGTTGGTTGGAATATAAGCTGATACGTCACCTGCCTGTGTTTCGATGATTGGAAGAGCGGTTAATGAACCACCACCTTTAACGATGCTCCTGATAGATTCAGGAAGATCATTCATATTTCTTGCTATCTCGTCATTCTGGCTGATCTTAGCAGCACGCTCTAATAAACGGCTGTGCAGGTAGAACACGTCACCCGGATAAGCCTCACGGCCCGGTGGACGACGTAATAATAAGGATACCTCACGGTAAGCAACAGCCTGTTTCGACAAGTCATCATAGATGATCAAAGCAGGGCGTCCGGTATCACGGAAATATTCACCGATAGCAGCACCGGCAAATGGCGCGAAGAACTGCATCGGAGCAGGATCGGCTGCACTTGCAGAAACAACTACTGTGTATGCCATCGCGTTATTTTCTTCCAGTGTACGAACGATGTTCGCTACGGTAGAAGCTTTCTGACCGCAGGCAACATAGATACATAATACCGGTTGACCAGCTGCATAAAATTCTTTTTGATTGATAATGGTATCGATACAAACCGCAGTTTTACCTGTCTGACGGTCGCCGATCACCAGCTCACGCTGGCCACGCCCGATTGGGATCATTGCGTCGATAGCTTTGATACCGGTTTGCAAAGGTTCGGTTACCGGCTGACGATAGATTACACCCGGAGCTTTACGTTCCAAAGGCATTTCGTAAGTTTTGCCTGAAATAGGGCCTTTACCATCAATTGGCTGACCAAGCGTGTTTACTACACGGCCAAGCATGCCTTCACCAACATTGATCGAAGCGATCCTGTTAGTACGTTTGATGGTATCGCCTTCCTTCACCTCGTCAGATTGACCCAACAATACCACACCCACGTTATCTTCCTCCAGGTTTAGTACGATTCCCTGTAAACCATTTTCAAATTCAACCAGCTCACCTGATTGTACTTTTGTTAATCCGTAAACGCGGGCGATACCGTCACCCACCTGAAGTACCGTTCCTACTTCTTCTAATTCAGATTCTGACTTGAAGCCCGATAATTGCTGGCGCAATATTGCTGATACTTCGTCTGGTCTAACCTCTACCATTTTTTTTTATTTAGAGTTTTGTTTATTAAATTATTGATTTACCCCGCGGGCAAAGTCCTGTTTTAACCTGTTTAAACTGCTGGACAGACTGGTGTCCACCTGCATGTCGCCTACTGTGAGTACAAAGCCGCCTATTAATTTCGGATCAACTTTGGTATGCAATTCAATAGTACCTTTTGTAGCTGCTTCTAATTCGGCAATTATGCTTTTCTTGTTCTCTTCAGACAAGGGTGTAGCCGATGTTACATAAGCCCTTACAATATGTTTGATCACATTATACTGGTTGATGAACTCCTTCGAAGTAGCGTATAAAATCTCCGAACGACTTTTGTTGATCATGATCTTAAAAAAAGAATCGGTGACCTTGCTTACCTTACCCCCGAATATCGCTTCCAATATCTTGATCTTTTTATTATGGGCAACAATCGGGTTTGCCAAAACAGCCTGAAGCTGGAAATTGGCCCTTAAGGTTTGCGAAAAAAGCAGCATATCCTTCTTCGTCTCTTCGAGGGATTTTTGTTCCACCGCGAGATCGATCAATGATTTGGCGTACCTGGTTGCAACTGTTAATTCAGACATATCTTTTTTATTTCGAATTTCGGAATTACGATTTCGAATTTATTTTCTTCTGGACTCGAATTCAACAACGGCCTTATGAATCCGAAATTGAAAATCCGAAATCCGATATTACTTTAATTTCACTTCCTTTAAAAGGTCGGATACTAATTGGTCTTGTTTGCGCTGATCTTCAAACTGCTTGCGCAATATTTTTTCAGCGATCTCTATTGAAAGGGTAGCTACCTGGTTTTTTACATCAGCCATAGCTATTGCTTTCTGGTTATCAATTTCCACGCGGGCACGTTCTATCATGCGGGAACCTTCTGCATTGGCAGCGTCTTTAGCTTCAGCAATGATCTGGTCTTTTACCTTTTTTGCTTCGCGAAGAATTGCATCACGTTCGATCCGTGCTTGTTTTAACAGCTCGTCGTTTTCGTTGGTCAGACGTGCCATTTCTTCTTTAGCAGCCTCGGCCATTAAAAGCGCACTTTCAATTGATTTTTCACGTTCGCTGATAGCAGCCAGGATTGGTTTCCAGGCAAACTTTCCTAATATCCATAATAGAATTGCGAAACAAAGGGTTGTCCAGAAAACTAAACCAATATTGGGGGTTACTAAATCCATAGTATATTATAATAAATTAATCGTGTTAAATTTAAAATAGCCCGGAGCCAACCGCTCCGGGTATTTTTTTGTTCCTCAGTTTGAGAGGAAAGCCGCCACAACCACCGCAAATAGAGCCACACCTTCTACAAGTGCAGCAGCGATAATCATGTTTGTTTGGATTTTAGAGATAGCTTCTGGCTGACGAGCAATTGCTTCAACAGCTTTACCACCGATCTGGCCAATACCGATACCAGCACCGATAGCTGCTAAACCAGCGCTAAGTGCGCCGATGTTTCCGTGCATTCCCACAGCCTGAACTAAGGTTCCAATCATTCCAGTCATTGTTTGATAATTTAAACGTGTATATTAATATGTAATTAATTCAATTAATGGTGCTCTTCGATAGCCATTCCAATGAACAGCGCCGAAAGCAATGTAAAAATATAAGCCTGCAGGAATGCCACAAGCAATTCAATGGCATCCATAAATACAACGAAGACAACCGAAACCGGCGATACCCAAATTGTATTCAAAATAAAGATCAATGATATTAAGCTCAGGATCAAAATGTGACCGGCAGTAATGTTTGCAAACAAACGTATCATTAACGCAATCGGCTTCGAGAATATACCCACAACCTCAACAGGTATCATGATAATAAATAACCACCATGGGTTCGGCACAAATATGTGTTTCCAATAATACTTATTACCGTTCAGGTTCACTACAAAGAAGATAATAACCGATAATACAGCTGTCACTGCAATATTGCCTGTAAGATTATAGCCACCCGGGAAGAAAGGAACCATCCCCATTAAATTATTAAGTAGTATAAAAAAGAATACCGTTAATAACAGAGGCATAAACCTTGTATATTTATGACCCATGTTAGGGATAGCGATATCATCGCGTACAAATACAATTAACGGCTCAATCCATGATTGCAAACCTTTAGGTGCTTTACCCTGGCGTTTTTTATAGGCAGATGAAATGCTTAGGAAGACGATCAGTAAAATGGTTATACCCATAAACATACTGATCACATTGCGGGTGATAGAAAAGTCCATTACCTTTTTGCCTGCTTCTTCATCAATCTTGCCGGAGGCATCTACCACCTTAATTTTATTACCCTCCAGCTTGTAGCTGTTCTTTCCGCTGCTATATACTGTACCCTCAGGCAATAAATGACCTGAAGAGAAAATATCTAAACCCTTATCGGTGTAAAGTATAACGGGAAGAGGAATATGTTTTTCTTCTACAAATGGAAGAGCGAACGGCCAGGAATGCGAATCGCTGATATGTTCAAGTATTGTCTCTTTGGCATCAAACTTCTTTTCCTTACTTTCTGAAGTACTTTCCTGGCTAAATGCTGACTTTGGAAATATGCCCAGAATCAAAAAAAACGCGCAAATCAGGGAAATTCTAAAAATTTTTGAGTTCAAAATCGAGCCGTTTGTCATCTAATTGAAGTTTTCTACCTTAAATTTTTGTGCCGCAAGTTACGCAACAGAATATAAACTTCAAAGGCCATATTTAATAAATATACATAAAAAAAATCGGCCAGAAAAACGTACTTATCTACCTTATTTTTTGATATATAAACGAATATAAAAACCAAACAAGCTAGTATTTTTATGGTAGTACCTGCAAGGAACGTAGGTGCATAATAATCCCGATTTTTATTCTGCACGATAAGCAAGGAGATTAATATCGCAATGGTAAGCAGCGATATAAAGAAAAACATTAGCCAAAAATTAGGCACCAGCCAGTCTGCATAACCATTATGCTGTGCAGTAACAGGAATTATGGCGAACAACACCATAATACACAGGTATGTGAATATTGATTGAACAAGTTTCATTGTGATAATAGCTTGAATTATTTCTTCAAAGATACGATAACTATATATAATGAAATAAAAACTCCGGCAAGAGACAATATACAGGTTACCCATTTAGTGTGGTGGTTAGCCGACTCATCTATCTTTAATCCGGCATACGTGAATATGCCAATAATGGCAATCATTTGGAAACCCATACTGCTGTACTTTGCATACGCACTCATCGGGCTATCATCATTTTCATCCGGTTCATTTTTAGCCATCTGCAAATTTATTAATCCTATTTCGTACAATTTAGTAAATTAGCAATGCTTTTCTTAACCTGGGTTTTATTTTGAGGCATATTTCCAAAACATCTGTATTAAAAAGAATAATTTTTCTGGTCCTTGTGCTTTTTGCTGCCGGATGTTCGCTGCAAAAAGAAAGCGGTGTTAACCGTGCTTTGCAAAACCTGACAGCTCATTACAATATCCTTTTTAATGCCAATGAAATACTAAGGCAAAAACAGGAAGGCTACGCGCTATCGTTTGTCGACTCCTATAACGAGATATTAAGCGTATACCAGGATACCACTGCACGGTCATCGACTACTGATAAAGATATTGCTGAAGCAAAAGCCAAAGCCAACAAGATCATAAATATAAAGGAACAAAGCCATTACCTTGGCGATGCCTACCTGGTATTAGGGAAAGCCAGCTACCTGGATGGCGACTATTTTTCGGCGTTGGAGTACTTTAGCTATGTGACCCGTTCATTTTCTGACAAGCCTGCATTGATGCAGCAGGCGCTGGTATGGAAAGCACGTTCAATGATGTACTTAAATCAATTACCTAAGGCAAAACTGGTGATCGACTCAGCGTTACAAAGCATTAAGCCTAAAAAGAAAAAATATATTGCCGATATATATGCCACCAAACTGCAATACCACATAAACATGCAAGAATATGCGGATGCAGAAGAAGCAGCTAAACAAGCCATTCATTATTGTCATGATAAGCCATTGCGTTTACGCTGGACATTTATCCTGGCGCAGATACAGGAGTTGAATAATAAAAATGCCGATGCAGCTAAAAACTACTTGCGTATAGCTAACAGCAATGCGCCTTTTGAAATGGCATTTAACGCCAACCTTAACCGTATCAGGATTGAGGATATGCAACAGGGGGCTAAGGTTAGCCGGATTGACAGGTTAAGGGCATTGATCAAGAATGAAAATAACAAGGATTTTATTGACCAGATATATTACCAGATAGCTGAGCTTTATTTTGCAAACAAGGATATTGATAACGCCATAAAAAATTATCGTTTATCAGTACGTTTCAGCAAGAAAAATCAAAATCAAAAAGGCCTCTCCTACCTACGTTTGGCAGATATCAATTTTAAAAATAAGGCGGATTACATTGGCGCTAAAAAATATTATGACAGTACGCTCTTTGCTCTTTCACCAAATTACCCGGGATACCAGTCTGTACAAAAAAAGCGTGATAACCTGCAAATACTGGCGGACAGGTATGGTATTATAGCGAGGGAAGATACACTGCAAATGCTTGCGCAGCTTGATGAGAAAACAAGGGCAGCGCGCATAGATGCTATGGTTCAGAAACATATTTTGCAATTGCAGGCAGCTGCCAATGCACCAGTCCAGAGTTCTAATACCGACAGCGGTGGGCCACAGGGCGGGTCTTTTGGCAGCAGTTTTTATTTTTATAACTCAAACGCCGTTGGCCAGGGGGTTAACGAATTTAAGCGAACATGGGGCAACCGCAAACTGGAAGATAACTGGCGGCGCAGTAATAAGGGCATAGTTGCAGGAAGCACGCTCGGTAATACACAAAGTATAGACCCGGATGCTCCGTCCGATCAGGTTGGTGGGGGTAAAAGCACCATCACTGCTGGAAATTACAGACAGCAATTGATCAAAGATCTGCCACTTACTCCTGAATTGATGGCGCAATCGAATACGCGGATGTATAATGCCTATTTTGATATAGCTAACTTTTACAGGGATATTTTGGGTGATAAAAAAGAGGCTATAGCCATATACGAATTGATGCTGAGCCGTTTCCCTAATTCTTCTGATAAAGCCGCCATTTACTACAGCCTGTACCGTTTGTATAGCGATAATAACACAGCTAAATCTGATGAGTACAAAAACCTGGTATTAAAAGAATATCCTGAAACAGCTTTTGCCAAAACTATTATCGACCCGGAATATGGAAAGAAATTGAGCGATGCAGATGCCGGCTTGAATGGTATGTATAATGATGTTTACGATAATTATTCAAAAAAGAAATTTAAGGATGCGATTAGCGCTATAGATTCGATGCTGAAGGTATATCCAAACAATAAATTATCGGCACAATTAGCCTATTTGCGAACCATATCATCAGGCCACCTGGAAAGGCTGGCGCCATTCAGGGAAGAGTTGGTACAGATCGTCAACACCTATCCAAATGACCGCCTGGTCACACCGCTTGTTAAACAACACCTGCTTTATATAGACGCACATATGGCCGAAATGGCAACGACACCATTTGCCTTAACAGATAATGACCCTAACGAGATACCATTCAAAGTTGAGCCTAACGTTCAGGATAAAATTGCAGAATATAACAATTCGCAATTGGTGCGGCAGGTAGCACAGCAAAGGATCGAACCAAAATCTGCCCAGAAAAAACCGGATAGCACAGCAGTGAAACCGGGAGTTACTAATCCAACAGTGGCCAATCCTGATGCTGTAAAGCCTAAACCTAAACCATCTATATTCTCGATGAGCGACAGCACCAATTACTACTTTGTTATAAATGTGAGCACAGCTACAGCCAACCTTGCTTCTTCACGTTTTGGTATAGGGCAGTTCAACCGGGCCAATTTCCAGGAGGGCGCGATTGTGCACCAGTTAAAAGATGTGGGTGACGACAACCAACTGATCTATGTAGGCAGATTCTACAGCGTTGATGCAGTCAAGGCTTATGCGCGGGCAATTATTCCGCTGATGCCTGACATTATGAAGGTGCCGAAAGAACAATACAGTTTTTTTATCATCACCAAACAAAATCTTGACAAACTGAACAATAAAAATCTGCTGGATAGTTATATAGATTATTATCAAAACAATTATTGAAATAGTTAATATTGACCCCAAATTAAAATCGGATAAATGATCGCTAAATTAACTCAGGAAGATATAAAAAGATACAACTGGTACATCTGGAAATTCGTTATCGGCTGTTTTGCGCTTTTGGCACTAATCATAATCGCCACGTATTTGGGTGTTTTCGGGTCTTTACCTCCGTTCCGCGACCTGGAAAACCCAAAAAGTAACCTGGCATCTGAAATCATTTCGTCCGATAAGCAGACCCTGGGTACTTATTATGTCGAGAATCGCTCAAATGTGACCTATAAACAAATCTCACCTAATGTCATTCATGCACTTATAGCTACTGAAGATGAACGCTTTTTAGACCATTCAGGAATTGATTTCCGCAGGCTTTTCAGCATTATTTTCCTTAATATCTTTAAAAAGCAGGGTGGCAGTACGATCACCCAGCAGCTTGCAAAAAACCTGTTCACTGAACAGCCATCGCACAATAAGCTAGTCCGCATGACTCAAAAGTTCAAGGAGTGGATCACAGCGGTACAGTTAGAAAAGCACTACACCAAGGAAGAGATTATCACTATGTACCTGAATAAGGTTGATTTCGGTGCATATAATACTTATGGTATCAAATCAGCAGCCCGAACTTATTTCAGTACAACGCCCGACAAATTAACGCCGGATCAGGCAGCTTTGTTAATGGGTATGATCAATGCGCCAAGCACATACTCACCAATAAACCATCCAGACAGAGCACTTGGCCGACGAAATAATGTGGTGCTTCCACTGATGGAAAAGCAAGGTTTCCTCAGTGAGGGACAACTGGAAGAATTTAAAAGTAAACCAATAGGATTAAAGTTTAATCCTATTACCCACAATGATGGACCAGCACCTTACTTTAGGGCTGTACTGAAAAAGGAAGTGCAAAAGATATTCGACCAGGAATCGATCACCCGAGCAGACGGAACGCCGTATGATCTTGATCGTGACGGGTTGAAAATCTACACCACTATTAATTATTCTATGCAGCAATATGCAGAGGAGGCCCAGGCCGAATATATGCGAAAGCTGCAGGTACAATTTAATGATCATTGGCATGGATATACTTTATCAAAAAGCATTAAGAATTTTAAATTGCTGATCGACCAGGGAATGCACCGTTCTGACAGGTATAAGGCAGATACCTTACAGGGAATGTCGCCTGAGGAGATAAGGAAAGACTTTAATACACCTACCAAGGTAGAGTTATTTACATGGAGAGGCGATACCATCATGACCATGAAACCGATCGACTCAATTGTATATTCCAAAATGCTTTTGCGCAATTCAATGATGAGTATGGACCCTACTACGGGTTATATCAAAGCCTGGGTGGGTGGTATCAATTTTGAGCATTTTAAATACGACCAGGTAAAGAACGGAACGCGCCAGGTTGGTTCTACTGCCAAGCCATTTACTTATGCTGTGGCAGTAGATAATGGCTATTCGCCTTGTATGAAGGTAGATAATGTGCCGGTTACAATTGATGTACCTGGCTCTGACCCATGGACGCCGAGACAGTCATCTTACGATCTGCAGCCGGGTATGATCACCCTGCGTACGGCATTGGCCTACTCGCAAAACTATGTGACTGCCTATGTGATGAAACAGGTCGGCCCGGTTCCGGTAGCGAACCTGACCAAGAAAATGGGCATTACCTCGCGTGTGGATCCATATCCTTCTATTTGTTTGGGTGTATTCGACGCTTCGGTATATGATATGACCGGTGCTTACTCTGTATTTGCCAACCATGGTATTTGGACAGAGCCGACTTTTATCATGCGTATAGAGGATAAGAAAGGAAACGTTTTATACACTCATAAACCGAGGATAAGCCAGGCAATGAATGAGCAAACTGCCTACGTGATGACTTATATGATGAAGGGTGTAATTGAAAATGGTACCGGTTCAAGATTAAGATATACTTACCACATTAACAACCCAGTGGCCGGTAAAACAGGGACACCCCAGGACAACTCCGATGGTTGGTTCATCGGCATGGTGCCACAACTGGTAACCGGCGTTTGGACCGGTTGCGAAGACCCTGATTTCCACTTCAGATCGACAAGGCTTGGTGAAGGTGCTAACACTGCCTTGCCTATATTTGCGCTGTTCATGCAAAAGGTATACGCTAATCCGGAGCTGGGTATCAAAAAGAATGTTGATTTCGATCCGCCTAAAACTCCATTAACGATCACGATCGATTGCGGTGCATACGACCAGCAGGAACAGGGCACACCGAATGAGGTGGATAAAAAGCTGGATTTTTAGGGTTGTAATAGTTGAAGCGGTTGTAGTGGTTGAAGAAGTTGTAATGGATTATTCATTATTGACTACTGACCATTCACTACTCACCACTCACCACTCACAAAACTATGGAGAAGTTTGATTACAGGGCAGCATTAAAGAAAGTACCTCATAAACCGGGTGTATACCAATTTTGGGATACGGATAATGAGCTGATATATATCGGCAAAGCAAAGGATCTGCGCAACAGGGTTAATTCTTATTTTAATAAAGACCTTAATGTAAATGCCAAAACAAGAGTTTTGGTATCCAAAATACGGAATATCACCTTTACCATTGTTGATACGGAGGTAGATGCCTGGCTGCTGGAAAACAGCATGATCAAAAAGCATCAGCCACGGTATAATGTAATGCTCAAGGATGATAAAACTTATCCCTGGATCATAATAAAAAATGAAAACTTTCCCCGCATTTTCTGGACCAGGCGCATAGTACGCGATGGGTCAAAATACCTCGGGCCTTATGCATCTGTCAGCATGATGCATGCAATATTGGGATTGATAAAAGAAACTTATCCTCTACGCACCTGTAACCTGGCCCTAACCCGTCAAAATATTGATGCCGGTAAATTTAAAGTTTGTCTTGAATACCAATTGGGTAATTGTAAAGGTCCGTGCCAGAATTATCAGACCGAGGATGATTACGAGCATAATATAGAGGAAATAAAGGATATCCTTAACGGTAAGATAGGTGCGGTATTACGCACCCTGAAAGCAGATATGGATAATGCTGCTGCCGACCTGAATTTTGAGCTGGCGCACCGGCTGAAGCGAAAGTTTGATCTGCTGGAGAATTACCAAAGCAAATCAACAGTAGTTAATTCATCTATTACGGATGTGGATGTGTTCAATATCGCATCGGATGAAAAGTATGCTTTTGTTAACTTTTTGAAAGTGATGAATGGTACTATTATTCAAACCCAAACCATTGAATTAAAAAAGCGCCTGGATGAAAGCAATGAAGAATTACTCACGATAGCTATTACAGAGTTCAGGACGAGATATGACAGCCACTCAAAAGAAGTAATTGTACCTTTTGACCTGAACGTGGATGATCCTTCAATAAAATTTACCGTTCCTAAACTCGGCGAAAAAAAGAAACTACTTGATCTATCCTACAAGAACGTGCAATTCTTTAAAAAAGAGAAGATCGATCAGTATGAAAGACTGAATCCTGAAATTCGTACGGAACGTTTACTAACCCAGATGATGAAGGATCTGCGAATGAACCAGTTACCAAGGCATATTGAGTGTTTTGATAACTCCAACTTTCAGGGTAAATATCCGGTATCAGCCATAGTAGTATTTAAGGATGGCAAACCTTCCAAAAAAGATTACCGCCATTTTAACGTAAAAACAGTTGAAGGCCCGGACGATTTTGCCACGATGGAAGAGGCTGTGCACAGGCGCTACCGCCGTATGCTGGATGAAGGCACAGAATTGCCACAACTCATCGTTATTGACGGGGGAAAGGGCCAATTATCGTCAGCTTTAAAAAGCCTTAAATTACTGGGTATCGAAAAACAGGTTACTGTTATTGGCATTGCCAAGCGCTTGGAGGAACTGTATTACCCCGGTGACCAGTATCCGCTTTACCTGGATAAGAAATCCGAAACATTAAAGATCATTCAGCAACTGCGCGACGAGGCGCACCGTTTTGGTATTACTTTCCACCGGAAAAAACGGGATAAAGGCACCCTTGCTACCGAGTTGGAGCTGATAGACGGCATTGGCAGAACATCGGCAGAAAAATTGTTGAAATACTTTAAGTCTGTAAAAAAAATACGCGAAGCAACAGGCGAGGAGTTACAGGAAGTAGTAAACACAAAACAAGCTAATGCTATTCTGAATTACTTTGGAAAGGAAGTTGAAAGTAGTGAGTCTTAAATCCAAAGACAGGCCTAGGGATATAAAAAGCAAAAGTCCCAGGCATATTTACCTAAGACTTCCGACTTATAACTTTATACTTAAGACTTACCTAGTATGACCAGAGGTTAAGCTCCCAATCCATCAATTGCTTTTTCACTTTTTCAGCTTCGTAAAGCTTGTCTATACCCTGGGCGTAATCTTTTATACGTTCGTCTTTATCGTTAGATACTTTCACAATATAGCTGGTAAATATCCTTTTCATAAACACATCGTCAAAGCTCAGGCCGGTTGCATCGCTGTTCCTGCTCACCACTTCCTTGGTAGCCAGGAGAGGACGTGCATCGGGGAAGTATATCCAGAATGCAGGCTGATAATCGCCTTCGATGCCGGCTACCTTTATTTTTATCATCGGAGCAATACCAACAATACGGGGTTCAAAAATAGAGCGCTGTCTGTCAAATATCCAATCTTCTTTGATACGGAATTTCACCAGACTATCCGCAAAAAATTCACCTGCCTTTAAAGTAGAGCCTACTTTGTCACCATTTTTGTCAAACTTATCTACCACCACACTGTCAGCCAGTTTATTCCTCGCCTGGGCAGCTGTTAATGGTTTTGAGAATTCATCACCATTGGGGTCGCCTTTCTGGCCAGGGGTAGCATCATAAGCGGTTAACTCACCTGCAGTGATCGCATCCATAAATACATCGATCAAACGTCTTTTTGGAGATGAAAGATATTGGTTCATCTTTTCGCGGGTATCAATCTCGCGCCATACACGTTTAGCATAAGCCACATCATTCTCACGCAGATTTGGATATGGCGTCACCCTAGCGCTCAGAATATTAGTCTTTTTGTAGTAACCATCCAGCGGCCTGTCAAATGGTTTGGCAGGGGCGGTAGCTACCTGTTTTTTAGTAGTGTCAATCGCTCCCTGTGTACCGGCCGATGAAGGCGCTGTCGGCGTTGTTGTAGCAGGTTTTTTAGCAGCTGGTTTTCTCTTGCGTTTCTGCGCATATGCAGTTACACATGCCAGGCACAGTACAATTACCAAAATTCTCCTTTTCATAATGCTATTAATTTGCACTTAATATAATATCGTCCAATCCGCGCTGACCACCAGGGCCAGTTGCAATAATATTACTGAACACCACTTTTGAACCAGGGCCAATAGTGCTTAATGCCTGCTTCATCTGCGGGGTTAATTCGCTGCTTGAGCTGCTTAAAATGATCGCATCTTGGCGTGGCTTGATAATCAACATAGTAAATCTCGTCACATCAAACCTAAGATCAAAATAAAAGTTCTCTAATTTTGCAAAAAGCCTGTCCTGCGCCTTTAAGTTTGCTGCACTTGTTGCCCCGCTACTCTTACCTGCAAACTGCGGTTTAGGGTCAGGTATACGTTTAATTCTAAATAATGTTGAGCCTAAAACTTGTGTTTTACCGCCTAACTCGCCTGATACGGTTATTGTTGCATCACCCGGTGCATTTACAGTTGCCGAATACTTCCCAGCTGATCCGCTTAATGAACCATTTGAAATGCTTACATGCAGTTTTTCTTTGGGAACACCCGGTGCTGAAACCGACACTGGATTAGCAACACCGATAAACAATACGTTCATTTTATCAGGTGATACTACTGCCGATGGGCGTGCCACCTGGTAAGTTTGAGGCGCCGTTTTATATTCTTTAAACGACCCATCAGTTTGTTTAACTTTAATAGTACCAACCCATGTATGCATCCCCTCACTACCTGTACCACCAGAGTATTTACCAACACCCTCTTGTGTAGGTAACTTAGACCCTTCCACTGTAATATCAGGATTTGAATGTGAATCGGATGCCGTTAAAAATACTTGTGCAGTATAAGGCTGTCCAACCAATACATAACTTGTTGGCGCTACTGCAACTGCCTGGAATTTATCCAGGTTAACCACTGCCTGGTCCACTTTCCCTAATAATTTCTTTACAACTTCATTTTCGGAGTTTTTAACATCCGACTGTATTTTGATCAAAGAAGTCATAGCAGCACCCATTGGAATACCTTCGCCAAAGTTAGCTTGTTCCCAATCTTTGGTAGGAAATCCAGCCCTGGGGCGCGGAGGTGTAGCATGTAAGGACAAATTCATCCCTAAGGTATCTTTGGGGTCTTTAAAAAGTGCCAAAAGCGCTTTACGGGTTGAATCAATCCTTTTATGCAGTTCGTAGCCGTTTTTTCTCCGGTCAACCATCAGATCAACAGAAAAATCCATGCCTTCACGACCGGCATAGTCACCGGTTGCTTCACTCATACCGCCTGATTCTTTAACTAATGTCGTCTTTAAAGATTCTATGTAATTGTCCAGATTGTCTGCAAGCTGCTTTGCTTTTTGGGCTCTTGCATAAGGGTCTTTAGCTCTTTCGGGCTCATCCTTTAGCTTCGTTTTTTCAAATACAGTGAAGGAATTGTCAATACCCGTCTTCACGTTTGTTTTTGAGGCGTTTAAGCTATCGCCTATATTTTTAAATGCGTCCAGCAAATTCTCCGGTACCTCTAAGGCAATCAAGCCCAAAAGTACCAGGTATAGGATACCTATCATTCGCTGTCTAGGGGTTTCTTTACCTCCGGCCATTTTGCTTTATTTCTATACTTAGATTTGTAGCTTCCTGTTAATTATTAAGCGCGCGGCTGACTCATGGCAGATAACATATTGCCATAAATTGAGTTCAATGAACCCAGGTTCTTAGCCAAACGTGCAACTTCTGTCTTAAACTGTTGTGAATCTTCTAAAGACTCATTAAAGTTTTGCATGGTTGAAGCCATGCTATGATAAAACTTGTTCATTGATTTCAGATGCGCGCTCGAATCCTGTAATTCCAGTTCGTAAACTGCATTTAAAGCCGACAGATTTTTAGCCAGGTTATTTACCTGGTCATGATAAGCTTTAGAATCGACATTTGAATTGGCCATTTCCTGCAGGTTTGCAGATGCCTGGTCAAATGCGCTGCTCAACTTATCGTAGCTTGCGCTGGCTGTTTTTACTTTTGAGGTAAACTCCGTAGTTGCAAGACCTGCGTCTGATACTTTGGATATGTTGGATACTTTATCGCCAAATGTTCTTAAGCCTTCGCCTAAACTTCCGATCAGTTCAGGACCGATCTTGGCATCTGCCAGCATTTTATCTAAGGCAGCTGTATTTGATGAACCTCCTCCACGAACAGTAGCTTGTGGCAATTCACCTTTAAAATCTTCACTTAGTTCAGGGTAAACACGGGTCCAATCAACATGATCTTCCTGAGTTTCCCTTTGGAAACCCAAAAGAAAGAACAAAGCAGCCTCAGTTGTAAGCCCGGCAGATATAAATAAGCCGCCATAAGGCCAGTGTTGAATTTTAAATAATAGTCCGATGATTACAACGGTTGCACCCCATGATACAATATTGGTAATACCGTAAGGTTTTTTCTTCCCAGCCATGA